>Ga0308156_1001081_pt1 | contig 36820 bp, 27 predicted proteins | sample PhyAR2_FD_201041 | JGI IMG/M metagenome (GOLD analysis project Ga0308156, IMG submission 201041) | Phyllosphere microbial communities from UC Gill Tract Community Farm, Albany, California, United States - DLSL A.R2 | ecosystem: Host-associated > Plants > Phyllosphere > Unclassified | place: USA... | reverse complement strand
GAGCAGGCTGAGATTTTGTCAATTCAGGCTCCGAATACTTAATCATCTGCTGCAGTTTTAAGTTAACTAATACTTCCTCTTTTGGTTTGAGGTATATTAGATTGCGGCTATCCGCTGTAACTGATCTGACAGAGATTTTGCCCTCCATTAGTTTTATCAGTACATGATCGGCATCCTTGGGGTCTACGCTAAATATTGTCCCTAAGGCGGTGGTCAAATATCCTCTGTAATTGACTTGAAAAGGTGCATTTTTATTTTTGTGCACGTTATAAATAACTCGCCCTTGCACCTGCTCTACATCCCGGTGGCCTTGGTCATTATATTCAAATCCGATTTTTGCATGTGGATAAAGTATAACGGTCGTGCTATCAGGAAGCTGAGCATTGATCGTATAAGCATTTTTATTTTCATACCAGGTGACCTCTTCTTTTGTTGAGGTTGATAAATTTCTCAAAAAGATAACCGATAGTACACAGAGTAGCACGGCGGCACATGAAGCCCAGGCCCACGGGCTTATTCTCTGGATTAGCTTAGGCTTGGGCGGATCTACGGCATAGATATGATCGAGTACTTTCCGATGAACTAGGCTTAAATCTGGTAAGGGAATTTGTTGTAATGCTTGTCCTTCATCCTGATCCAGCATCTCAGCGATCCATAATTCCAGAATTGCAGCATCCATCTCGGCCATTTCATCAAAAAACGACTCATAATACTGCACATCCAAGCGGTTGTGGATATACGCCAACAATTGATCTTTAAAGGATTGCTCTTTCAAAATTTTCTATAATTAGTTCAATACATTGCTGTATTTGTTACTCTATACGTTTGACAAAGAGAATCACACTATTGCTTTTTTATTTTTTTTAAAGTTTAAATAAAAAGGCCGCAAAAAGACTGATTATATACTCATCTCGGTAATTTTTTTGAATATATTCTTTGATATCTTTGAGTGCGCTCACGAGTTGATTACTCACTGTAGAGACTGAAATTCCCAATAAATCGGCAATTTCCTTATAACTTTTGTCTTCAAATCTATTGAGCAACAAAATCTCCTTTCGTTTGGGGCTCAGGGAGTCGATTGCATTGGTTAACATCTGTTGTTTATCTTTGAAAAACAGCTTTTCTTCGGTATGATAATACAGTTCTATTGCCGAAGCCCATATTTCCAATTGAAGCGCCTTGTCTCTTTGCACTTTTCGAAAAAAATCCATGGCCAAATTATCCGAAATATGATTGAGAAATGAGACAAACCCCTTATTAGGGTCAATCTTTTCACGTTGGAGCCATATTTTAGTAAATACTTCCTGTAAGATTTCTTCTGCAATAGTTTGATTTTTCACCAATTTGATCAATCTAATATAGATCTTTGGCGAATAATGGAAATAGATTTCATTAAACGAATTTAGGTCTCCATTTTTAAGTTTTTCCAGTGCAGCATGTTCTTTAGGAGATTTCATTTGGCAAATTCTTATAATTGGTACGAACGAAGAACTCAATATAGTGATAAATTTACTAAATCAAAATCATTGGTAAACTAAATAAAATTTTATAGTCCCTCCAGATTATTTGCTATGAAGTGAGTTTAGCCCCAAGCCTGCATTTGATTATAAGAGGATTGTTGATTTTGCTATTTTATTTCTTTTTTGGCAGCAGACTACTTTTTATTCTTCTTTATCATTTCTTCCTGATAGCTTTTAAAATTGAAAAAAGGCACGGCTATCTTACCATTGGGCTGTAAATACAACATTCCATTTCGGTTATCCAGGATACAGTTGAAGTGGTTTAAAATTTGGTTCCCAAACAGGCTAGATCTTCCATCGGGCTTTGAAGGGTCCGCGGCATTAGTCAGTATGTCGCGAAATTCCGTTTCAGCTATGACTGCATTCAGACGGATGATCTTTCGCCCATTGATAATAGTCAGGGGTTGTAATCGATCCCAACGCCCATCTAAAGAGGTAAAATCTTGATCATTGCGTTACGGGTAATAACAACGGTATTTAGCATTAACCATAGGATAGGAATCAACATAGTGAATTGGCTTTTTACGTCCAACCAGTCGTTTAAAATCAGGACAATAACAAATAGAAACAGCGCGACTAAAGTCCAGCAAATTTGGATCGAAACCAGTTTCTTATTGACACGATTATTTTGCTTTTTAAGATACATAATGGCCCAGGGTAACAGCACATTGAGCGGAGGCAAAAAACTGCCGGGCAATGCCAACATATTCACTATTTTATTCCATTTGAGCTCATCTGGATCTAGGGATTCCGCTGCATTGCTTTCATCAAAAAAACTTCTCTCTACGCCCAATGTAGTAGCAAGAGCTTTCAGTGTAAAGCCTTTTGGTTTCTGTCCCGATTAAATGCGTTGTATGGTTCTTATGGAAATGCCTGATTTTTACGAAAGTTCTTCCCGTGTGAGATTTAACTGTTCTCTTAAATCCGATAATTTCCCCATTCGATTACTTTTAGTGTTTATTTACAAGGTCAGAAATTTACAACATTATTACCATAATATACACCATCTAAGATCGAAAAATGGTCAACTCTTGATAAAGAATCCAGATGGTTAAAAAAACTGCCCGCGTAAAAGAGTCAATAACGCATCACTATCGTTCCAACTCTGCCAACGTTTGAATCAATTTTTTTGCGTGCAGTCTTGCATTGGCTCTTATTTCTTCCTCAGTGTAGCCCGCAGCTAGCGAAGTACCATGAAAATAAATCGGCTCAATGTAATTCATTTGGGTATGGTAAGCTGTCTGCTCAAGGTTTTTACAAAATTCATACACACGAAAATGCTGAAAGCCCAAAGCGGTGTAGCTTCTTTGTGATGAACCTACTGTAAAACTCGGGATAAAATTTTTGTCCTTTAGTTTATCTCCTTTTGAACCATAAGCAAATTGATACTCAAATACCCTATCAAACCAGTGCTTTAAAATGGCCGGCATATTGTACCAATAAAAAGGATATTGAAAAATAATGTTCCTATGGCGTAAAAGAGCTTTCTGTTCTTCTTTTACATCAATATCATAATCAGGATATAACTCATAGATATTCCTGATTTCAATATTCATGTTATTGCTCTTTAGCTCGTCGATAATCGTTTTGTTAGCAAAAGATTTATCATAATTGGGGTGTGCTAAAATCACTAATGACATACTATAATTATTTTAGTAGCAAAACTATTTTAAGTAAATTGCATTTGCAATAACTATCAAGATAGATAGGTCGAAATAAATGTAGCATGAAAACAGAATGTACCAGCGATTACGTGACACTTAAAGGGAAAAGTTACCCTTGTACAGTCAGTCTAACAATGGATTTGATGGGTGGAAAATGGAAAGCCGTTATCCTGTATCATTTAAAAGATATGCCAAAAAGGTATAATGAGCTTCGGAAAGAAATGCCTACAATTACGGAAATGACATTGAGTCTGCAATTAAAGAAATTGGAAAAAGATGGTTTAGTCACAAAGAGGGTATATGGAGAAAAGCCTCCTTTAATGACAATTTACAGCCTATCCGATTTAGGAAAAAGCCTTCTTCCAGTTTTGGAAGCCATTACAAAATGGGGTAACGAAGTAGTAAGTGAAAATGGTGAGTTTATAAAAGTTTCATAACAACTATACTTTTGCATTGCCCCTAAATTGTAAGCTAATTTTATAACATCTTCACTATATCGGTATCCTTTTCTTGGGGTTAAATGGTGCTATGCTGCCAAACAATCCTTCCATATTCGGAATTACATTTTTGTTGCATAGAAAATTGGAATCTGCTCTCAATATGTAAATAAGGATCATACCGAAAGCAATGCTAAAGTGCTAATGCTATAATCCCTTTTACTTTCTAACCAATAGCCGTGTAAATAAAGATACTGTCCGTTTGCGCATAGATTTTAAACTATTGTTAAACACAAATTTAAAAATAAATGTCTACAAGAAGTTTAAAGGCGATATTTATTAACGGCAATAGATATGACAATCTCACATGTTATAAAATTAATGTAAAATACCTTAAGAGTAAAAAAAGCCTCGAGATGGGGACTCAAGGCTTAATTGTTAAATGTTTAAGCTACTTTAAAAACTTAAGGATATAACAACGGCTAACAGTTTTCGTTTTTACTTTTCGAAATAAAAAATAGTGACCTGACAACTCGACTAAACTATATTTTGGACAAATCTATATCGCATCGCAGTATTGACTATATAAGCAGCTGGCCCCGAATAGTCCAGAAAAATAATTGTAGATAGTGGTGAACGAATTTCACTTGGCTGTGTTCTAATCAGCATGGTTACGTTGCCAGCATATATACATTCAATATATTATGAAAATAGCAGTGCTTGCTCATTTAAAACATCCCATCCGCAAACCATTTATGGGCGGGCTGGAAGCCTTTACATACGAAGTAACTAAACTTTTATTGCAAAGGGGACATGAGGTTACCTTGTTTGCTAGTGAGCATTCGGATCCTAATCTAAATGTACATTCTATTCTTAGCGATGTAGATTACGATATGGAAACATTAAGCAGATTTCGCTCTCACGAATTAAGTGAGGATTTTATCTCTACGCATCACGCTTATTTGGAACTGATGCAAGAGATAGACCAATATGATTTTGATGTGGTGTTTAATAATAGCTTAAATTATGTACCCATTACAATGGCTACTCTTACACAAACGCCGATGGTAACCGTATTGCATACTCCTCCCATTTTTGAGATGAAAAGGGCTATTTTAGCAGCAAACCGCTACAAAAAACTAACGTATATATCTGTGTCAGAAACGAATGCGTCTTTGTGGAAGCCCTATATAGCCGAATGCAAGGTCATACAGAATGGTATTAATCTGGATAAATGGATATTTACAGCTAGTAATGCTGGAAATTATGTATTATGGTTTGGAAGAATCCATCCGGATAAAGGAACCCATTTTGCAATTGCAGCAGCAAAATTGGCCGGAAGGCGTATTAAGATAGCAGGTTCGGTTGCTGACAAACATTATTTTGAAACTTTTGTTAAGCCGCTTCTAGATGAAGGCGCGGAATGGGTAGAGCACTGTACACACGAAGAACTTAATAAACTCATCGGAAATGCAGCAGTAAGTGTTATTACGCCTTGTTGGGAAGAACCTTTCGGTTTGGTTGTCGCTGAAAGTTTAGCATGCGGAACGCCAGTTGCGGGTTTCGCTAGAGGAGCGCTACCAAAGATTGTAAATAACGAAACTGGATGTCTTACCGCGTCTTGTTCGGTGATTGAATTGGCAAAATGCATAAACGATGCGGCGCAGCTTAGTCGAAAAGCATGTCGAGCGCATGCTGAATCAGCATTGGATATTAATGAGATGGTATCTTCCTATGAAAACATATTTGCAGAAGTCATCGAAAATTGCGAAAGTAAATATGCCTTATAAGTACGCCTTTTATATCCACCATCACGGGGCAGGTCATTTGACTAGAGCCTTAGCCATAGCAGCGCAACTTCCCCATAACGAAGTGGTCTTTTTCGGTAGTTCATTAGCAACTCATAAAGATCTAATACCGGAAGATATCTTAACAATCGAATTGCCATTTGATACGCCTATTGATAGCGATTGGGATTGGACAAGTAGTGAGTTGAATTTTTTACATTATGCTCCTCTTAATGTGAAGGGCATAGTGGATAGAAACTATCTTATAATAAATTTTTTCGCAAAAAATAGCCTTTGCTTACTTATCGTTGATGTATCTGTCGAGATCGCATTACTTGCACGTCTCTGTGGCATACCAACCGTAGTTGTAAGACAACATGGTGACCGGTCTGACGTTCCGCACTCGCTGGCTTATGAAAGCGCATCGCTTTTGCTGGCACCCTACGCAAAATCAATGGCTCAGGATATCGAAAACGATTTTACACAAAAGACATTTTATTCAGGTGGATTCTCTAAGTATAGCGGGATGTCGATTGAAGAGCATTCGAGTTCGGAAGATCAGATTGCCATTTTCTTTGGCGAGGGTGGCACTTGTTTCGATTGGCCGCTCATTACTCACATTAGGAGAGATCTACCTGAAACATCCAAATTACATATACTAGGTACAATACAAAATTATAAAGCTATTCATGGAGTCAGTTATTATGGTAATTCAAAAAATGCATACCATATACTTAAAAATTGCGGAATCGTAATAAGCAATGCGGGGCATAACTGTGTAATGGAATTGGGTGATTTAAGAAAAAAAATTATTTGTATACCTGCAGAAAGGCCTTTTGAAGAACAAAAAATAAAGGCCAAACTATTGGAAAATGCAGGAGTAGCGAAGGTAATAGAAGAGAAAGCTTTACATCAGGCAAACTGGTTACATATCATCGAAAACACAAAAAAGTTAAAGATCGAAGCGTGGGACAAATTAATGAACCCGAAAGCAACTTTTGAAATTGCAACGCAGCTTAAGAAACTGCACTCAAAACTATTTAAAACGATATTAAATTAGAAATATGCGCTCTACCGCTCCCATCTCCGTATTAACAATTGTACATAAACGCCACCATGCGCTAATAAACCTGCTTAACGGACTCGCTAAAAATTCTATACTACCAGTAGAAATAATGATCGTGTTTATTAATGAACGGGCATACACGTTTAGAGATGATGAATATCCCTTTACAATAAACACCATTGAAATGGAAACACAAGGGGGGTTAAATTTGGGTGAAGCAAGAAACATGGCTATAAAAAGTTCCAGTTCTTTATTTAATATCTTTTTAGACGTAGACTGCATTCCTGCACAAAATTTAATAGAACAGTATTTGCCCTACTCGAATAAAAAGAATGTTTTATTAAGCGGCAGGGTTAGATATTTAAAAAAAGGCTTTGCAGATAAATCTGACTGGATGTCGCAATTAATGAATAACAGCAGGCCCGATCCTGTCAGGAAAGATTTAGACCAATATAGTTACGAACTCTTCTGGTCACTCAATTTTGGGTGTAGCAAAGAGACCTTCAATAAAATTGGTGGATTCGATCAAAACTATATTGGATATGGCGCTGAAGATACGGATTTTGGCTTCAGCGCAAGAAAAAAAAGGATAGCTCATATCACGATTGACGCATTGGCGTTTCACCAATATCACCCAAGTTATAAGCCACCTTTAAATCACTTTAAATCCATTGTCATCAACGCTACTCAATTTTTTCAAAAGTGGGGAGTCTGGCCCATGATGGGTTGGTTAAATAAATTTAATGAAAGTGGCTTTATAATTTTCGAAAATAATAAGATTATCATTCTTCGTGAACCATCAAAACAAGAAATTGTGGCTAGTCTAACGGAGTAAAAACTATTTAAACATATGTAGCAATTTAATAAGCCCGTTTTCACCGTGTAATATTTCAGTATTTTTCAAAGTATCTCCTGTCACCACTGCCGACCTTGCCTGCATTTTTTCTTCGTAATGTGCAATGGCAGTTTGAATGTCCAGAAAGTTATCGTTTGTTAAATTTTCAGCTAATTCAAAAGCGTCTTGCATCGCCTGGTTTACTCCCTCACCTGCATATGGCGGCATACGGTGAGCTGCATCGCCAAGCATTGTCAAGTTAGGTAATGTTGGCCAAGTTTGGTCTAATGGAAAATGATATTGTGGACGTGGGATACACCAAATTTCATTAGTTGAAAAAAGCTCTTGCCATTCCTCACTCCATGGGGAGAAAGCGACTTTAAACCAATCAAAAACCTGTTGTTTGTCGCTAAAGTCAATACCGCTGTCCTGCACCCAATTTTCGGACACTTTACAACCGGTATAAAATGATAAACTTCCCTCTCCCTTTGCACTTAAAATAATGGATTGTTCATTTCCAAAAGCAAAGACTTTTCCGCCATTTGTGATTTCCCAAAGTTTCGGTGCGTTTTTTTCGGCGTTGTAGATATTACCTTCAACAATGGTAATACCAGAATACACAGCCTGGATGTCGGTAATATAAGATCTGATTTTTGAGTTTGCACCATCAGCAGCTACAACAATGTCAGCGTAAAAAGATTTTCCGTTATTGAAATACAAAAGCCAGCCATAATCTTGCTTCTCCATTGCAATAAACTGGCTATCCCAAACAATAGTTTCTTCATTCAAAGAGCTTATTAAGATATCTCGCAAAGGTGCACGGTCAATTTCGGGACGCTCTTCCCGATAGCCATGTTGAATCTTGTGGTCGTCCATTCTTATGATGGCTTGATCGTCTAACACCCTTAATCGCCCCGCATTTGCGCGGAAGTTACTTTTAAATTCTTCCATCAAATCTGCTCTGCGAAGAGCTTCTAATCCACTCTCTTCGTGCAAGTCTAGTGTTGCTCCCTGTTGACGAACGTCTTTATTCACATCACGTTCATATACTGTTACATCTGCGTCTTTTAGCTGTAATAGTTTGGCTAATGTCAGTCCACCTGGACCGCCACCAACGACTGCAATTTTCTTACCTTGTAATTTCATATCAAGTACGATTTATTATTGACTGACCAAAATTACTCCGAATTAAGTGTTGAAAATTGTATAAATCGCTCATTTCGGTTTTTAAACAATTGTTTTGGCGAAACTCCGGAAAGTTTTTTCACCTCTTTAATGAAATGGGATTGATCGGCAAAATTTTGCTGTGGAAACAATTTTCCTTCCTTGATGTGTTGAAAGGAAGCTCGGAAGCGAATTATATTGCAGTATGCTTTTGCCGTGACTCCAAATTGCTGACTGAAATAACGATTGATTTGTTGTCTACTCCAAAACGATTTCTCGGCAAGTTCTTTAATTGTAATCGCCCCTTTTGATGAATAGATGAGATTGAACAGTGTCCTCTTCCTTTCGTCAATCTCACTTGGCAACATTGAGTGTATTTTTTTTGTCGCTTTTTCGCAGAATAGATCGAAGTCATTCAGGTCTTCAGCATTAAAGTTCCAAAAACTAGATGGTAAGATAGTACCTTTGTCGACCAAGTGAGCGATATCAGTCTGAAAAAGATAATGTACTGCAAGTGGGTTAAAGCTTATGGCATACGTTTGTCGCAAAGGTGCGATGCTCGCTCGTTCAGGTTGAGTTTGAATCCCCAAAAGCGCTATGTGGAAAGTACCTGTGGCGGATCGCGTAAAAAACATATCAACTCGTCCATCAGGCAATACAACGACCTCTCTGGTACAATCCGATTGGTTTTGTAAAAGCCAAAAACTTTCAACAAATTCCGTTAGCGGATGGTTAGACTTTACTACCTGATATTTTAATTCATTTTCCATTGTTACTGTCCGTTGATACGATAACTTTCCATCCTAATTTTGCCGCCGCACATGCAATCAATAAAGATAACAAAACAAATACGTATTCATTAATAAGAAATAATCGCGCTGTGGAATAGATAATTTTTCAAATTAAATTGTATTCAAATACTCATTTAAAGACAACTCTGTTTCGATCTGCAATTTTTTGCGTAGTCTATACCGATGAATTTCTACTCCCCTAACGGTAATATTCTGCAGCTGAGCGATCTGTTTGGATGTAAAATGTAATTTTAAATACGCACATACTTTGAGATCATTTCGAGATAATGCTGGATGCTTTGCCTTCAAATTGTTTAAAAATCCGTCGTTAAGCTCATCAAAATGACTAGCGAATTGGTTCCAGTTTGCACTATTCTTTTCAATATCCTTTAATAACATGTTAATACGTTTCAAATTAGAGTCTTCGTGATCTCCAGTATCAAGCTTTGCGAGTTCATCCTTAACTTTGATTAATGCACCCGAATTTTCAAGCAACTGCATGCTGGTACTGGCTAGCTCTTTCGTTTTGGCCATCACTTCATGTGCCAATTTTTCGTTGTTCAACTTCACGATTTCTTTCTCATTTTTCTCAATTTCCAGCTGATGGATATAACGGAGTTGCGCCAACTGTCGCTCATATTTCAGCTGCTGTTTGTGTCTCTCTATTTTACGCAAATGAATCAGGCCAAACACAGCGAGCATAGCCAATAGAAAATAAGCAATTTTGGCCCATAGCGTTTTGTACCAAGGCGGTAGAACGATAAAACTGTATTCTGCTATATCGGAGTGTTGATTGAGATTGCTCCTCACTTTCACTAAGAACGTATACTGTCCATCCGGCAAGTTGGTATATGATTTTTCAGACTGCTGATTCCACGAAGACCACTGTTCGTCATAACCCGACAGCTTATAACTGAATTCAAGATGTTGATTTATACCATAACTCGGCGAAGAAAAGCTGAACCGAAATGATTTGAAATTGGAAGGTAGCCGTAGGACGTTGCCTTTTTTACCATTGAGTGGCTGCTCCTTTGACTCCAAGGCATTTGAAAAAAAACCCGCATAAATAAGACTATCCCCTTTTCCTGTTGCAATAATTTGAGATAACATCGCGACAGGCCTCACACTATCTTTCAAATACTTATCATAATTGATATGGATTACTCCTTTCTCTGCTCCTATATAGATATTATGTTGATCGATAGTATAAATATGTTCGAATCCCGTGGTATTCATCCCTTCTATCTCAGGAAAATTAATAAGATGATAGGTTCGAAGCTTGGAATCAAATCGCCCTACCCCTACCATTTTATTTGTACAAAACCAGATATTTCCCTCTTGATCATCTTTTAAGTAACGTATGGTCAATTCTTTAAAAGCTGCGAACTCTTTAGCAGGCATAAACCGATTTATCTTATAATCGTAGCGATAAAGCCCTCGCTCCGTAGCAAATATAATCTGATTTTTTATTTTAAATACGTAATTCTGATAATCGGCTGGGAGCCCATCTTTATGATTGCAGAGTTTGGCTAGATAGGATTTCTTATCATCCGACAGCGTAATCCGGTAAATACCCCGATATGGGTGAGATGCCCAGATCGTCCCTTTTTCATCTTGTTCGAGAAATCGGAAAGAGTCTGAAGGTCCATCCAGCGGGCCTTTTATCGAGAATAAGCCTTGATGAAAATCAAGCAACTCGAGGCCATTATAGGTTCCTATTAAACTTTCTTTTACCGGATAAACCATACTAAGGGGAAGCAACTTCCAAGTTCCTATCCCCTGCCGAACTTGCTTTAGGGAATGATCCGTAATCTGGAATAAACCTTTGTTGTGGCCGAGCAATAATTGACCATTAAGTTGTTCAAGGCGCCATGCTTCGCCACCATCGCTACCCGGAAGAAGGGAAAAAACAGCTGGTGAACGGCTTTGGTCGGTCAATCCTTCTTTTATTTTAGCATAATATACTCCATTCGAGGAGGAAAGATAAAGTGTATTATTAAAGAGGAGTGTAGAATATCCCGTCACATCATTCTCCATATTTGGTCTAAGATAGCGAATAGCACTTCCATAGCTGATGACGGAAATGAAATTGTCTGTGCCCACCCAGATATTCTTTTGACGGTCCACAAACACGGAAGTAATATTTTTATTTTGTAATCCTTCCTTTACACCAATCTTTTGAATCGTTTTCCCATCAAGGTTACGGATCTGACACCCTTCTTTGGCATTACCGACAACAAAAGTCGAATCATCGACTGTTGCTACGGATGGTGTGTAGTTACCATCTCCTCCCTGCCCATGCATTCTCGTCAAATTCCGGTTGTGCAGGGTGTAGATTTGGTTATTCAGCGTTGACAATAACAGACGGTCTTTGCCAAGAGAGACTAATGATGCGATCTTCACATCCTTAAAAGGTAGGTCTTTTAGGTAGGGACTCCATTTATTGTCACGAAACTCCAGCAAGCCATTTTTTTTATCCTGTGCATAAAGTATACCGCCCGACTGCCCCATGTAATACCACTCTACCGCAGCGGGATGCACCTGAATCTTTTGTCCCTTCAGTTCAAATATCGCATTGGTACCCCTAAAGAAAACCGATTGCCCTACACCAACGGTATTCCAGATATCCGCAAAATTGCGATATTCTTCTGGAACGAGATCATGCAAAGAATGATAGACTAACCCAAATTGAGGCGAACGCTCAAAATAGCCAAAATCGCCTTGTCCGCCAACATAAATTCGATCCTCGGCATCAATCCAGACAGAACGGATATTGGTATGATTGGGTAGGGAAAATGTTTTCCAATATCGTCCATCAAAAGTCAGAAGTCCCTCACTATTGCCAAAATACATGACGCCCTGGCTATCCTGTTTTATATCCCAGGTCCGACTTCCTCCCTGATAGACAGATTTACCATAATTGTAGGCCAAAGGTAAGCCAAGTAACTCCTGTGCGACTAGCGTCTTTGAAAAAGCTGAAAACAGAATAAAAAATAGGATGGCAAAACACTTCATAATAATTCCCTTCAATTGGCTGACGTAAACTTGACGTAGCCCAAATATATTGAATTGTTGCCGAAAAACCCAATATGAAGTAGTGTTGTTGTACCCCTAAAATTCGATAAGAACTTACTTAAGTCTAATTTTGATTCTTGATAATTATAAACAATTCCTAAATTTCAATTCATCACATATGAAAAATAATATCAGTATTATTGCCGGTACTGTGCTGTTCTCTTGTCTAACCAGTGTGGTAAACGCACAGACCAAAACAGTGACCGGGCGGATCACAAACGAACAGGGTCTTCCTGTCGTGGCCAGCATTGCTGTACAGGGTAATGCGAAGATTGGCACAAGCAGCAATGAAAACGGGGAATTTTCACTCACTATTCCCACAAGCTTCAATTACCTCGTCATCTCCTCATTGGGATATGGCGCAAAGACAGTACCCATAAATGGAAATATCTTAACGATTCAGCTTACGCAAAACAACAGCGACTTCAATCTCGATGAAGTTGTAGTTGTGGGCTACGGTACCCAACGAAAGGGCGACCTAACAGCGCCCATAGGTACCGTAAATATGGAAGAAATGGCCAAACGTACTGTTTCCAACCCAATGGATGCACTACAAGGAACCGTTGCCGGTGTCCAAATCGTCAGTTCGGGAGCGCCAGGTTCTTCCCCCTCCGTTCGTGTACGTGGAGTAGGCTCTTTTAATAATGAAAGTCCTTTATATGTAGTGGACGGGATGTTTATGGACAATATTGATTTTCTCAATCCAAATGATATTGCAGACATCTCCGTCTTAAAAGACGCTTCGGGTGCAGCGATTTATGGGGTACGTGCCGCAAACGGCGTAATTTTGGTGACCACAAAAAAAGGAAGTTTAAATACGAAAGCAAAAGTTACATATAATGGCTTCACTGGTTTTCAGGCACCAACGAATGTTTTGAAAATGGCTAATGCACAGCAGTACGCAGAATACGCGACAGCCATTGGTAATGAAGCCTTTGTAAAAAGTTCTGTGGAAAAGTATGGTGGTACCTCGGCCAATCCGGCGATGGACACAGATTGGTTCGATGAACTCCTACGCTCAAAAGCCCTGATCACCAACCATAATCTGGATATCACGGGCGGTTCCGATAAGATCACGTATTCCATGGGGCTTAATTACGTCAAACAGGATGGCATCATGGATGCGAGCAATATGAATCAAAAATACAACATCCGCATGCAGGCTGACGCCAAAGTAACAGAGTGGTTGAAGGCGGGGTTTAGTGCGCATATCAATAACTTCAAAACCTACTCGCCCAATAATGCTGCTTTTAGGCAAGCCTATTTCGCATCGCCACTCTATCCGGTTTATGATCCATCACTAGAACTGGCCAAACCGGAAAAATTTGGATCGAGTACCGCGATCGGTATGCAGTCAGGTTTTTGGTATAACAACCCAATAGCGACAGCTTTTTATAATACGAATCAAACAAAAGGTTTCCAGATTCTTCCGACGATATATCTGGAGGCGAAATTCTGGCAAGACAAGATCAATTTTCGTTCGCAGCTGAGCCAAAGATATCAGTCTACACATACTATAAACTATAATCCTGTCTACTACATTGATAACGATCAGCGTAACGATCGCTCCTTTTTACGTTCGGCACAAGCACGCAGCACTAATTATATTTTGGACAACCTCCTAACGTATAAAGATCAGGCGGGTAAACACCACTGGTCCCTTTTGATAGGACAATCATCGCGAGAAGAACGTTGGAGAGAAACTTGGGTACAGGCTAATGATGTGCCCGCGTCGGAGGAGTTTTGGTACGTAGGCGTGGATGCCCAGGGTACAGGTTCAGCCACGGGTTACGGAGAAAAAGGATTTCGAAATGCCGGGATATCCTATTTTACTAGAGGTACCTACGACTATGACAACAAATATTTGCTAACCGCGACCTTCCGTGTGGATGGTAGCTCAAAATATCAAACAAAATGGGGATATTTCCCATCTCTGGGTCTAGGCTGGGTAGTAACTAAGGAGAAGTTTATGGAAAATCAAAAACTTTTCAACCAGTTGAAATTGCGTGGAAGCTGGGGTAAATTGGGGAACGATGGTATTCAACCCAACGCTGGCTATGCTACAGTCTACTCGGGCAATAATTACTCGGGTATATTTGGAAGCGAAGGTACCACCAACGGAACGCGCATACCTGGATATCGTGTCGGCCGCTTTTTCACTCAAGTACGCTGGGAAGTTGTTGAAGAATGGGATGGCGGCCTTGACTTTGCCTTGCTGAATAATCGTTTGACTGGCACAGTCGATTATTACTACCGCACTACACATGACCTTGCTTTTAGCCGACCTATCCCCTTTTCTTGGGATCGTGTATACGGCAATTGGGGAAGTGTAGCAAACAGTGGCTGGGAAATTGGTCTACAATGGAAAGACAAAATCGGTGAACTGGGCTATGCGGTCGGCGGAAACCTTACCACCCTAAAAAACAGGGTTAAGAACCTCGGAGGACTAGAAAATATTATGAATGGTTATCCGGAATGGTCTGCTGAATTCCCTGCACGTATAGAGCTGAATCAACCTATAAACTTTTTCTACGGCTATGAAGTAGCAGGTATATATCAAAATCAGGCTCAGATCGATGCAGATCCCATAGCAAAAAGATACAACCAACAGAATCCAAACACACCAATTTTACCTGGATATCTTCAGTATAAGGATCAGAACAATAATGGTGAACTTGATGAAAAAGATCGGGTAAACCTCGGAAATTATCTTCCTACGATATCCTACGGATTTAACCTGGCATTTGATTATAAAAAATTTGATCTAAGTATTGCTTTTCAAGGTGTATCGGGCAACAAGATCCATAATTTAAACCGCGCGATGCGCCGAAAATATAACCAGATGAATGCCGATGCCGCATTCATCGATAACCTCTGGACCGGAGAAGGAAGTAGCAATACACATCCATCTGCAAAAGGATCGGTCGCGCCTTGGAATCTTCAGGCAAGTTCGTTTTTTGTAGAAAGCGGAGCATACCTACGCATACAAAATATACAATTGGGTTACAATTTTGAACTCAATAAAATACCTGCGCGTGTGTTTGCAACTGCCGACCGCCCTTTTATATTCACAAAATACAACGGTTTTACGCCAGAAATATCTGGAATGGGATTCGATGCCAATGTGTATCCGGTCGCTTCTTCCTATAGTCTGGGTGTCAAAGTATCATTCTAATTTTTAACTTTTTAATTTAACTGCATGAAAACTCTTCAATATATCGTGATCGCAAGCTGCTTAGGTCTTTCTTGTAGCCTATCCAGCTGTAGTAAATTTTTGGACAAACCTTTGGAAAACCAGCAGCGATCTGAGGAGATTGATTATAGCAATACCGCCTTAATGTACGGTCCAGTCTCTGGTGTATATCGTTCGGCTTCAGACGATAACCTAGTGCATTGGATTGATCTTTCCATTCGGTGTATGCGCGATGACGACTACCAACAGGCCGCACCGAATCCAAATGATAATCCCGAATTAATGGGCATTAAAAACTTTCAAAATGACGTTACTATACAATCTTATTGGGGACTAAATCAATCCTGGATTAGCTATTACAGTCTTGTCATCGCTGCAAACAATGCTCTGATCGAATTGGATAATTTTGCTGAAAAAATTCCAGTTTCCAATGCTACGGATATAAAACTAAATAGGCAGTACAAAGCCGAAGTCAGGTTTTTAAGAGCATATGCTCACCTGATGGCTTCACGCCTGTTTGGCAATGTACCTATCCTTATAGACAGCGATAACATTGGCCGTTTGGCTACCATCCAAAAAAGTACGGTAGCAGAAGTACGTCAGTTTATAATCGATGAAATGAATGCCTGCTCGGAAGATCTAGAAGATGCGCGTCCAAATCAGTCGAAGCACATTGGGGCGGTAACTAAATATTCCGCCCTCCTTTTGAAAGCAAAGGCCGCAGCAGATTTGGCCGGCAATGATAACAGTAGTGCACATTGGAATGACGTTCTGGATGCAACAAACAAAATTATTGCGAGTGGTCGATTTTCCTTATATCCAAATTACTACGAACTTTTTAAAATACCAGGTAAATTGTCGAACGAGTCTATCTTTGAACTACAATATTCTGATTTTGGCTTAGGAACTGGTGATATTGTTCGCCCGGGTGTAGATTGGGGTACCTTTTTTAAATGGCAGGGACCTTCGGGGGATCAAAAAGGAAGCCCTATCTCCGGAGCCGGCTGGGTACCGCCTTCCCAGAATATCGTTGATTTTTTAACCAATAGAGGTGAAACGGAACGCCTAAAAACAACGATTTTATATTGTGGCGTAAATGGCAATACGGCAACGACAGCAACGACTCCTAGTGGTGATGTTGTTTATGGCAATCCGTTTGGCGTAAAATATTTTAATGGTAAAGCCTACCTCCCAAAATCGCAAATGACAGCCGGTCGAATGGAATACGGGGCAAACAATAATGTACGTATATTGCGTTACGCGGATGTTCTTTTATTAAATGCCGAAGCGAAGGTCAGAAAGGGACAAAATGGAGATGAGCCTTTTCGTCTGATTCGCGAACGCGCAAAACTAGCACCGATTACAAATGTAAATTTAAATCAAATTTTGGATGAGCGCCGAGCGGAATTTGCCTGCGAATGGTGGGGCGAGCGTTTTAATGACCTGGTCCGTACAGAACGCGCCCAAGAAATCTTCGGCGCAAAATTCACCCCTGGTGTCAGCGAGTACATTCCTATACCGCAAACTCAGATAGATGCAAACCCTAACTTTAGATAGATGATGACAGCAGCAAAACTACTAATATCCCTATTGCTAAACATACTTTTCCTTTCCTACGGATGGGGCAAGCAAGGCAAACCTGTTAAATCGACAATCGTTAAAGTTGAAAATGGTTTTACAATAATGCGTAATGGACAGCCTTACTTCATTAAAGGAGCAGGCGGAACAAGCAATCTGGAAAAATTAAAAGCGTATGGAGGCAACTCCATACGCACATGGAGCCCCCAGCAAGCTGATGAAATCCTAAATAAAGCACAAACTTTAGGTCTCACGGTAACCTTAGGGCTCGATGTGAAAACAGAACGCCATGGCTTCGATTACAATAATCCGGCAGCTGTTGCCAAACAAAAAGAATATATTCGCACAATCGTACTTAAATATAAGGACCATCCGGCACTGCTTGCTTGGGGAATCGGCAATGAGCTTAACCTACATTACAGTAACCCAAAAGTATGGGATGCTGTCAATTCGATCGCTGAGATGATCCATGGACTAGATTCCAATCATTTAGTCACAACCATGCTAGCTGGTGTGAATCAAAAGGAAATTGATTACATCAAAACGAGGTGTCCAGCATTGGACCTGATTGCTGTACAAGTATATGGTGGTCTGGCAGCGGTTCCTGAACAATTAAAAAAAACAGGATGGAGCAAACCCTATATTGTATCAGAATGGGGGCCTACCGGGCATTGGGAAGGTCTGCTAACACCTTGGGGAGCACCTATTGAAGAAACAAGCCACGAAAAAGCGCGAGTTTACAAAAACCGATACGAAGCTGCTATCGGCCAAGATAAAAACTGTCTGGGTTCTTATGTCTTTTTGTGGGGACAAAAACAGGAGCGTACACCAACTTGGTACGGATTATTTACAGAGCGCGGTGAGGAAAATGAGGTTGTCGATGTTATGCAGTACCTTTGGTCGGGCCAATGGCCCCGCAATCGGGCGCCAAAATTAGACTCCCTATTATTGGATCATAGACATGCAAAAGATTTTATCTACCTAGAATCCGGTAAATCCTATCCCATAGAGGTCTTTGTACGTGATCCCGATGGCGATAATTTACAGATACGCTGGGAGCTTCTTAAAGAAAGCACAGACCTCAAAGAAGGTGGCGACCGTGAAGAACGTCCGCAGGCACTCAACGGCATTATAAAAGATATCGCAGAAAACAGGACGCTATTGACAGCTCCTTCTCTGGAAGGCGCCTATCGCCTATTTGTCTATGCAAACGATGGAAATGATAAGGTTGCAACAGCCAATATTCCATTTTTCGTCAAATCAAGTTCGGTTATAGCAAAAAACAGCACCTATCATTTTTCTCCAACCCCCATATGGGCCGATGAATTTAATTACTCGGGATTGCCAGATAAAAACAAATGGTCCTACGATGTCGGTTCTTTGAATAACGGCTGGGGCAACAATGAATTGCAGTATTATATGGAGGCTTCAGCGTCAAATTCTATTGTCGAGGGCGGTGTATTGAAGATTATGGCAAGAAAGGAAAATAAAGACGGTAAAGCCTATACTTCGGCACGGTTGACCAGCAAGAACAAAGGGGACTTCAGATATGGCCGATTTGAGGCGCGTGCAAAACTACCAAAAGGCCTTGGTACCTGGCCTGCCATCTGGATGCTACCTACCGATATGAAATATGGTGATTGGCCTAAATCGGGCGAAATAGATATACTTGAACATGTTGGATACGATCAGGGGGTCGTTCATGTATCTATTCATTCAGAGGCCTATAATCATGCTATAGACACACAGAAAACAAGCAAAAAAAAGGTATCTGGTGTTTCTGAAGAATTTCATAGCTATCGTGTAGACTGGACACCGACATACATAAAAGGTTTCATTGATGAGCAGTAAATCTTCCACTTTGTCAATGAAAAGAGGAGCTTTAGAGAATGGCCGTTTGACCAAAAGTTCCATTGGTTAATTAACGTTGCTGTCGGTGGAAACTGGGGCGGCAGAGAGGGCGTAAATGATACAATATTCCCCGCAACTTTCGAAATAGATTATGTCCGTGTATATCGTTTATTAGATTAAACTCTCCAAAATAATCTCAAATCGCTTGTCACATCAACTTAACAAGCGATTTGAGACGGAAAGGAATAAAGAAGGACTTTTTGCTCCCCTACCTTGCCTGAAGTACCTAATTTAGCTGATAGCTGTAGTATTTCTATAAGTATGTCGAGAGGGACTTAATATTTAGAAAGTAACAGCTTTTGATCCTGCTTTTTAATATAAAGTTCTTGTACCAACACCATAACAATGACCAAAATTGGTGTAGCAAGTATAACCCCCCAGGCTCCAAGCCAGATCCCGACAAATACTTGCGAAATGATAATTAACGCGGGGGGCGTTTTGATCAATTCCTGTTGCACCAAGGGTGTAATAAAATTGCTTTCTACCAACTGTACAAAACAATAAAGCACAATGACCCACAAAGCAGTCGATGGGGATTTTGAAAGGGCAACAAGGGCGGCTGGAATAATAGATATAATCGGACCAAAGTTGGGTATAAAACTTAATAGCCCCGCAATAAGAGCCAATACGAGCCACAAATCTATACCCAAAATAGCAAGTCCAATGCTCGTGAGTACAAATACAATGAACATCGAAAATAGCATTCCCTTTAACCAAGACCTGAGATTTTTTGCAATTTTTTCTATCAAATTATTGCCATGAGAACGCGTATCGGCTGGAAGAAGCTTTACAATGCCAGTTTTATATTGGCCGGGAGCAGCCGTGAAGAAAATTCCAATAAATAGTACGATATAGATGTCTCCAAAAATGCCTACTGTACCATTAAACAATCCGCCTAATAAGAGTGACGCTTTTTCCACTATTTTAGAAGAGGCTATTTTCTCATAAATCAACTTTATATTACTATTGCTTTCGATGAGCTTTTTTGTATCTTCAACTAGACTAGGAACTTCTTTGGTAAACTGAACCACCTCCCCTGTCACGCGGGCGCCAATTAGAAAAAAAGTTCCAAATAAAAAGCTAATTGATAAAATAATAGAAAGTGGAAGTGACCATTTTTGGGGTATTTTTGTTTTTCTGGCAATTAAACCTGCCAATCCATGAAAGTATACTGCAATAATGGCACCAGCTAAAGTATACAAGAACACCTGATTGGCTTTCCAACATAACAGGAGGGCGACGACTATCAATGATATAATGCCAGCGGCTATCCATATTTTTGACACAAATCGATGGTTTGGCTGTGGTAAAGGATCTCTATTTTCCAATTTTTTGAATTTATAATATTAACTTTTGCTTTGCTCCTATATTTGTATCATTGACATTTTAATAGTCGCTTAAATTACTCGAACATGTATGATTTAAATGCTTGATATTTCAATGTTACTTAATGAAACAGCAGCCTCCTCACAAAAGTTTCGATTATTTACATAGAACAGTAGCTACTTCAACGAAATGATGCGAATACTTTTTCCATTAACATAGTCTGAAGCTCTAACCCCACGAAAAAAAACCTTGAGTGGGGAACTCAAGGCTTTTTCTAATTATTAACCTATTTTATGAAAAGTATTACATTAACAATATGAAATCCGTTTTAGTTTCAAATATTTAAAAATAAATTGGAACAATTCAACTGATTATTGATCACCTTTTAGGAATAAATGTTAGCGCGCAGGCCTGATCCATTAAAAAAAACAGGCTTTAGAAATTTTTAACTACTCTTTAACAATAAAAAAGAAGATTTTCTATTAATTTGAACTTAGAATCTATATTTATTGTCCTTTCTCTAGTCAAAAAGTTTCGAAGATTAATGCTAAGGTTAACTTTATATGATTTCCTGATAAGTATATTTTGTTACTAGCAATATTTTGAGAAAATAAACTTAGTGGTACTAACATCAAAATTAAATGCAGTGAAGAGATAAAAACTTTTGTTGAAACCATCCCTATTATTTTGGTCTGCTGCACTCTTTAAAGTCAGAATATACGCTGTTGGCTCTATTAAATTCATATAAATATTTGCATATTTAACAACATTCATTTTTTTCAAAATTTAATTTCAACTGCCCCTCCTTGGAATTATCCCATAATCTGGTACGATACTACCAATCGGCGAATACTTCTCTCTAAATTAAGTATAATTATCGTATTTTTTTATTTCTTGATACTGCCGTAAGTAAGACCTCATTCCGACAATTCTAAGATACTAAATTTGTATATTTCATCGAAAATTAGCTGAAGAGATTCCTCCCCTTTCTGGTATATCTTCTTAGCTCCATTACAATACATCTGGTCCACCATAGGGCTGCTAAATAGACTACTGTATCCAAAAATTAAAACTTGCGGATTCAGCTTCTTCAGCAGAAAAGTAGTTTGAGGGCCGTTCTTAAAAGGCATCAGAATATCAAGCAAATATACACTAGGCTTAACGTCCATTCGATTGGTTGCCAAAATTAGATCTCTCCCGTTATTAAAAACGCCATGAAGATGGAAACGTGAATCCCTTTTTAAAATAATAGAAATTAGCTTTCTATGAATTGGCGAATCATCTGCAACTGCGATACCAATACTGTTTTCAGTCATTTTACAAATCATGATGCAAATTAACATCACACTAGCATTAAAAAAATGCACAAAATTGTGCAAAATATAGTATAATAGCTATAAAATTGATATGACATTGTTGAACGTATTCCGATGTATTCCAAGATACGATGCGATATGACCATAAGGAAATAATTTGAACACTTCGGGCGCATGAAATTTTAATAGTTTTATTTTATCTGCCGCATTTTTTGATTGTAGAATCTCGATATTTTTCAAGGCAGTGACAAAATTTGGTTGAATAATCATTAGTTCCAATTGATAAAATCTTGGAAATTGCTCATATAGACGTTTAACTGCTGGTATATCCAACATCAATAGCAAGCAGTCATCCTGTACCCGATAATTTTTCTTTGAAGGTCGATCTTGAAGGTAATCTTCAAAATTAAAAATTATTTCTCCCAGAGTTGAGGGATAATGCAAACTAGTAATACGGGTGGTACCATCTTGTTGTAAAATACTTGAATAGACAGCGCCCTCAATAATTAAAGCGATTGTATTGACGCGTTCACCATATGAAAAAACAATTTCTTTGCGACGAAATCTTTTAAAGATCAAAATCTTGTTAAGTTCAAAAAGTTCCTCCTCATTCAGATTAAAATGAGAAAACTTATCGACAATATATTGGTTTACAGTTGATTTTTTCATTTTTTGACCCATAAATAACATTCCTCTATCTCCTAGTTATTCGGCGAAAAATAGGTTCAATCTAACTTTAATTTCTTACACTCTAATTTATTTTTCCAAATAGAAATCCCAAGTCGCCTTTGATATAGCTGATATCATCTCTGCATTGGTATCATTGCTTTCTTTAGAATCCGTTACAAAAACACTGATAATAAAATACTTACCATTAGGTAGAAACACTATTCCAATATCATTAAAGGCGGCAGTAATACCTTCGGTGTTCTTGCCTGAATATCCTGTCTTGTGCGCTACCACCGTCCCTTTTGGTAAAGCTCCCTTTAGCCGGTCTTCACCAGTATTTGTGTCTCTCAATGTTTTCCAAATAAAATCATAACTCTGCTGGGATAGTAGATTATTCCCATTAGTATAAAATTTCATCAAAAGTTCACTTGCAGCATGAGGTGTAGTCCAATTTTGAAACATATTTTCCCATTTAGATTGCATCTCTTCTTCGGTATAGTTAATTTCAAAATTATTGATAATATGGTTGTTCTTGAAATAGTCCTCTATTGTTTTTGGACTGCCTAACAAGCGAATTAGGACATCACAGGCCACGTTATCACTTTGAGAAACAGAATATTGGATTAGTTTTTTAATCGTAAAATCGCCCCCTTTTGGATGTTCGTCTCTAAGCGGGCTCCAAAAGTCAGGAAGAAGTTCTCTTTCCGTAACTTTTATCTTTCTGTTTAAGGACAACTTCCCTTTGTCAATTTCAGCTAGCACTGCAAGAGCAATATGCAGTTTAAAAACACTTTGTAATGGATAATGCTCTTCAGCATTTATTGAAATGCTATCCTGACCATTATTTGCCAAAATGGAAACTCCTACCCTCATATTCTTCGTTGAAATTATTCGCTCAATTTTCTCTTTTAATAGAGCAGTTGCTTTCTGCGCAAAAAGTTGATTCAAATTAGTACATAAAAGAAAAATAGCTATTAAAAAATAACATTTAATATTCTTTTTAAATGTTAAAAGTTGTAGATACGAAGTATGCATTGCCTGAGATTATTAGTTGTCTTTTCTAGATGCAGCTAAAGTTAAAATAAAAAAGATTTTTTAGTGTTATTTGAGATAAGAAAATTATAGTGACGCGATCATAATCTGAAATAGCATAACGATATATGGCTATTTGAGTTTGTTTCAATACGGTTTTGAAAATTAAAAAGGATTTGAATTTATCAACGAATGATTGTAGGGAAAAAATATAACATCCCTATCTATATGTTTGCTTATTCAAATATTCTCTTTGTAAAAAGATCTTTCATTTTGTTAAAGTTCTGTTTAGGTTTTTTGCAGATATAAATCGTTTGTAGCACCCATCCTTCATTACTGGCATATGGACTATATAACTTTTTCACAGGAGTGACTTCTTCGAAAAAAGGATGAAAAAACTCTTCACTAGTATCATTGTAACAAATGGCTATCACGGTTTTCGGCATTCGTCCGAATGGCGCCCAACTGTAGAAACTACCGTGGTAGCAAAATGCATTCGGAAGCCCATATGTACCCTTCATCAGCTCGATAGCGCCAGCCTGAGAATAATGTTTACCCCAAATGAGACAGTTTAACTGTTCATTTGCAGGCAAACTGTCATAAACGGATTTTAACTCCTGCATAGTACTTTCCCACTTTTGCTTTGTAATATATTCTTGCATAGGAAGAACCTCTTTACCATTTTTCACATTTTTAGGAAGGTATTTGTGAATTGTATCCATATAATGCGCATAAGAATAAATGGGTAGACCAAAAGGAATCAAAATAGTTCCTAGTAATAAAATAAAACCTAATGGAAATAAAAGCCACCTTCTTTGGGGCATAATAATACGCTCAAAAAAAACACCAACAAAGGGCAATAATGTTAGAACAATCGGGAAAAAGTAATAAGCTTTGCCTTTTGAATAAGCTAAAAATAGAATAGATAATATAATTGAAGTCGCTAAGGGCCGGTAGTGGTGTTTCATTTTTTGACCTCCCAAAATAAAAATCAAGGTAGGAATTAGCATAATAGATGTAATCGGGTTGATATCTAAAAAAAGACCAAAAACTACTTCTCTGAATGTAAGCTCATCCAATTGCGTCATATAAAGCCTACTAAACATATGCAAAGCTGGAAAACCATGTACATATTGCCATACCATATTTGGTAAAAGTATGAGAAGGGCAACGACAATAAATTGCCAATATTTAGCCGCTACTAAAGCTTTTCGAATATTCCTAAATAACAGCAGTCCCAAACTGCCAACTAAAAAAAATAGCGCATCATATTTTGTTAGAAAGGCAACAGAAGTAAACACAGTCAAATACCAAAGATATTTTCTGTCTTTATATTTTACAAACCTTATCAACTGATAAAATGAAATCACCCAAAAAAATTGGCTAAATACAACCGGCTGAAAAGATTGCTGTGATCCTCCAAATCCTGGTGATATCAATAAACACGATAATGTTATAACAGTCGCCACACTCCCCCCTCCAAGTTCGAAAACTATTTTACCAAGATAAATCACGATAAGAAGCATAGCCAAATGCGGAAAAATATGATGAACAAAAATCGATTGGGCGTGAAATAAGTTCTGGAAAAATGCCAAAACTGCTATAACTGGAGGAAATTCCATGTAACCAAATGCGAGATGGTTTCCGGTCGCTATATGCAGCAGCTCATCTCCTTGAAAACCTGAATGTATATCAGCAATGATATGAAGTGTCAGTTTGAATAGACAGAAAATAAAAATTATAATTTTTGTGCTTTTATCCATTAGTTGTTGTGTGGGGTTAACTCTCTTGACCCAACCTACGCGATACAAGGTTGCGGATCTAAAAATAGAAAAATTCACGCAAGAATGTCAGCCGAAACAAAGAACTTCCTCTCTTTTATTAACGCAACTTCGTACATACCGATTCTATTAGAATACCGATTCAATAATTGGAATGAGTTTTCTAGACGTGGATAAGTAAAATACAGTTAGCGTCAGAAAATTAGACCTAGGAGTATAGTTCTATTTCTTCGAAAGCGATCTGCCAGCTTATCCATTACAGCGATATCAACAGTTTTCATCGAGGATTAATCTACAAATGTTGAAGCAAATTTGTTTTGGAGACTCTCAGATTAAAAATAGCGTTTAAATGACTTTTCTTTTTCTAGATAGACTTACTTTTGTCGCAAATTTATCCCATGCAGGATAGTAGAAGAGCAAAATGAAGAAAGAATCACGCATCATATCGCTCATTGTAGGTGGAACATTACTTATGGAGATGCTGGACACCACAGCGATATCAACGGCCTTACCCAAAATGGCACATGATTTTGAGAGTAATGTAGTACATCTCAGCGCGGGCATTACTTCCTACACCGTTATGTTAGCAGTATTTATTCCAATCAGCGGCTGGATAGCTGACCGCTACGGCGCAAAAAAAGTTTTCAATGCTGCAATTATGGGATTCATACTTTCATCGATAGCATGCGGACTAAGTTCCAACCTAACATCGTTCGTCATAGCTCGTATTTGCCAGGGTACAGCCGGTGCACTTATGGTACCAGTTGGTCGTCTTATCGTGCTGAAGCATACAGAAAAGAAAGACCTAGTCGACGCTATCGGGTATATTGCCTGGGCTGGGCTACTAGGACCAATTATCGGACCTGTACTGGGCGGTTTTTTTACTACGTATTTTAGCTGGCACTGGATTTTCTTTATCAACATCCCATTTGGAGTATTTGCCTTGTGGGCAGTTAATAAATATATCCCGATGATGGCATCAGAAAATAGCCGTCCACTTGACATTATCGGATTTTTTATCAGTGGTATTGGCCTAGCGGGAATCATGCTGGGAACCGAAATGATCGGTGCGGCTAAAGATGATTATTTAAAGCCAATTCTAATGATTGTAGTCAGTTTTGTGCTTATGTCAATTGCTGTCTGGCACTCTAAACGGATCAAATACCCTTTAATCGATTACAGCATCTTAAAAGTAAAAACCTTCCGGGTTACTGTCTATTCAGGTTCAATTACGCGTATGGTAATCAATGTGGCTCCATTTATATTACCTCTCATGTTACAGTTGGGCTTTGGTCTTAGTCCATTTCATGCCGGACTACTCTATATGGCCAACATGTTGGGTAGTATGAGTATGAAACCAGTAGCCATGTGGATAACACGAAAATTTGATTTTCGTAAGGTATTAATCGGTAATGGCATTATTTTAACACTTGTAACTGCAGGGCTCTCTCTGCTTTCGCTACAAACACCGATTTGGCTAGTGGCAATTGTTTTCTTTTTTTCGGGACTTACACGTTCACTTCAATTTACGAGTCTCAACACCTTAGCTTATGCTGACGTGACGAAAGAGCAAATGAGCAATGCGAATACTTTATATAATACAGCTCAACAAATGGCACTTGGTATGGGGATAGCTTTAGGAGCAGTTACTCTTCACCTGGCAAGTAGTCATTACAGGGACACTGTTTATCAAATGCGGGATTTTAGTTTGGCATTACAGCTAATAGCCGCTTTGTCCATGCTATCCTTAATTGAATATTTCAAAATTAAACCGAGCGACGGAAGTAATTTGAGAGGCTTGGTCCAGAAGAAAGAAATTCAGAAAGTCGCTTAGACTATATTCTAGCGTAATGGCTTTACATCTTATTAAGCATTTCAACTAGTAAACTTCGTTTATGTTTCTCGCTGTTACTTCAACACGACCACTAAAAATGCGCTGAACTATTACTTTAAATAATTGTCTCCCACGTTAATTGGCCATACATTTCGATGCAGTAACCCTAATGTACATTACGATTGAAAAAAACTGGCTTTTCACTACCATCCAAAAGAATCGCTATGCTTTGAATCTGACCGCTCTCATCACTAAAAAAATTAAACAGAAGGCTACTAGGCTCAATATCCACCACCCCATTTTTATCTACAGACCTCGGATCAAAAACGTCGTAGTGCCGGTGAAGAAGAATGATCTTCTCATAACCAAGCTCACAGTAAAGATGATCATCTTGCAGCTTTATGTCAATACTTCCATATGCTGGATTTTCAAAAGAACCTGTATAATGCATTAAGGAATGTGAAGGTTTTGTTGATGGAATGGGTAATTTGTTCTTTTGTTTTCTAACATGACTTAAAGAATCTATTTCCGCAATCTTTTCACCATTCCAATCAATTGGCTGCAAACCTAAGAGTATATCAGCTATAGAGTTTCTGACTACAATGGGAACCATAGAGACGCTCTGATTTGTCAATACAACAATCCCCAGCGTATCAGCAGGATAAAGTGCTGCGTTTGCAGAGAATCCATTAATATTGCCAACTTGTTCAATTTGATAATGACCTCTGTATGATTCAATCATCCAACCTAAACCATAGTTGGAAAGGAAAACATCTTTATGTTTGTCCGGCAAAGCTGCATCCATTACCATTTGTGAGCTTGCAGCCTCTCTTATATATTCAGCGGGAGGATTTCTTTATCACTAAAATATCCATTATTGAGCCAAACCTTAAGCCAGTTAGACATATCGGTTGAAGTGCTGTTAAACACTTGACTCCTGCAACTTCCTAATGACTTCAATAGGAGCAGCGCAAAAGAAAAGGAACTGCCCCGCATTTCAATCGAATTGACAAATATGTCAACGGTTTAGGCATAAAATTTGCCACAGCTAAAAAAAAGAAAATATGAAAAGCACAATACTTTTATTGACATCGGCATGGGCGGTGGCTTCATGCACCCAACAGGTAAAAGATAATACCCCGCCGCCAACTCCACAGGAAAAAACGGTTGAAGAAGCGCCTACAAAAGTTGATACAACAACAAGCTTTGATCTTGCAAGTATCCCCTATTCAGATAGTGACATCGGTGTTTTTCCGTTTTTTACTCCGCCAAAAGGTTACAAAGAGATGAATCAGCCCATTAAAAAAGACTTTGATGTTTGCTATTTTGCCGTCAATGGAGTTATGAAACCTTTCGAAGGTAGACTCTATAAAGCAAATATAACAAACGAGCAAGGCACTCAATTTTCACAGCGCTATTTTGAAAAAAGCATGGAGGATTATTTAGCATCTATCGGCGCTGTAAAAGTTTTTGATGGCACCATTACGAGGGAAGAGTATGATCGTTACAATAAGCAGGATCCACACAAAGGTGATGAAGGTGACATTGGATATGCTGATGAACAAATCAGGGTTTATGTTATTAGAACGAAAAATCAAGGTAATATATTTATTCAATATACGTGCAACAATGCTGGTGCCAAACTCAATATTCTTCAAGAAAATGATTTCAAACAAACGATAAAAAAAATTACAGCAGATGAAATCACTAAAGATCTCTCTGAAACAGGTAAATCGATTGTTTATATCACATTCGATACGGATAAATCAAGTATTACTACGACAGGCATAGATTTGGTCATTCAGATTGCTGAGGCGCTAAAAAATGATCCGTCTCTAAAAATCGCAATCGAAGGGCACACGGACAATGTTGGCGATGTCGGACACAACAAAAAGCTTTCCAGCGATCGTGCGAAAGCTGTAATGGATGCCCTTATAGCTCAGAAAATTGATAAATCCCGATTATCAGCTAAGGGATACGGTGCAGACCGTCCTTTGGTCGCTAATGATTCAGAAGATAACAGGGCTAAAAATAGACGTGTAGAACTCGTCAAAATTAAATAAAAAAGTATGTAGACACCCCATGATACTTGAGCGTTAAAGTTTCATGGGGTATGAATAAACAACAGGAATTTCTCTATTTCCCTGAATTATTGTCTACAGGAAGTGGATATCCTTTACCTTTCAACGCTGCAATTCTCACGACGATTTCTCTCTGGCCAACTACGCTTCTTGTCACTTGGCCTTTATCTTTTCGGCTTTCTTTATCAGCCGCTCGTTCTTTGGCACTATCGCCTGTTGAAGCAGACTCCGGATCGTCAACCCCGGCAATTTTATTACCACGTGCATCCTGATTCATATCTTCCAAACCTTTTATTAAGCTAGTCCGCTCCTGCTCACTGAGTTTCTCTAGCTTGATATTGTATTTATCGAGCACGCGTGTCGCATTTTCGATGGTATTTGTACCACGCTCATAAACATCCCGAAAGATATGCAAACCTCCATCCTGAGCAACAATGGTTTCATACCGAAGTTCAACTAATACAGGTTGCTTTAATTTTACAGTTTCAGTCTTTGTATCCTTTTTTTCGTAATTAGCGATTTTCTCTGCTGATATCTGATTTCCTGCTACTAAGGACAAAAATTTTGCGAAATCCTGCACCTGACCGTCCGTAAGACCAACACAACCATGAGAAGCAAAAGCTCCTAATTTGGATACATCTTTTCCTCCGTGAATCAGAGAAGGCATACCAATGGGAATTTTAATGGGCCCCAGAGGATTTAGTTCACTTCCCGCAGGGACTTTCTCGCCCGGACTCACCTTACCTTTTACCCAAGGCTCATCAGGAGGTGTCCATGTAGGATTAAAAATGATATTGGTCGCTTTACGCACGCCCGTAGGCAAGGGAAACTCCGGATATCCAATAGCAATACTGTAGGTCTTAATCAGTTTACCCTGCTGAAATACATCCATTCGAAACGCTGGCCCGTTCACAATAATACGCGTGTCTTCAGGAATCTGATTTGGCTCAATTGGTAGCGTGTTCTCTCCATCAGCATAACGTGCAGTTATAAAATGAAAGAATTGAGCGGCCTTTTGGTTACCAAGTATTTTTACAATTTGAGTCGTGGCCTGTTTTATAGATTCTTTAAAAGATTTACTGGAAGGTTCATCCTCCTCGCTAAGTTTTTCCACAGCTGTACTCGCAGCTACCTTTAAATCATCGATCTGCCTTTGACTGAGTTGCAATTGGGATTTTAAAGAGGACTCAAAATCCTCTTCGTAGAAAAGAGCATTGAGGAGCGCAAGTGTAAAATCGGTATTCTCAGCCTGCTCCTTCATTTTGGAAACTTCTTTCCTTCCCGGCTGATTTTTAGAGTTGCGGTCCCGGCAACCCGTAACAGCAAGGCTTATCACCAATATACTCCATAAAGAGATCCGGATAACATTTTTATAATTAAATAACATAATCATATTTTTAATTTAACTTATCAACAACCTTAACAAGGAAATAGGTCGAACACGTATATATATAGAATATAAACTTCACCACATACTATCAATTGAAAGCTATGGAAGCCAATTATCATCAAATTATAACGATATTAAGCCACTAACTCAAAGTGACCTGGGTAAGTTTTTACCATGCCGTTTCGGTCAATAAGTATGGCTGAAGCAAATGCTGATTCCAAGTTTTCGTATTGGTATTGATCTTTGGAAATTTTTGTGTATCTTTCTCTAACAGGCTTAATTGACTCATTCAAGATATCGATATAAATAACATTGATATCTTGTGATTCATTGACATTAAGCGCGAGTCTTTTTATTGGTAACGTGTTTGTCAATGGCGTTATAGAGATATCGATATAATTAAAACCTGCAAAATACGGTTCAATCTGTCCATTGATCAGCCAATCAGAACCATTTTTTTTTCCATAAAATTGTTTGAGTTCACCTTGAATGTCGCATCGAATTTCGAAATCCTGTGTATTCCATTGGTTATCTGTGTTAATCAAATAATTTACGATATAGGTATTGCTTTCGTAATTACCTACAATTTCGGAAGCTATTTTGAAACCACTATCCGTTGTGTCAACGGTGCAATGCTCCCAAGATTTGTTGATCAATCCTCTCCATAATAAAATTTTCATAGCTATATAATTTTATTTATCCCACAATAAGCTTTATTGCGATGTTCTTGAAACAATGTTACAGCGTTGATAGTTTCAATTATTTACATTTTAAAATAAAAGTTGGATTACGCTGTAGGTTATTCGTATTTTTTTAAGTCGCTAATACTTTGGATATGATTTTGTTCAGCTTGAGAACGCCGCATCATTAGAGCGTATGCGTTATTAAAACCAAGAGGTTTTAACCAAGTAATGCCAAATCGCTTCTGAAATTCACTCTTTACATAGTTGTAGGTGCCAGCAGGATCTTTGGACACATTGGATATAATTTGTTGCTCCGGTTTAAGTAATACCAAAAGCCCCGTCCCTGTATACTCCACGTAAAGGTCGACTGCATCGTGTATCAGAGCATCAAAGCAAATTTTGGTTCCGCCGAGTCCTGTCTTTGTCTCCACTTTATAATCGGTATACCCTTCAAGGAGAATTTTATAAATAGCAGACAAAATGTATTGTTCCCCAAAAATTTTAGATCCTATCCTGACGGTACCAGCCTGACCTCGGCGTGACGGTCTATAGAGTTTGTTTTGCACCAAAAAGTCCTTGGCAATATTCTCAGGCGTCTGTTTTAGGAAATCCGCCCTATAGTTAAGGCTAACCATTACCGAATCAGTAAACTTCTCTGCCAATAGATTTATTGTCTCTTCCAATTGTGGAAATTTCTTGAGCGTCGCTACCTTTACAATCGGTGCAGCAAAGTAGGGCGGAAAAATCTTTCTATCATCTTCCAAGGCTAGCAAATCATAAGCTTTGACACGACCGTCAGTCGAATATCCGCTAATAAGATCGATATCCTTTTCAAAAGCGGCTTTGTACATAATCGCATCACTAATGATAACGGGTGTTATCTGGAGGCCATAAACACTGCGAAGACCTAAGTAACCATCTTGACGTCCCATAAATTCAGCTGTAAAACCAGCTTTAATCTGCTGATCAACACTGTTTGTTCTTATATAGACTATAGCAAGAATAAGAAGGAAGCTGGGCAAAATAGAGATTAGCAAAATTCTGAAATTAGTGAAAGAATTTTGTAGGAATCCAATACCTTTATCTAAAAGTATCGCAATTAAAGCAGCGGGAATAGCGCCCGCTAAGATCATATTGGAGTTATTAAGTGATATACCACCAAAGATAAATTCACCCAATCCGCCGGCGGCAACGAATGATGCTAAGGTTGCGACGCCTACATTGATTACTGCGGCTGTCCGAACCCCCGCGACAATCACCGGCATAGCCAGTGGAAGTTGAACTTTTAATAGTATTTGCCAATCGGTCATACCCACAGCTTTCGCTGATTCCAAGATACTATATCCTATGCTAATGATTCCGGTATAAGTATTTCTAATAATGGGTAAAAGTGCATAAATAAGAAGTGCAACAATAGCTGGAACCGGACCAATACCTAGGATTGGAATAAGAAACCCCAGCAACGCAATACTTGGAACAGTTTGTAAAATCCCTGCAAAACCTAAAATAATAGCAGCAAATTTTTTCTTCCTCGAAATCAATATGCCCAAAGGTACTCCAATAAGAATGGCAAATGTCAAAGATAAAAATGTTAGCTCTAAATGCTGCCACACCTGTATCAATAACTTTTGCTGCTGCTCAAGTACGAATTGCCAAAGAGTTTGCTCCGTCATGCCAATTGGTGTTTTCTATAGGTGTTGAATGCACCTATCATACTTTCATAATCTAGTATGGCATCCCCACGAGCGCTTAATACCTGTAATGCACGCCATAGGTCTGTGTTTTCAGAAAAACCATAGGTATCGATGAAATGATCCAAGGCTATAATCCCTTTTAATTCATGTAGTATCGTTACCTTACACTCAAATAGCAAGCGATTTTCTGAAAAAAAATCAACCACAAATTCATTTGCTGGACTATACAGTAGCTCTTTAGGTGTTCCAATCTGTACAATTTTCCCCTCATCCATCAAGCAGATACGATGACCAAGTTCGAAAGCTTCGGGCACATCATGTGTAACCAATATAATTGTTTTGCTTTGGATTTCTTCCAACAATTTGAATTCTGCGTGGATGTCACTTTTGGTTATGTTATCCAGTGCCGAGAAGGGTTCATCCATCAACAATATTGGTGAATTGGCTATTAACGCCCTTGCTATACCTACGCGCTGTTGTTGGCCTCCGCTCAATTCATGTGGGTAGAGCTTTAACAGATCTTCTCCTAAATTTAATTTGCTTAGAAGCTCAACTGTACGATCCTTAATTTTATTTTTTTTCCAGTTCAGCAGTTCTGGAACCACAGCAATGTTTTTGGCTATGGTATAATGGGGGAAAAGGCCAGCATGCTGCATTACGAAACCAATTTCTCTACGCAAATCTTCCGGCCTCCTTTTGGATATATCTTTACCTCGGATAAAAATCTTACCCTTATCAGGTTCAATCAGCCTATTAATCATTTTTAAAGTAGTGGTTTTACCACAACCACTGGTACCCAAAATAACAAGAAATTCACCATCTCTCACTTCTATTGATATGTGATCAACGGCCGCCTTACCGTTAAATGATTTAGAAACTGAGTCGATCTCGACCATATTATCTGGCTAATCTAATTCCTGTGAACTGCCACTGATGTGCGGTTTGAAAAAAATTTCTGTAAGTCTTGCGGCTATGGCCTTTTGGTGTAGCTATTGAAGCGCCCCTTAACACCATTTGATTAATCATAAATTTGCCATTATATTCACCTACTGCACCCGCCTCTTTTTTAAATTTTGGATAAGGAAGATAAGCCGAACTTGTCCATTCCCAACGTTCTCCCCAACTAATGTGGTCGGCTGCGACTTCCCATTCCGCCTCTGTCGGAAGTCGCATACCTCTCCAAGACGCATACGCAGCAGCTTCATAGAAATTAATATGGCAAACCGCGGCCTCTAAGTCGATATCCGTCAATCCCTTCAGGGTATAATTCATCCACTTCCCATCAATCATATGCCAATACAAAGGCGCTTTTGCTTGATGCTTTTTAACCCAATCCCATCCTTCTGCATGCCAAAATTGAAAGTCTAAATATCCCCCAGCTTGTATGAAATCAAGAAACTGCTGATTTGTGACCAAGGTATTCTCAATTTCGAAATCATCTAGGTAGACTTTATGCCGTCCCAGTTCGTTATCAAAACAGAAACCTTGTCCCTCGAATCCAATTTCATAAATTCCAGCCTCAAATCTAACATACTCTCTGTCGTAATTCTTGCATTCGGGTGACGTAATTTCTTTGCTATAGGGAGGAAAAAGAGGATTATGCCCTAATATATATTTTATATCCGTGAGCAGCAATTCTTGGTGTTGCTGTTCGTGATTCAAACCCAAGACAAAGATACCAACAAGATTTTGTGTCAAAAATCCCCCATCCAAAAATTCGATCATATGCTTGTCAACGTATCGGCGGTAATTATAGATGTCTCCTACTGATGGCCTACTGAGATTACCTCGGTCCGTTCGAATCACACGGGAACCTATTGTTTCGTAATAGCTGTTGAAAACAAAGTTGTATTCGTCATCAAAAACTTGATAATTTGGCAAATGAGGAATCAATATAAAGGTTTCAAAAAACCATGTGGTATGCCCAAGATGCCATTTTGGAGGACTAACATCAACTATTGGCTGAACTACATAGTCCTCAATTTCCAACGGTTGGCAGATTTCTTCAGAATAGCCTCTTATAGTAAGATACCTTGCATTTAACACTTCTTTTTGTGGCACTAGGCTAAATGCTGAATTTATATTTTTCATAACCGATTATAATTACGCTACCATCCAAATGGAATCCACAAACCAACCTTTATCATCATCCAAATTTACCAGCAGTTCAAACCCAGCCAAAGAAGAAACACGTTGAATTTCTTCAAGCGAATATTTCTGTGAAATCTCCATGTCAATCAATTCATTTTCCTTAAAAAAAATCGAATCTCCTTTAATGTGTACATATTGGTTTGCTAGACTGACCAAAAAGCTTCTACAAGCTCCAGAGATAGGATCATAAGTTTGGTAATGCTGAAAATATTGTGTATCGAAGTTTGCGCCCAGCTCCCTGTTTATTCGGTTAAGTAAATTAATATTGAATGCCGAAGTGATTCCAGATTTATCATTGTATGCAGAGAGAATGGTGTGAGGATTTTTCTTTAAGTCAAAACCAATAATAAATAAATCGCCGGGACTCAATCTACGACGAATTTCAGCACAAAAAAGTTGTGCTTCTTCCATATCCATGTTACCAATGTTTCCCCCTAGAAATAAAACTACTTTTCGACGTTGGGATATTTTCATCGCCTCATTCAGCATCTCAAAATATTCGCCTTTCAAAGGAACAGTGTCTAAGTTTGGAATTTCTTTGGATAATTTTTCACACAATACTTTAAGGATATTCCCTGATATATCTATTGGCATATAAGAATAATCAATATCACTTTTACTAAGATGTCGTAATAAATGACTTGATTTAAGCGCATCACCAGCCCCCAGTTCAATGAGGTCGAAAGCAGAATGATCAGAGTTGATGAGCTCAGCTATCTGCGATGTTCTTGTGCTAAAAATCTCGAGTTCACAGTCTGTCAGATAATATTCCGGCATCTGCATAATGTCCTGAAAAAGCCGGTCGCCGATAGGATCATAAAAATATTTTGAATATAATTTCTTGGGATAAGTATTTAAACCCTCTATCACGTCCTTATGAAAATTACCTTCATAATTTTCTATCTCTCTGACGACACTATCAACTTGTAGACTCATAACTCGCTAAATTTTACTATCGTTTCTTACGGAAAGATAACATTCAAACCGAAAGAATAGTTTCGTAATTGTCTCTGCTTTTATTTTATCAAAAAAGAAACAGTAGTAAATTATAGAACTGACAATAGAATTAACCAATAATTCACTTTCTATTATTCTAAAAAATGTAAGGCCTTCTTACTATTGGATAGTCTTTTCTTTAATAATTAATATATTTGAGGTATGAATATTGAACAGATCACACAACCTTTCCTTAAAAGATTTCCTGGCGATTTTTCCAATAGCCCTTTACCGAGAGCTACGCCAAAAGTATTATTTGCCACGACTGAAACAGCAGGATTTGAAAAACCCGAACTAATTGCTTTTAATGAGGCTCTTTCGAAGGAAATAGGTCTTGGAGAATTTGAAGAAAAAGATCTTAACTTTCTTGTGGGCTCTCAACTACCCCAAAATATTCAGACGTATGCGACAGCTTACGCAGGGCACCAATTTGGTAATTGGGCCGGTCAACTCGGTGACGGAAGAGCAATTTTCGCAGGAGAAATCATCAATCTTAAGGGCAAAAAAACGGAAATCCAATGGAAAGGTGCTGGTGAGACGCCATACTCAAGACGTGCAGACGGAAGGGCAGTATTAAGATCCTCTGTACGCGAGTACCTGATGAGTGAAGCTATGCATCACTTGTGTGTCCCTACAACGAGGGCATTAAGCCTTTCCTTTACCGGAGAAGATGTAATACGGGATATTATGTATAACGGAAATCCACAATACGAAAAAGGGGCGGTAGTTGTAAGAACCGCAGACACATTCCTTCGTTTTGGCCATTTTGAATTCCTATTTGCTCAAGGCGAACACAAGTTATTACAAGATCTGCTTGATTTTACTATTGATAATTACTTCCCCACT
>Ga0308156_1001080_pt1 | contig 36857 bp, 38 predicted proteins | sample PhyAR2_FD_201041 | JGI IMG/M metagenome (GOLD analysis project Ga0308156, IMG submission 201041) | Phyllosphere microbial communities from UC Gill Tract Community Farm, Albany, California, United States - DLSL A.R2 | ecosystem: Host-associated > Plants > Phyllosphere > Unclassified | place: USA... | reverse complement strand
CTCTGCAATTCAGGGTAACGATTATAAAACTCTGGATGAAGGTCAGCAGGTCGAATTCACTATTGAAAACGGCGCTAAAGGCCCATCAGCAGCTAACGTCAGCCCGCTGTAAATTTTAATTGTCAATTACGCTTACAATCGCGATGACGGTAATAACCTGAGCAGATAAGCCTGAAATTGATAATTAACAGAACCCGCCTTGTGCGGGTTTTTTGTTTTTTTAGTCCGCCCTGAAATTAAAATAATGGCTGTGTTTATCTCCGCTGACTTATTCTGTTCTGCATCTTTCTCTCTGCTGTTAACCGTTTGCCTCTCCGGCGCATAGATTGCCCCTTCTTCAGCCTGGTCTGATGCTATTTTTAGCCCATAACATCGGCGCGCCCCTGACTACGCTGATGCTGAACACGTGACAAAAACCCCTGACATACTGACATGCTGGAGATCCAAATGAAGAAGATCGGCATTAATGGTTTTGGACGTATCGGTCGTCTGGTCCTCAGACGCATTCTTGAGCAGCAGGAAGCGGTTGAAATCGTTGCCATCAACGATTTAACCTCGCCGGAAATGCTGGCCTACCTGCTGAAATATGACACCAACTACGGCGCTTTTCCGTTCAGCGTTGAGGCGGGTGACAAAGCGCTGCAGGTGGACGGCAAAAAAATCACCGTGTACGCCGAGAAAGAGGCGCGCAATATCCCGTGGGGCGAGCTGGGCGTAGACGTGGTGATTGAGTGTACCGGCTTCTATACCTCAGCAGAAAAAGCCCAGGCACATATCGATGCGGGGGCGAAACGGGTATTGATCTCCGCGCCAGCGGGGGAGATGAAGACCGTTGTGTTTAACGTCAACCACGACACGCTCAGCGCTGAAGACACCATTGTTTCGGTTGCCTCCTGTACCACCAACTGCCTGGCGCCGATGGCGAAAGCGCTGCATGACAGTTTCGGCATCAAAGTCGGCACCATGACCACCATCCATGCTTACACCGGCACTCAGGCGCTGGTGGACGGGCCGCGCGGCAAAGATTTCCGGGCCTCGCGCGCGGCGGCAGAGAACATCATTCCGCATACCACCGGCGCGGCGAAGGCGATTGGCCTGGTGATCCCTGAACTGGCAGGCAAGCTAAAAGGGCATGCGCAGCGCGTGCCGACCAAAACCGGATCGGTCACCGAGCTGGTGACGATTCTGGAGAAGAAGGTGACGGTCGACCAGATAAACGCCGCCCTGAAGCAGGCGTGCGAAAACAACGAGTCGTTTAACTATACCGAGGATCCGATTGTCTCCTCCGATGTGATTGGCCTGCCATACGGGTCGATTTTTGATGCCAGCCAGACTGAAATCAGTGAAGCGGGCGATCTGCAACTGGTTAAAACCGTCTCGTGGTATGACAACGAATATGGCTTTGTCACTCAGCTGGTGCGGGTGCTGCACAAATTCGTCAATCTTTAAGCCGGTCAGGCCGTTCTCACGAACGGCCTTTTTCGCCTTTAACGCAGGCTGGCTACCAGCCACTGCTGCAATTCATTCAGTTCCTGCTGCTGTTGCGGGAAATCAGTGCTGAGCTGAATCAATACCTCGTCCAGCGCCTCCGGCCGGTAAGCGATGCCCTGTAACCGCTGCGCCAGTGTTTCCAGCGGCGTCGGATTAAGGCTGTCGCTAAAAATCTGACAGCGCGAGATAACACCGCGTTCAACGTCGAAGTGAATCTCAACGCCGCCCCAGCTAAACCGCTGATCCAGCAGATGCGAGAAGTCCGGTGCCTGACCAAAATTCCATTCCCAGCTGCTCTGGCGGGCAAACTGCTGTTCAAAGCCCGGCAGATCGGGCAGCGCTGCCGGTGAGATGTACTCAGGCTCGCAGTGCGCATTAAAATGTTCAAAATAGGCTTCGGTCACCGCGGCACAAATCGCCTCATAGCTGATACCAGGGCTTAACTCCGCCAGATTCGCCACTCTGGCGCGCACCGAGGTGATGCCTTTGGCCTGCAATTTTTTAACGTCGGGATTAAGGTAATCTGCCAGCCGTGACAGATCGGCGTTGATCAGAATGGTGCCGTGGTGAAAGCCGCGATCGGGCGTTTCCCGGTAAGCCGATCCGGATATCTTGCGCAGTCCGTCGGCGGTGCTGACCACCAGATCGTTACGTCCTGACGCTTCGGCCGGCAAGCCCAGTTTCGCCAGCGCACGCAGAATAATTGCGGTTGAAACGCTCTTATCATAGTCCGGTTTACCGGCCATAAAGGTGAAGCAGCAGTTGCCGAGATCGTGAAACACTGCGCCGCCACCGCTGCTGCGACGGGCCAGCCGGATGCCATCCTCTGCCATACGCCGGGTATTGCACTCCTTCCATGGGTTTTGCGCTCGGCCGATCACCACGGTTTCCGCATTGCGCCATAAAAACAGTACCCGCTGGGTCGCTGGCATCTGACGGAAAATGCACTCTTCCACCGCCAGGTTAAACCAGGGATCGTTCGACTCAGATAACAATAAACGTAACGAGGACATCAATTACTCCCGTTCCTTAAGAGAGGGCGCCCGGCTGTCAGGCAGATGACACAGTGTAACAGCAGAGCGTAGCGACATTAAGCGGACGCGCGTTCCGGACAGAAGCGGGAATGTATGTTCTGCATGCTGGTCGACTACGGTTACGGGAAACTGGCGCATCACCTTTGAGTTCAGAGTCGGTGACGCTAACCTGCTGAATGATGAGGATGATCACTGATGACAATGCATAACCCTCCGCAAGCGGGTGGAATCATTTCCGCTATGATTGAAGATCCGGATATCGGTATCAGGGAACTGGCAGCTGCGATGGCCATCGCGCTGGTTTCAGCCTGACGCAATTATTGCTTTTTAGCGGGTATTGCCTGTTCCGATCAATAAACCCAACCTCAGAACATCGCTCACCCTGAAGCCGTTTTCCCTTCCACCCACCACCCTAATCCAGGCCACGTGAATTCTTCATGCTGTCCGGCAGCGGTAAAAAAACATTAAATGCCGTCTGCCAGCCAATCCCGGCACATCACGGTGCGCCATTATGCCAATATTGAGGTTCACGTCGCTTAAGCGCACTGATAATGCTGCTTATTTTACTCGTCCCGATAGGTGCCTGCCGTTATGAATGCCTCTGCTGGCATAGTGATGAAAATCCTGGCTGCGTTAAGTTCAACGCTGATGCTGGCCTGCGTAAAAGGGCTGGATGGCGCTATTCCGGTCGGTGAGGTGATCTTTTTCCGATCGGTGCTGGCGCTGGTGCCGCTGATGATCTGGTTGCGGGTGCAGGGCAGCGTACTGGACGGCATCCGCACCCGGAATGTTCGCGGGCATTTCCTGCGCGGTCTGGCGGGCACCGGCGGCCTCTATTTCAGCTACCTGTCGCTGCTCTATATCTCCCTGACCGATGCCACCGCGATTAACTATGCGGCACCGCTGTTTACCGTGCTACTGGCGGCGCTGCTGCTGCGTGAAAAGGTGCGGCATCATCGCTGGGTCGCGGTTGTGGCCGGATTCAGTGGCATCATGGTGATGTTCTCAGGACATCTGTCATTCAATGCCAGCTTCTCGCTATCCGCTTCTGCCGGGATTTTACTGGCGCTGATGGCGGCGTTTTGTACCGCCTGCGCGCTGGTGCAGATACGTTTTCTCAATGGGAAAGAGAAGCCGGGCGCAATCGCCTTCTGGTTCGCGGTGACCACTGCCTTAACCTCGCTGATCACCCTGATAGGCGGCTGGAAAATACCGCACGGATCGCAACTGCTGCTGCTGGTGGGTTGTGGATTGCTGGGCGGAATCACGCAGATTCTGATGACCTTAAGTCTGCGCTACGCCGAAGCCTCGTTGCTGGCACCGTTTGATTACACCACTTTGCTGTGGTCGGTGGCGGTGGGTTACCTGTTGCTGGGGAATCTGCCTGAATCCACTACCGTCATCGGCGCAATTCTGGTGGTGCTCGGCGGGCTCTATTCAGTGCTGTATGAGCGTTACCGCTTTCGCCGCAGCCGGATTGTTAACGCCAGCTCTTAACACCTTGTCGATTACTTCAGCTAAAACCTCGCCGCGATCGCGTTTTCCGATCGAGGCGCTATCCAGCCGGATGAACTGTGATCGCGGCGAAAGTTTGATCATTTGTAATCGATTACTTTACAGATCACCAACCGGTAATCGATGATAAATGACGAGGTTCTGATGATAGCGACAGTGCAGGAGAGTGCGCGTCAGCGCATGCAGCAGCGGCTGCTGGTTCCACGTCTTTCCCTGATGATGTTTATGCAGTTTTTCATCTGGGGCAGCTGGTCAGTCACCCTGGGTCTGGTAATGACCCAGCATAATATGTCGCTGCTGATTGGCGATGCGTTTTCGGCCGGGCCGATCGCCTCGATTTTATCGCCCTTTGTGCTCGGTATGCTGATGGATCGCTTCTTTCCGTCGCAAAAGGTGATGGCGGTAATGAATCTCGCGGGCGCGATGATTATGTGGTTGGTGCCGCAGGCGCTGATCGATGAAAACGGCGCGCTGCTGATTGCGCTGTTATTCGGCTATACCCTCTGCTTTATGCCGACGCTGGCGCTGTCGAATAACATTGCGTTTCACAGCCTGGCCAGCAGTGAGAAAAGTTTTCCGGTTGTCCGGGTGTTCGGCACTATCGGCTGGATCGTGGCGGGGATATTTATTGGCGTAACCGGCATTTCCGCCAGTACTGCGGTTTTCCAGCTGGCGGCGCTGAGTTCGCTGGTGCTGGCTATCTACAGCCTGACGCTGCCGCATACGCCGGCCCCGGCCAAAGGGTTGCCGCTCAAAGTGCGGGACCTGTTCTGTGCCGATGCCTTTGCGTTGCTTAAGCTGCGTCATTTTCTGGTGTTCGCGCTGTGCGCCACGCTGATTTCGATTCCGCTCGGGACCTATTACGCTTTTACCGCATCCTGGCTGGCGGATGCCGGGGTTCAGAATGTCAGTACGCTGATGTCGCTGGGGCAGATGTCGGAAATCGTCTTTATGCTGATCATCCCGCTGCTGTTTCGTCGCCTTGGCGTGAAATACATGCTGCTGATTGGCATGGCGGCGTGGTTTGTTCGCTATGCGCTGTTTGCGCTGGGGATGAGTGATGAGACGCGCAGTCTGATCTATCTCGGCATCCTGTTGCACGGCGTCTGCTATGACTTTTTCTTTGTAGTGGGCTTTATTTATACCGATCGCATTGCCGGTGAAAAGGTTAAAGGTCAGGCACAGAGCATGGTGGTGATGTTTACTTATGGCATTGGCATGTTGCTGGGATCGCAGATCTCCGGCGCGCTCTATAACCAGCTGGTGGCGGGCAATGCCAGCGCGCAGAGCTGGGCCATTTTCTGGTGGATCCCGGCGGTGGCGGCGGCGCTGATTGCGATTATTTTCCTGTTCTCGTTCAGATATCGGGATTGAGTGTTTCATTTAAGGAGGCGGAGATGAAAACAGTAAAAGGGCCAGGCATATTCCTGTCGCAGTTTATCGGCGATCGGCCACCGTTTAATTCGCTGGCCGGACTGGCTGAATGGGCGGCGGGACTGGGATACAAGGCGTTGCAGCTCCCCTGTCATCAGCCCGCGATTTTTGATGTTGAGCAGGCGGCCGTCAGTCAGACCTACTGTGACGATATCCGCGGTCTGCTGGCGGGCTATGGACTGGAAATCAGTGAACTTTCAACCCATCTGGAAGGGCAATTGATCGCGGTAAATCCGGTCTTTGATGCTGCCTTCGACAGTTTTGCTCCGGCGGCGCTGCGCGGCGATCCGGCCAGGCGTACTGAGTGGGCCATTGCCACGCTAAAGCGCGCGGCAGCGGCTTCGGAAAAACTCGGCCTGCAGGCGCATGCGACCTTTTCCGGATCGCTGGCCTGGCCGTGGTTCTATCCGTGGCCACCGCAAAGCCCGGCGCTGTTCGATGAGGCCTTCGCCGAACTGGCGCGCCGCTGGTTACCGGTGCTGGACAGCTTTGACCGGCACGGCGTTGATCTCTGTTATGAAATTCATCCGGGCGAAGATCTGCATGATGGCGTGACGTTTGAGCGATTTCTGGCGCAGGTCAATCATCATCCGCGCTGCAATATTCTGTTTGATCCCAGCCATCTTCATCTGCAACACATCGATTATCTGCAATTTATCGATATCTATCATCCGCGGATCAAAGCGTTTCACGTTAAGGATGCCGAATTTCTGCGCAATGGCCGCAGTGGCGTTTACGGCGGATATCAGCCGTGGCTGTCGCGGGCCGGTCGTTTCCGCTCGCCGGGCGATGGGCAGATCGACTTTAAAACCATTTTCAGCAAACTGGCGCAGTACGATTACCCAGGCTGGGCGGTGCTGGAATGGGAATGCTGCCTGAAAGAGGGCGAGACCGGCGCGCGTGAAGGCGCAGAGTTTATCCGTCGCCATATTATTCCGGTCGCCGATCGCGCTTTTGACGATTTTGCCGCCGCCGCTGCGCCGGTACGCAGGCAACTGGGGCTGGACTGAGTCCCTGAAGGTCGGGCGGGCGACGCAGCGGTGCAGAAAAATGTGTTAGCCTGCCTGTCACCGATTTGAGCAAGGGTTGCCATAATGTCGATTCAGAAAATCGCCCGGCTGGCCGGGGTCTCGGTTGCCACGGTTTCACGGGTGTTAAATAACAGCGACAGTGTCAAAGATCGCAATCGCCAGAAGGTGCTGCAGGCGATCAAAGAGAGTAATTATCAGCCTAACCTGCTGGCGCGTCAGTTGCGTACCGCCCGCAGCTCCATGATTCTGGTGATGGTCTCGGATATTTCTAACCCGTTTTGCGCTGAAGTGGTGAAAGGGATTGAGGAGCAGGCTGAGAAAAACGGTTATCGCATTCTGCTGTGTAATTCAGGTTCAGATATCGAGCGATCGCGTTCCAGCCTGCAGTTGCTCTCCGGCAAAATGGTAGATGGCATCATCACCATGGATGCGTTCAGTAAACTGGCCGAGCTGAGTCAGTTGATTGGCACTGCGCCGTGGGTGCAGTGTGCTGAATATGACGACAGTGGCGCGACCTCCTGTGTCGGTATTGACGATCGTGTTGCCGCCCGGCAGGTGGTCGGGTATCTGGCTGAACAGGGACGGCAGCGCATCGGCCTGATCAATCACGATCTGAGTTACAACTATGCCCGGCTGCGTCAGCAGGGTTATCTGCAACAGCTCGGTCAACAACGGCTGAGCTGGCAGGCGATCGCCTACGCCAGTGAGCTCAGTTTTAGCGCCGGTCAGGCGGCGATGAATCTGTTACTGCAGGCTGAAACCCGGCCAGACGCGGTGTTTGCCGTCTCTGATACGCTTGCCGCCGGTGCAATGGCGGCTATTCAGCAGGCTGGCCTGCGCATCCCGGACGATATCGCCGTGGTTGGTTTTGACGGCACCGAGCTGGCCGGCATGGTTTCGCCGCCGCTTACCACCCTGGCCCAGCCGTCACGTGAGATAGGCCGTCAGGCGTGCGAACTGGTGCTGCAGAAAATTGCCCGGCCCGACGCGTCGCCGCAGCGCATCATCATGACCGGCGAATTAATCCTGCGCGCCAGCAGCTAACACCTCACTTATCAGCCTCCCGCTTTCATGCGAAATACCGCTGAGCGTTATTGTCTACTAATCCGTGACAGTGATTGGCTTTTGACGCCATTGTTCGACGATCAGGTTTACTTATATGCTGTTTCTAACGAAGGGCACTCGCGCTTCACACCATTAAACAGCACGTTAAGGGGCAGAATATGATTGAGCAAAGATTGTCAGAACAACGCGGCGTCGGTGATCACGGCTGGCTGAATTCACGTCACACCTTCTCCTTTGCCAACTACTGGGACCCGAAACAGGTTGGCTTTTCTGATCTGCTGGTCATTAATGATGACCGGGTGGCGAAAGGACGGGGCTTCGGTGCGCATCCCCACAGCAACATGGAGATTATCTCTTACGTACTGGAAGGCGCACTGGCGCACAAAGATTCGATGGGTACCGGTTCAGTTATCGTGCCCGGCGACGTGCAGTTGATGAGCGCCGGCAGTGGCGTGACGCACAGTGAGTTTAACCACTCCAGTACCGATGGCGTGCACTTCCTGCAAATCTGGGTGGTGCCGGCAGAGAAAAACAGCCCGCCGGGATATCAGCAGGTTTCGATCAGTGAAGCGGATAAACGCGGTAATCTGCGGCTGATTATTTCGCCGGAAGGGGAAAATGGCGCGCTGCGGGTGCGTCAGGATATCCGTATCTATGCAGGCTTATTCGACGGAGACGAGCAGCAAACCCTGACGCTGCCGGACGATCGCTACGCTTATATTCATGTGGCGCGCGGCAGTATCACCGTTAATGGACTGCAGTTTAATGCCGGAGACGGTGCGCGGGTGCGTGACGAGAAAACTCTGACCTTCAGTGGCGGTAACGACGCGGAAGTGTTGGTGTTCGACCTGCGGCCAAATGAAGTCAATCATCCGACCCGTTAACCGTTAATAAAAACTGCGCGGCTTGCACCGCGCAGTTTTTTGCTGTTAACGCGCGTTCAAAAACGCCAGCAGATCCTGATTCAGTTGATCCTGATGCGTCACCGCGAAACCGTGTGGCGCATTGTCATAGACCTTCAGTTCTGATCCTTCAATCATCTCTGCGGCCACTTTACCGGTGGATTCAAACGGCACCACCTGGTCGTTGCTGCCGTGGATCACCAGCGTCGGCACATCTACTTTGGCGATATCGGCACGGAAATCGGTCTCGGAGAAGGCGGTAACGCAATCAACGGTGCTCTTCAGTGAGGCCAGCAGCGCAATGTTCAGCGTCTGGGTCAGCACGCCTTCCGAAACGGTCTGACCGGCATTAAGGCCGTAGAACGGCGTGGCGAAATCACTGATGAACTGCGCACGATCTTTCAGCAGGCCATCGCGGATACCGGCAAACACCGACAGATCGACGCCCTGCGGGTAATCAGCAATTTTGCCGAACACCGGCGTTACCGCGCCAAGCAGTACCAGCGCCGCCACACGTGCAGTGCCGTAACGGCCGATATAGCGCGTCACATCACCGCCGCCCATTGAGAAACCCACCAGTGTGACATCCTGCAGATCGAGATGATTAATCAAATCGTTAATATCAGAAGCAAAAGTATCGTAATCGTTGCCGGTCCAGGGTTGTTCGGAACGGCCAAAGCCACGACGGTCAAAAGCGATAACCCGGTAACCGCGCTCTGCCAGGAAATTCATCTGGCTGTCCCACATATCCGCATCCAGCGGCCAGCCGTGGCTGAACAGTACAGGCTTACCGGTACCCCAGTCTTTGAAATAAATATGGGTGCCGTCGGTGGTTTTGAGTGTGCTCATGGTATTGCCCTCTACATGACGTGATGAATGAAAGGTTGCTGTACAGCCGGTCAGGCTGGTGCCACCAGGTATCGAACTTCAGGCGGATTTTCACCCTGATGAAAGGCGTTAACCCGACGCTGGATTTTTTGATCGTTGATGGTGTAGCGCTCTTTCTGGCGTAAATGTTCTATCCAGGAGCCCACCACAAAGGTTTCGACGAAAATGCCAGGCTGGAGAATATCCTCGTAGACTGACCAGTTGATGGCACCGCCCCGACGCCTGACGCGACGCATATCCTGCATGCAGACGGCAAAGGCATGGGCTTCATCAATCTTAATCCGGTATTCGTAATTCACCATCACCGGACCGCGTTCATGACGAATATCCAGCACCGGGGCGTTAACGCCATCACCGATCATATCGAGATTCAGATCGGGGTCCTGATCCAGCCGCCAGCGCCACACCGTGCTGCTGGCCAGCACCATGCCGAGCGTGGCGATACAGAGTGAAACCGGAATGCTGAAGTGGGAAGCCAGCTGTCCCCAGAGGGTGCTGCCGAGCGTCATTGAGCCAAAGAAAACCGTCAGGTAGACCGCCAGCGCACGGGCCTTAACCCATTTCGCTGCGCTGCGCTGCGCACCCAGGTTCAGCGTTGACAGCACCGCAATCCAGGCGAAGCCGGTAAAGAACTCGCAGGCATTCAGCAGCCAGAAATGACGGACAAATGCCAGCGCCAGCATGGTCAGGGCGAACAACAGGCTGGCCAGCACCATCAGCCGATCGGAACTGAAGCGGCGGCGCAGGCGCGGCAGCATCACCGCACCGGTAATCGCGCCAATGCCGATACAGGCCAGCATAATGCCGTAACCGCCCGGACCGAGGCCGAGCTCCCGACGCGCCACCAGCGGCAGCAAAGCCCAGCCGGCACTGCCGAACAGGAAGAAGGCGACCGTGCGCACCAGCACGTTGCGTAATACCGGCGCAGCGTGAACATAGCGCAGTCCGGCGCGAACGGCCGGGAAGAAGTGCTCCGGCGGCAGGCGCTGGACGCTGGGTTCCGCCTTCCAGCGATAGAGCACCCACGCCACGCCGAGCACCGACAGCGCATTCAGCAGAAACACCATCCACGGACCGGTAAAGGAGAGGATCAGTCCACCCAGCGCCGGGCCGATGGCGCGACTGATATTGATACCCAGCGAATTCAGCGCAATCGCCGGACCCAGCTCCGATTTGCTCACCAGATCCGGGACGATCGCCTGGAACGGTGGCGAACTCATCGCGGCACCGGCGCTGAGCAGGAAGGCGGCGGCCAGCAATACCGTTGGCGTAACGTGGCCGGTATAGGCCAGTACCGTCAGCCCGGCGGCGGCGATAAAGGTCCACAGCTGGGAGAACAGCAGGTATTTGCGACGGTCAACGATATCCGCCATCACGCCCGACGGCAGGGCGAACAGAAACATCGGCAGGCTGCTGGCCGCCTGCACCAGCGCCACCGCCAGCGGATCGGCGCTGAGCGTCAGCATGGTCCAGTTGACGCCAACATCGTTCATCCACGAGCCGATATTGGAGACTACCGTGGCAATCCACAACATCCGAAACACCGGCTGGTGCAGCGGCTGCATCGGAGAAACGGCGCCTGCTTTCGGCGCGTCGCTGACCTCCTGATCGAGCTGGTGAATGTCATTAACCTGCGCCATGGCGCACCTCCTGTTGAGCACTGGCACCCAGCCGCCAGCCGCCTGGCCCGGTTAATGCCAGCGTGGTGAAGATAATCAGCAACAGCCAGCCAAACTGGCCTTCAGCAATCGACCAGCCGGGATGAACCACCAGCATCGCCACCAGCAACACCGCAATGATCGGCAGACAGGCGAGGCGGGTACCCCAGCCGAGGATGATAAATATCGGACACACCACCTCCGCCAGAATGGCCGGCAGCAGACTCATCATCGGACCCAGTCCAAACGGGTCCTCGATACGCGTCAGTTCTTCACTGAAATGCAGGATCTTAGGCAGCCCGTGCACATGTAACAGCAGCAGGCTGCCCGCCAGTCGCAGGAAGAACAGCCCCGCGCTAACCCGGGGCGGCTGAGTGAATAAGGTCTTCATGATTAAAACGCGAAGCAGCTGCAGCCGAGCGCGCCCCAGAAGGCGTTGTCTTCGGCGACCGGCACGCTGGAGCCGCGCGCGATATCGTGCGAATGGCTGTGTACGCCGCACGGACCGCTACAGTGGTGAGCCGCAGGCATCATGCCGACGCGGCTCTGCGCTACCGGCGGCGCGCTGCGGTAATGACCCGGCACGTTAACCACCGGAGACCACTCGGGCAGAACCGGAATGGCAGGCGGCGCTTCGGAGGTGAATGAACCGGCAGCATAGACGATGTTGCCATCCACCACGGTCAGCACCGATTCAATTCCTTTGATCTCCTCTTCAGGCACGCTGAAAAAGTCTTTGCTGAGCACGGCCATATCCGCCAGCTGACCCGCTTTAATCTGGCCTTTTTTACCCTGTTCACTGGAGAACCACGCGCTGCCCTGGGTCCAGAGCATCAGTGCGGTTTCGCGGTCGAGGCGGGCGTTAACGTCATACATCTGCATTCCGCCGACGGTGCGTCCGGATACCAGCCAGTAAAGTGCGGTCCACGGGTTATAGCTGGCGACGCGGGTGGCATCGGTACCGAGTCCGACCGGCACGCCGGTTTCCAGCATCCGCGCCACCGGCGGCGTATGCCGGGTGGCTTCAATGCCGTAGCGTTCGGCAAAGTATTCACCCTGAAACGCCATGCGATGCTGGACCGCGATGCCGCCGCCCAGCTCTTTGATACGATCAATATTGCGCTGGGTGACCGTTTCCGCATGGTCGAAGAACCAGTGCAGCCCGTTAAACGGAATATCGCGGTTGACCTTCTCGAACACGTCGAGCATCCGGCTGATCGATTCGTCATAGGTGGCGTGCAGGCGGAACGGCCAGCGATGCTCGACCAGATGACGCACCACGCGCTCCAGCTCATCTTCCATGCCTGGCGCTAAGTCAGGACGCGGCTCGAGGAAATCCTCAAAGTCTGCCGCCGAAAACACCAGCATTTCGCCCGCGCCGTTGTGGCGGAAATAGTCGCTGCCCTGGCCCGGCGTCAGCATATCGGTCCACTTTTCGAAATCTTCCAGTTCGTGGCCTGGCCGCTGGGTAAACAGGTTATAGGCGATACGCAGGGTCATCTGCTTCTTCTGATGCAGTTCGGCGATCACTTGATAATCTTCGGGATAGTTCTGGAAACCGCCGCCGGCATCGATGGCGCTGGTCAGGCCGAGGCGATTCAGCTCACGCATAAACTGGCGGGTGGAGTTGATCTGTTGCTCCAGCGGTAGCTTCGGCCCTTTGGCCAGCGTGGCGTAGAGGATCATCGCATTGGGGCGGGCAATCAGCATGCCGGTCGGATTACCGTTGCTGTCGCGCTGAATTTCGCCGCCCGGCGGGTTAGGCGTCTCTTTGGTGTAGCCCACTACTTTTAACGCGGCGCGGTTAAGCAGGGCGCGATCGTAGAGGTGCAGCACAAACACCGGCGTGTCCGGCGCGGCTTCGTTGATCTCATCGAGCGTCGGCATCCGGCGTTCAGCAAACTGGAATTCTGTCCACCCACCCACCACGCGCACCCACTGTGGCGACGGTGTACGCAGCGCCTGTTCCTTCAGCATACGCAGCGCATCGGCAACCGAAGGGACGCCTTCCCAGCGTAATTCGAGATTGTAGTTCAGACCGCCACGGATCAGATGCAGGTGTGAGTCGTTCAGACCCGGCACGGCGGTGTGACCTTTCAAATCGATCACTTTGGTGCCGTCGCAATGGTATTCCATCACTTCCGCCAGCGAGCCGACCGCGACGAATTTGCCTTCGCGGATGGCGACGGCTTCGGCAAACGGATTGCTGCGGTCAACGGTGTGAAATTTGCCATTGGTTAATATCAGTTCTGCTTTACCCAGCGTAACCATAGATCCTCCTGAATGGGGTTGTCCGACTTGCCGCGGGACAGGGAAGTGCGCTGCAGGGAGCAGGGCACGAATAGAACGGATTATGGTGAGAGGTCTGTCGGAGCGTCTAGTTATACGAAGGGATACCTATACCTTCGTATAGTTATACGCAGAGATAATAGTCTGGTTTCGCCGACCGTCCTACACTGCGACCAGACAGCCAGCAGCCTGAAGAGAAAGCCTGCATTAACACGTTCTGGCTGTTCATTTTGCTCCGTTCCGGTTTGCGGAAATCCAGTTACTTAACCTCTATGGGTGAACACATGTCCAACGCTAAGCTTGAAGTCCTGACGCCACATAACAGCCAGATCATTTTCATCGACCAGCAGCCGCAGATGGCGTTTGGCGTGCAGTCAATTGATCGTCAGGTCCTGAAAAACAACACCGTTGCGCTGGCGAAAGCGGCCAAAGTTTTCAACATTCCCACCATCATCACCACTGTAGAAACCGAAAGCTTTTCGGGTCACACCTATCCGGAGCTGCTGGATGTATTTCCGGGTCAGGACATTTTAGAGCGCTCCTCAATGAACTCCTGGGATGACCAGAAAGTGCGTGATGCGCTGGCGGCCAACGGCAAGAAAAAAGTGGTGGTTTCCGGTCTGTGGACCGAAGTGTGTAACAACAGCTTTGCGCTGTGCGCGATGCTGGAAGGCGGTTATGAGATTTATATGGTGGCTGATGCGTCAGGCGGCACCACCAAAGAGGCACACGACTATGCCATGCAGCGCATGATTCAGGCCGGTGTGGTGCCGGTTACCTGGCAGCAGGTGATGCTGGAGTGGCAGCGTGACTGGGCTAACCGCGATACCTATGACGCGGTAATGAACATTGCGAAAGAGCACTCTGGTGCTTACGGCATTGGCGTGGATTACGCCTACACCATGGTGCATAAAGCGCCATCACGTCAGAAGAGCGAGCACCGCACGCTGGCGCCTGTTCACGCGCCTGTACGCTAAGTTGCAGCCTGCTGATCGGCATCTGATGCCGGTCAGCACTGCCGCAGAACAGGAGCCTGATATGTTTCCTCTCATTATTTCACTCGGCGCAGGCGTGCTGATCGGCCTGCTGTATGCGCTGCTCAATGTCCGTTCGCCCGCACCACCAGCGATTGCGCTGGTCGGCCTGCTGGGAATGTTACTGGGCGGCGCGTTGATGCATGCCTGGCTGCCCGCCGCCAGACCGGCGACCGCGCTGCTGCAGCCGGCCGATCCAGCCACTCTCACTTCACATCAGGCAGGCCAATCATGATGAAATCGTACGCTATTTCTCTGATTGTCGGGCTGCTCGCCGGCGTAGTCTATGCCCTGATCGATGTGAATTCCCCGGCACCTCCGGTGATCGCGCTGGTGGGGCTATTTGGCATGCTGGTGGGTGAGCAGTTGATTCCACTGGGAAAACGCTTAATCCGCCGACAACCGGTGACGCTGGCGTGGTTCCGCCACGAATGTGTCCCCAAAATCAGTGGTACACCGCCACCGGGCGGCGATAAAGCACCCTAAGTCCTTCACCAGGCAGGTAAGGGCTTTCAGAGGATAACTGCATGACGCTGTCACAGCGTATTGTCATTGTTGATGATGAACGCTCAGTCCGGAGTGGGCTGAGTAATTTATTGCATTCTGACGGCTACACCACACGATTATTCGAGTCGGGAGAAGCGTTACTGGCAGATGACAATGCGCTTTCTGAGGTGAGCATGTTGATCATTGACGTCGGACTCAAAGGGATGAGCGGTTTTGAGCTGTTCACGCTGCTGAAACAGCGACCCGCTCTGCCGCCGGTAATCTTCATCTCTGCCGACCTGGAAGAGACTACCCTGTGGTATGCCATTGCGCTGGGTGCGCTCACTTTTTTCCGCAAACCGATCGATGTTGATGCTTTTCTGCAGCTGATCCGCAGTGAATTGTCTGACGACCAAGGCAACTGCGCAGAGTAACCGTAACCGATGGTAAGCTGGCTGCCGTCGCTGGGGATTATCTGGCCGCGTTCAGCTCTCGGGTTTTGTGCGCTCGTTCTGCATCGGGCAAGGCAGAGCGCGGCTGAACCGGGCAACCTTACAGTAACAGGCTGCCCGAATGCCTTAGCGGCGTCGGGTGTTGGCGATATTCAACCGTTCCGCTGCCCGCACCAGATCGGATAACGACCGGGCATTCATCTTCTCCATCACCCGCCGTTTATGCACTTTGGCGGTAATCTCACTGACGCCCATCTCTGCGGCGATCTGTTTATTCAGCAGTCCGCTAATTGCCAGTAACATCACCTCACTTTCACGCGGTGTCAGCGTCTGATGGCGCAGGGTCATCTCACGTTTCTCCTGCGAGGTCGCCATATTCTGTTCCGCAATACGCATGGCTTCTGATACCGCCTGCAGAATACGGTCAGGATCAACCGGTTTGGTCAGGAACTCGTAAGCGCCGGTTTTCATCGCCCGCACCGTAACAGGAATGGTGCCAAAACCGGTTAAGAAGATGGTGGGGATGGTGAATCCGCGATCAATCAACACCTGAGCGACCTCAAACCCATCCGCGCCCGGCATATTAATATCCAGAATCAGGCAGCAGGGAAGCGGGGCGAAGTCGTGCGCGAGGAAATCATCAGCGGAAGAAAAAGAAATAACGTCGTAATTGTCAGAACTGAGCAGATTACTCAGGGCTGTGGTTACCGCAGCGTCGTCATCAACGATATATACGATGTGATTCATAGAGATCTCATTCCAGCCAGCAGTTCAGAAAAGTTTCAAACCTGGGTGGTGTAAAGTGATCAGCAGTTATTTCGCTCTTAGCCTGTCAGCCATGGAAAACCACCGGTGTTAACAGAATCTTATCATAACAATTTTCATTATCATCTATAAATTACGCCCTTGATGACATTAAGATAAATAACTGAAAATAATGGTTAAATGATGAACGGAGTGGCGCCGTTAACGTCCTGAAACAGTGTTTCAACCGCCGTGTAGCGGTCATCAAAGCCGATTAATTCTGTCATCATTCGGTCATTTTTTAGTGTCAGAAGAATCGTCAGTTGAATAGTGCAACTCACCCGTAGAAATAATCCATATTGAATGTCAGCGTAATAAATTGATCAGACCATGTAGTGTCCGTGCATTCTGACAAAAGATTCTGCCGGTACGTAATTACTTTTTATTATGTCAGACGTTTAAATGGCGGCGGCGTTTCTATTGCAGGATAAAAACAGGACCAGTTAATTTTAAAGATGTCGGGCGGGAGAGGGCGGGAGGTGTTTATCGCGTATTGACCAGCGCGCGCAGTAGACTGTCGGCGGTTATATTGATTCATACTGCAGAGATGCCTGCTCTAAGCAGCCGCCCGGCATAATTCACATCGCGCCACGTAGTTACAACATACTATAATAGTGAAACATTCCCAGCCTTAACTCCGCAGCGAACGGTGGCTTTAAAGTCGGAATATCGAAATGGTCAATCCGTCCTGACTTATCCGTTTGTATAACTATCCATCTTCGACGCTGAGCGGAATAATCGTGGCTGCACCAGCCGGACAGCATGCCGGTTGCGATTCAGTCACTTTCAGCGCGGAGGGCCTATGTGTGAGGAGGTAAGCAGACAGGCAACATTGCCTGCGACAGGCAGCAGTAGCGTCAGGGCAATGGATGCCGTGGTCAGCGATATTCTGCCGTGGATTGAACAAAACCTGTTTGATGAACGGGTCCGGGTGAAAACCATCACCAGCAAAAGCGGTTACGGTCACTGGCATTTTCAACGCGCGTTCCGCGATCGCACCGGCTATAACCTTGGCGAATATATCCGTCTGCGCCGGGTTATGCGCGCGGCAGTGGCGGTGATCGCCACCAACAAAGGTCTGCTGGATATTGCGGTGGAAAACGGTTTTACCAGCCAGCAGAATTTCACCCGCACCTTTCGTAAATATCTCACCCTGACGCCCGGCGCGTTTCGCAACCAATACGGTCACGATCTGCCCGCCTGTGAGCGTTTCCTGTCTGAACGGCTGAGTCCAGACACCGCGCCCTGGCTGCGGCTTGCGCTGGCGTCACATCAGTATGGCTCGCCGCTGTTCTGTGCCGCCTGAAGGGCGGTCAGGTCAAACACCAGACGCGCTGTTTTGCTGCGACAGCAGCGCCGCAATCACCGCTTTGCTGGCTTACTCTCTCTCTGCGGTTTTCAGCAATAACTCTAATCAAAAGAAACAGCTGCGTCAGTGGCGGCTGTCGGCTTTTGCCGCTCAGTAAAAAGTCATTACATTTTAAAACAGTTTACGATTCAGAGAGTAACCGCAATAAGCGTAGCGGTATCCGTGGCGCGGCTGTTAATCCTCACTAAGCTGAAGAGTCAACCCTATAAATACAGGGATATTTTTCGGCTGGAAGCTATTCGCAATGTCTTCATGAGGCTTATATGAGCGGAGAACACTGCACCATTATTTTTAATGGTGAACGGCTAACCGGGTTAGCTGATCAACCCTTGATTGATTTTCTTGATGCGCAGGGAAAAAAACTGCCCCATGTCTGTTATCACCCGGCACTGACACCGTTACAGAGTTGCGATGTTTGTTGGGTCGATGCCAATGGCGAGCGGGTGCGTGGCTGCACCTTGCGTACCCATGACGGATTAGAGGTGCAGAGTGAAGGCGCTGCGTTGCAAGTGGCGCAGCAGGAGGGGATGGATCGGTTGCTTAACCGCCACGAACTCTACTGCACGGTGTGTGAACACAATACCGGTGACTGCACATTACATAATGCTGTGGCGGATATGCATATTCCGATTCAGTACTATCCACACCAGCCCAAGCCGTACGCCAAAGATCACTCCAATCCGTTTTATACCTACGATCCTGACCAGTGCATTTTATGTGGCCGCTGCGTGGAGGCCTGCCAGAACGTTGAGGTTAATGAAACGCTGTCGATAGACTACACGCAGGCGCATCCGCGGGTGCTGTGGGATGGCGGTACCGAGATTGCCGGCTCAAGTTGCGTCAGTTGTGGACACTGTGTCACGGTCTGTCCGTGTAACGCGCTGCTGGAAAAAACCATGCAGCCGGATGCAGGCCCGTTCACCGCCATGGATGAAGGGCTGAAACGTCCGCTGATCGACTTCGTCAAAACGCTGGAAAACAGTATCGGCATGGAACCGATCACCGGCGTGTCAAAAATCGATGTGGCGCTGCGCCAGGCCGAAATCAAACGCACCAAAACCGTCTGCACCTATTGCGGCGTCGGCTGCAGTTTTGAGATCTGGACCCGCGATCGTCACATCCTGAAAGTTCAGCCGGTGGCGGATGCGCCAGCAAATGGCATCTCAACCTGCGTGAAAGGTAAGTTTGGCTGGGACTTCGTTAATAGCCCGCAGCGTCTGACCACGCCGCTTGTTCGTGAAAATGGCCGCTTCCGGCCCGCCAGCTGGGACGAAGCACTGCAGCGCGTCGCCGACGGTTTACGCCGGGTTGCCCAGCAGTATGGCGGCGATGCGATTGGGTTTATTGGCTCAAGTAAAGCCAGCAATGAAGAAGCCTATCTGACGCAGAAGATTGCCCGACTGATCTTCGGCACTAACAACGTTGATAACTCGTCGCGCTATTGTCAGAACCCGGCGACAGAAGGGCTGTTTCGCACCGTCGGCTACGGCGGTGATGCCGGCACTATTCGCGATCTGCAAAAAACTGAACTGATCGTTATCGTCGGCAGCAATCTGGCGGAGAACCATCCGGTTATCGCCTCGCACATTAAGCAGAGCCACAAACATCAGGGGCAGAAACTGCTGGTCGTTGACCCGCGTCGTCATGAAATGGCCGAGCGTGCTGACCGCTATCTGCGCATCCGACCCGGCACCGACCTGGTGTGGGCATCTGCGATGGCGAAATATATGTTTGATCACGGCTATGCCGATCAGGCTTTCCTGGCACAGCGGGTTAATCAGGTAGAAGAATACCGTGAATCGCTTGCCCCCTTTACCCTGGCGTTTGCCAGCGAGACCTGCGGCCTGAGTGAGGAAGAGCTGACAGCGGCAGCCGAGATGATCGGCCAGGCTGGCAGCGCCTGTATTCTGTGGGCGATGGGCATCACCCAGCACAGCCACGGCGCGGACACCAGCACCGCATTATCCAACCTGCTGCTGGTGACCGGCAACTATGGCCGGCCCGGTACCGGCGGCTATCCGATGCGCGGCCATAATAACGTGCAGGGTGCCAGTGACTTCGGTTGCCTGAGTAATGTTTATCCGGGCTATGAAAAAGTCAGCGATGCTGCGGTACGGGAAAAATGGGCGCGCGCCTGGGGCGTCGATCCTGAAGCGCTGTCCGATCAGCCGGGCGCGGATAACTTCAAGATGGTGCAGCATGCCCATGAAGGCAAACTGCGCGCCATGTATATCACCGGCGAAGAAACCGCGTTTTCCGATGCGGATTCCACCAACGTGCATGAAGCCTTCAGTAATCTGGAATTCATGGTGGTGCAGGATATCTTTATGAGCCGCACCGCAGAGTTCGCCGACGTGGTATTGCCGGGCTGCCCGAGCGTGGAGAAAGAGGGCACCTTCGTCAATACCGAGCGGCGCATCCAGCATTTCTCGCCTGCCATGGCACCGCTTGGCGACAGCCGGCCAGACTGGCAAATATTCACCGATCTGGCCGCGCGGCTCGGGCATCCGTGGTATTACCCGAATCCAGGCGCAATCATGGCTGAAGCCGCCGGCATCGCGGAGATCTTTGCTGGCGTCAGCTATGAGCAACTGGTGGGCTGGCAGTCGCAAATCTGGCCGGTGAACGCCAACGGTGAAAGCACGCCGCTGCTTTATACCGAACAGTTTCACTTCCCGGACGGGAAAGCGCGGCTCTATCCCTTACGCTGGCAGCCGCCGGCCGAGCAGGAAGATGCCGAATATAACCTGCTGCTCAACAATGGCCGGATGCTGGAGCATTTCCAGTCCACCAACCAGACCGGGCAGGGTGGCCGTTTTATGTCGCTGTCACCGAATGCGTTTGTGGAAATCTCGCCGCAGTTGGCCGCCGAGCGCGGTCTGACCGAAGGCGAGTGGGTTCGCATTTCCTCCCGGCGCGGCTCGATGGATGTTCCGGTAGTGATCACCGATCGGGTGGCCGGTAACGTGCTGTTTATGCCGATCCACCACGGAAAGGATGGCGTCAATACGCTGACCGGTGAACACCATGATCCGGACGTAAACACCCCCGCCTATAAAGAGGTGGCGGTAAACATGAAGCGTGTGGAGCGACGCATCCAGCCGAATCCTCTACCGTTACACAATTTTCGCTATGGCCAACGCACGCCGCTGGATCACCTGCCGGTGGAACAGAAATGGCAGCAGCAGGGCTATCGCGAACCGCCAGAACACGTTGAAAAACCGGAGAAATTCTGATGGCAGAAAGGATGAAATATCAGGTTACGCCGACCCGTACTGAGCAGACCGCCAGAGAAGCGATGGATGAGTTAATCGAAAGCCTGCATCAGCACGGATTTTTGCGACTGGCGAACGATCTGGTGAAATCAAATAGCGAGATCGGCAAGATTCTGGTGTCAGGTCTGAATCAGCCTGGCACCCAGAGTGCCCTGCAAAATCTATCGCTGTTGATGATGACGCTGGGCAGCGTTCCGCCGGAAAGGTTTAACCACCTGCTGCTCGCCCTGCGGGATGCGGCGATGGCGATTAAACCGGCCAGGGAAGAAGCCAATAGCGGCAAAGCCGCGCCAGGGATCCGCGGCATTATCCGGCTGCTGAATGATGATGAACTGTGGCGTGGCCTGAGTCCGGTTTTATCGGCCCTCAAGGTTTTCTCGCAGCAAATCGACGGGGAAGAGCAGAAGCCGATCACGCGTTTTAGCGGCAAGAGCAGTCTGGAGTAATCCACCGCAGAGGGTGCGTGACCGCACCCTCTGCGAGTCAGGCCGGTTTATAGATCAGATGTCCGGCGACGCCGCCGGCTCCGCCATCTTTGGGATGGTTGATGCCATCACTGACCGGAACATCGGTAAAATCAAACGGGGAAACGCCCGCCAGGCAGGCAACGTTGACACCATACTGATCGGGCTGTGAACGGCTCTGATGAAAGGTGTAAATGCCGCAGACTGAACAGAAGTAATGGCCGACCTGCTTGCTGTTAAAGCGGTATTCGGTGAGCTGTTCTTTGCCGCGCGTCACCTCAATCTGGCTGGCAAAGACCACAACCGCGCCCCGCATCCGGCAGAACGAACAGTTGCAGCGCCGTATCGTGTTAAATCCATCTTTCAGCGTCACGCTGAACGCCACTGCGCCACAATGGCATTGTGCCGATATCTCATTTTGCATCGCGATCTCCTGGATAAGTGCGTAGCGGCTGGCGTGATAGCGTCTGCCACGTTTACGCCGTCACAACAGTGTAGCGCGGGAAAATGACGCGCTGTAGATTAAACGGTAATCAGCGTCAGGTCCTCCGCCTCAAAGGCGCTCAGCAACGCGTTATCCAGTTTTTTCTCCACCACCAGCAGCGAAAGCGCATGACATTCCGCGATTTTAAACCGGGCCACCGCAGGGATTTTTTCGGCCGTCAGGCCGACAATCACCTGATTACTCTGCTCAATGGCCACTTTTTTAAATTCACAATCGGCATAGTCAAAACCGGTCAGTCCGGCTTCCGGGCTCATTGCACAGCCACCGATAAAGGCCTGGTCGAACAGCATGCCTCGCACCTGCTGAATAGCGCTTTGCCCGACGCAGCCGCCGGTGCTTTTTTGCATCTGCCCGCCCAGCATGATCACCTCCGCGCGCGGATGCGCTAACAGCACCGCCGCAATATCAGGCGCATTGGTCACTACGGTTAAGGCAAGAGCTGCCGGCAGAGCCCGCGCCAGCGCCAGATTGGTGGTGCCGGCATCAATAAAAATGCAGCTGTTGCTGTTGATCAGGCTGGCGCAGCGCTGCGCGATCAGGGCTTTTACTGCATGATCCTGCTCTTTTCGATGGGTAAAACTGCCTGCATCCGGCAGCGGCAATACCGCTCCGCCATAGACCTTTTTACACAAGCCCTCTTTACTGAGTTCATGCAAATCCCGGCGGATAGTGTGTTCCGAGACCGCCATCTGGCGTGCCAGATCCGCGCAGACCACGCGTCCGGTCTGCTGCAAAATCTCACGGATCAGCGCTTGTCGCTGCTGCGGGAAAGCTGCATAATCGAGCATTAATACTCCTGAATAATCACAATCGAGCTATAGTGAGCATCATCACGCCGCCGCTGACTGCTGTCAATAGGGTCAGAGGCGGGCAGGCTTTGATCAGGGCAGATGGCTGGCCTCTGGCATTCATTTTTAAAAAGGATCGGTATGGCTCTTCGCGAAACTGCAGTATCCCCGACGCTGGCGACGCGGGTCGTTTTTTTTCTTGCCGGTTTTGTTACTGCAACCTGGGCGGTGATTATCCCGTTTGCGCGTGCCAATACCGGTGTCAATGAAGCGGTACTGGGAACGCTACTGCTGTGTCTGGGAATGGGGGCGCTGATCGCAATGCCGGTTACCGGCTTGCTGACCAGCCGGTTCGGCTGCCGGCGGGTGATTCTGGTGGCGATTGGATTGATTATTATCAGTACGCCCTGGCTGTCGGTACTGAGCGATCCGCTGTGGCTGGCGCTGGCGCTGTTAGTGTTTGGCGTGGGTATCGGCGTCACCGATTGCGCCATGAACATCCAGGCGATTCTGGTGGAGAAGCAGTCTGCGGTACCGTTAATGTCCGGTTTCCATGGCATGTACAGCGTTGGCGGAATTGCGGGCGCCGGGCTGATGACGTTGTTGCTGGCAATGGGGTTAAGCGTGCTGGCCAGCTGCTTACTGGTCATTGCGGCGGTGGTGGTCATGACGCTCTACAGCGCGGCCGGTTTGCTGACCTATGCGAATCCTTCTGAAGGCCCCGCTTTTGCGATACCGCGTGGTAGTGTACTGATTATTGGTATTATTTGCTTCGCGGTGTTCCTGACCGAGGGCACGGTGCTGGACTGGAGTGCGGTCTATCTGACCGATGTCCGGGCTATTCCGGAGGCGCTGGGCGGACTGGGCTATACCTTTTTTGCGGTGGCAATGACGGTGGCGCGCCTGACCGGCGATCGGATTATTTTGTCGCTGGGACGCTTTCCGGTGGTGCTGGGCGGCGCGTTAATTGCTGCCGCAGGTCTGGCTATCGTCACCTTTATCACCGCCTGGCCGCTGGCGTTACTGGGTTATGCCCTGGTGGGCGCGGGCTGCGCCAATATCGTGCCGGTGATGTTTTCAGCCGCAGGGCAGCAGACGGTGATGCCGCAATCCGTCGCGGTGCCGGCGATTACCACACTCGGCTATATGGGCGTATTGAGCGGCCCCGCCGTGATTGGCTATGTGGCGCATTTTACCCATCTGTCGTTCGCCTTCTCGCTGATTATTCTGCTGATGCTGGTTGTCGGCGCGATCTCAATGACGCTGGACCTGGGACAAAGAACCGCGAAGGGGAATAACGCATGAAGATTTGCCACGTCGCGCTGTGGACCCGCGATCCAGAAGCGCAGCGCGCTTTCTGGCAGGCGATGTTTGGTGCCAACAGTAATCAGCGTCATCTCAGCAAAAACCGTCCCGGCTTCGCCTCTTATTTTATGCGCGTGCGTGAAGGGGCGACAATCGAACTGATGACGCTACCCGAGCTGGAAGCGGGGCAGACCGGCCAGGAAATGACGGGCTGGGCGCATATCGCCATTGCGCCAGGCGATGAGCATCAGGTGGATGAGATGGCAGTTCGCGCGGCTGAGAGTGGCATAGTAATCGCGCCGCCGCGCCGGACTGGCGATGGTTTCGATGAGGCAATTATCCGCGATCCTGATGGCAATCTGATTGAGCTTGTCGCGGAATAGTGCGACGTTTTCAGCGGCGGCAGAACTGTGCCGCCGCCGCGTGGCTCAACGGCGGCGGCGTGGGGGCATCAGGCCTGAGCTAACCGCACCCAGCGCCGTCCCACTAGTACCGTGATGGTGACAATCGTGATACCGGCCGCCAGATGCATTAAGAAATCAATAATATGCAGATGGGTATCATGACACAGCGACAGCAGCATCGAAGCGCTGAAGGCGCTGCCGCAGCCGGCCAGCGCCAGACTTTTCCCCGGATGCAGGGAGCGGGTGCGCTGCAACGCAATCACCGACAGCAGCATCATCGGCAGACTGGCGGACAGCATAAACAGATAGCAGTGTATGCCTTCACCAAAACGACCCGCGCCTGCAGGCGGTCGTGATGAGGACATGTTGAGCAGATTGAGCACCAGCCATACGCCAGCCAGCAGCAACAGCCAGCCCATGCCGGACACTTTTCTTCCGGCAATACTCAGGGTAAATGCCGCAGCGAGGCTGCTGCCAGCAATGATCAGCGATAGCAGCAGGGCGATCAGCGCGATCGTCGCGTCAGGCTGTGACCAGTCGGTCAGCCGGGTATGAAACGCCCAACTGCTCAGCGCGCCGCAGGGCAACGCCGCGGCTATCCAGCCGGTGACGCGCCAGGGTGTCGGCCAGACACGCCGTACCGGCTGAGCGGACTGGCTCAGCCGATCAATAAACGGGTCATGATTTCTCATGATTGCTTCCATATTTTCGTAGGTTAAGCATTGCACGATGCAGCAGGGATTTGACCGCTGATACCGATTGATTGGTTTCGGCGGCCGCCTGCGCCAGACTTTGTTCACGCAGATGGACCGATTCAACGATTTCACGCTGTCGCAGCGGCAGCGTACCCAGATAGCCGGTGAGTTCATCTGTCGCCGTGGCGCTATCAGCGCTGTCGGCGGGCTGCTGGTTCAGCGCATCCTCATCCTGTACTTCCTGACGGCGACCGCGCTGACGCAGTGCATCTATCGCCCTGGCAGAAGTGATAGCCGCCACCCAGGGCAATATCGGGCGACGGGGATCGTAGGTATGGCGTACCCGATGAATCGCCAGCAGCGTCTCCTGAATCACATCTTCGACCAGCGCAGCGTCACTGATTTTTTTGCACACTAAAGCGCGGATGGCCGGAACCATCGCTTTTAACAACTGGTTATAGGCGTCTCTGTCGCCTTCCTGCGCGCGGGCCATCAGATGGGGCCATAGCAGCGCGCGGTTATCAGTTTCTGGCATTCATTATCAGCAGATTAACCGTCTGGCGGGCTGCCACGGTGTCGATTCATCATGGAATTCACGTTTTCTTTCCGTTCTCCGTTGCCTGATCCAGAGCTGAAATGACGATACCTGGCGTCAGCACCTGAGGCAATACCACCGGCTTACCGCCGTTGGCGGGATAGACCACATACAGCGGCAGACCGCCCCGACCAAAGTCACTCAGCGCCTGTTCGACATCAGGATTATATTTGGTTGAGTCCGCCACCATGTAAATGGTACTGGTGCGTGCCATCGCTGCTTTAACCGCCTGCGTCGACAGCGAGGTACGATCGTTGACCTGACAGGTAATGCACCACGACGCGGTAAAGTTAACCAGAATCGGTTTGCCCTGACCTTTAATGGCGTCGACATTCTGCGGTGACCAGGCTACGGCTACGGCGGCCTGCGAGGCTTCTTCAGTTTGTGGTGCTGCGGCGAAGCTGTTCAGGTTAAGTAGTGGCGGAACCACTAACGCCAGGAAAAAGACGGTCGCGAGGTGCAGCGCCCAGTGACGCCGACCCATCATACGGCGTTTCTGCGCCATGCCATACAGCCAAGCAGCAAAACTGAATAACAGACAGCAGGCCAGAATCGCTGCCAGCGCCGCCGATCCCGCCTGACGTTCCAGCACCCATATTAACCAGCCAACTGCGCCCAGCATTGGAAAAGCCAGACCCTGTTTAAGGGTGATCATCCAGGCGCCGGGGGCCGGTAAGATCCGGGCCAGCAGCGGGAAAAACGAGATCAGGGTAAAGGGCGCAGCAAAACCCAGCGCCAGCGCGATAAAAATCACCAGGCTGACCAGCGGCGGCTGGGTCAGGGCATAACCAACGGCGCTGGCCATAAAGGGCGCACTGCACGGCGTGGCGACAATAATCGCCAGCGCACCGGTCAGTGCCGATCCCATCAGGCCGCCACGGTCACTTCCTACGCCACCAACCCGCTGAACCGACAGCCCGACCTCAAACAGACCGAGCAGGTTCAGTGCTGACCCGAGCATCACCAGTATCAACACAGCGATCACCAGCGGTGACTGTAACTGGAATCCCCAACCCACCGAGGCACCACCGGCACGCGCCAGCAGCAGCACGGCGCTCAGTGCAACCATGGTAACTACCACGCCGAGCAGAAACGCCAGCCCTTCCATTCGGGCATGGGCAGGTTTGTCGTGATGGCGAATCAGGCTCAGCGCTTTCAGTGAGATAACCGGAAACACGCAGGGCATTAAGTTGAGAATAATGCCGCCCAGAAAGGCGGCCGCGATGGCTGTCAGCATGATGAACCTACTCAGAGGGTGAAATTAAGCCGGATTGGCCTGACGATATTTTTTAACTGCGTCCATCGCTTTCTCAATATGAGCATCCGGATTTTTGTCAGTGTAACTGAGCAGAATTTTGCCATCAGGCGCAATGACGTAAGAGGTACGGTCAGAAAGCTTCTGGCCTTTCATCTCCATGGTGCTTTTATATTCGGCCGCCACTTTTGCGCCAGGATCGGCTGCAACGGTGAATTTATCGCGGCATTCCAGCTGTGAGAATTTGGCAATCTGATCGGTATTGCCTGCGGTTACGCCAATCACTGTCGCACCCTGTTTTTTAAATTCATCAGTTGCTTCAGCAAAGTCGTGCGCTTCCAGCGTGCAGCCAGCACTGAAGGCCGCCGGGAAGAAGTAGAGCACCACCGGACCTTTCTGCAACGCCTGCTGCAATGAGAAGGTAGTGGCTTTACCCGCCAGCGCGGCTTCCAGCTTAAAATCAGGCGCTTTTTCACCGACCTGCAGAGCGGCGAAGGCAGAACTGACCGGCACGCTCAGCGCCATCAGGGTGGCGACAGCCAGGGTTTTCAGGGATTTTTGCATTGGCATCATTCTCTCTCCGTTAACAGGCAGGCGGTGTCGCCTGATGACCTTATTAACAGGTTCGCTGGTCTGGCGAAAAAGTTGCGCGCCAGGATAATTATTTTTCTCTTTTTCTATCAGGCGACCAAAAGCCGCAAAGAAAATTGAATATCGCTGACGTAATAAACCGCATCGCAATCGAATAATGGTGCAGAGCGTATTCGGCGCTGAATCGAATAAAGCTAACGGCTTTCAGGTTCACGTATCCGGATGTAACCCGACATTTGATCCCATGCTTTTGTGATTTAACGCGCATTAATGAAGCAAATATCCGCGCTTTTTTCAGCAGGTGAGGCGTGTCACGTTTCTTCAGGCGTTAAATCCCTAGATTTGCCTTAAATCAAGGTAAACCGATTCAGCAAAAGGGATGAATAATGAAAATTAAACTGGCGTTAACGGTACTGGTGGTTCTGGTTTCGGGCTCTGCTACAGCGAAAAGCTGGGTGCTGACGAGTGCTGAACAGGGCACGGATAAAGGAAACTGGCAGATTTCCAGCAGTGAGCTGAAACTGTCAGGCAAACCGTTCAGCATTGAGCAGAAGGTGCTGCATGGTGGTAAGCAGGAAGGCAGTAAAATTCTGGTGATCCGCAGTCAGGATGGCCTGACCATTACCCTGAGTCCGACCCGCGGCATGAATTTATTACGTGTCGAAGGCTTTGGCAGCCGGATGGGCTGGGATTCACCAGTGAAAGAGGTGGTAAACCCGGCGTTTATTAATCTGGAGAGCCGTAACGGCCTGGGCTGGCTGGAAGGTTTCAATGAGATGATGGTGCGCTGCGGTTATGAATGGACCGGCCACCCGGTTACCGCCGACGGTAAAATCTATACGCTGCATGGTAAAGCCGGTAATACCCCGGTTTCACAGCTGGAAGTGGAGGTGGCAGACGCGGCGCCGCATGAAATCCGCATTCGCGGCTTAATTAAGGAAAGCACCTTCAAAAAAGCCGATTTGCAGACCCAGACCGAACTGCGCTACGTGCCGGGCAGCAACAGTTTCAGCCTGCATGACGTATTAACCAACCACGGTGACTACCCGCACGATTATCAGATCATTTACCACAGTAACTTTGGCACACCTATTCTGGAAGAGGGTGCGCGTTTCCTCGCGCCGATGTCCAGCATCAGTCCGTTTAATGACTATGCTAAAGCCGGCCTGAAAACCTGGCAAACCTATCAGGGGCCAACCAAAGATTTCGACGAGATGGTGTTTAACGTCAAACCGCTGGCTGATGATCATCATCAGTCGGTCGCTGCGGTGGTGAATAAAGCGGGTAACAGCGGCGCGTCGATTCAGTTTGATACCCGCCAGTTACCGGTGCTGTCGCTGTGGAAAAATAGTGATACGCTGAAGCAAGGCTATGTGACCGGTATTGAACCCGGCACCAGTTACGCCTATCCGGTTACCATTGAACGTGAACAAAAACGTGTTAAGCAATTGCAACCTGGTGCCAGCACCGCATTTGATCTGACCTATACCTTGCTGCATAACAGTGAGCAGGTAAAAGACGTTGAGCAACGGATCAAAACTATTCAGGGCGAGACCAAAATTGATGAAATTGCGACGCCAATAGCCAAAGAGTAACCGGTAAGATAAAAATCCCGCTAACGTCAGTTGCCGTTGCGGGATTTTTTTCTACTGATAATCTGCAGTATTCATCAGCCAGCGCGGGCTGCCGCGTTGAGCAGATAATAGCAGGTTCTTTTATAGCGGAATTCGAGGGCGTAATGATTTCAAAAGAGAATGCAGAGCACTATCACTGGGGCGATGCCTGCGATGGATGGTATCTGCTGAAGCGTCAGGATATGCTGATTATTCATGAAAAAATGCCGGCCGATACGCAGGAAAAACGTCATTTTCATTCGCTCTCACGCCAGTTTTTCTTTGTACTCGACGGCGTGCTCACCATGGAGCTTGAAGGTGAGAAGCATCAGATTGCCGCACGGCAGGGGATTGAAATTCCTCCTGCGGCAAAGCATCAGGCGCGAAATGAGTCCGATAGCGCAGTTGAGTTTATCGTCATTTCTCATCCAACCACGCGCGGTGACCGCTCTGATGTGGCGGAGCAATAAAGCAAAGAGCAGCAGGGGTTAGGTGCGAGAGTCTGACTCTCTGTGTGAGAGTGTTAATTTAACATAAGATAGATTATGCGCACCTGGTAAGGCTTTTCATTTTATCCTGTTTTTCCGTCCCGCCGCCAGAATATGCTGATTTGTATCAGGACCTTTTGCTGCTAGCGCTGTATAATCTTTTGCATATCGAAAATCCGGGGACATTATGATTAAGCGCGTTTTACAGTTACTGATTGCAGGTTCACTGATAGTTCTTCCGCTCACCTCGCAGGCATCGCGACAAATTATCGATCAGCTTGGCCGTCAGGTCACGATTCCCGATCGCGTCGATCGCGTGGTCGTACTTCAGCATCAGACGCTGAATCTGCTGGTGCAAATGAATGCCACCGACAAAATCGTTGGCGTGATGGCGAACTGGAAGCAGCAGCTTGGCGACAGCTATGCCCGTCTGGCACCGACGCTGAGCCAGAAAGCAGCGCTGGGTGATCTCACCCATGTCGACCCTGAAAAACTGGTGGCGCTCCATCCACAGGTGGTGTTTGTGACCAATTACGCGCCTCAGGAGATGATCGACAGCATCAGCGCGCTGGGCATGCCGGTGGTGGCCATCTCCCTGCGCCACGATCGGACGGGCGAAAAAGCAAAACTCAATCCGACTCTGGCCGATGAAGAAACCGCCTACGATAGCGGATTGCGCGAAGGAATCACCCTTATCGGAGACATCGTCAATAAACCGGCGGAAGCGAAAGTGCTGATTGAAGCCACCGATCGGGGCCGTAAAATGGTTAGTGACCGGCTGAAAGCAATTCCGGCCAATCAACGCGTTCGCGCATATATGGCAAACCCGCAGCTGACCACCTACGGCTCAGGTAAATATACCGGTCTGATGATGGCGCATGCGGGCGCAGTCAACGTGGCGGCGGCAACTGTGACCGGATTCAAAACCGTCTCAATGGAACAGGTGATCGCCTGGGATCCTGAGGTGATTTTTGTCCAGGATCGTTATCCGTCGGTGGTCGCTGAAATCCAGCATTCCCCGCAGTGGCAGACCATTTCGGCGGTGAAAAACCATCGGGTCTATCTGATGCCAGATTACGCGAAAGCCTGGGGCTATCCGATGCCGGAAGCGATGGGTATTGGTGAACTGTGGATGGCGAAAAAACTCTACCCGGCGAAGTTTCAGGACGTGGATATGCGCAAACTGGCGAACGACTGGTATCAGCGATTCTACCGCACCTCCTGGCAGGGTAATGACTGATGCGCGTGCTGGCGGCTGGTAGCCTGAAAAGCGTATGGCCCGCGCTGATGGCCCACTTTCCGCATGCTGTCGACAGCGTATTTGGCCCTGCCGGACTGTTGCGCGAACGCATCGAAGCGGGAGAATCCTGTGACCTGTTTGCCTCCGCCAATATGGCGCATCCGCAGCGATTGCTGGATGACGGACGAGCGCTGTCGGTAAGCCCGTTTGCCAGCAATACGCTGTGCCTGACGGTGCGTAACGACGTGCTGCAAACCGGTGACGACTGGTTCACCCTGCTCACCCGCCATGAACTGCGGCTGGCAACATCAACGCCGGTAAGCGATCCTTCAGGTGACTATACTCAGGCGCTTTTTAGCCGGATGGGTCCGGCTGGTGTGGCGGTACGTCAGCGTGCAATGCCATTGGTCGGTGGAACTGATTCTGTACCGGTGCCGGCTGGCAGGCTGGCGGCGGAATGGCTGCTTATCGAGGGCCAGGCGGATCTGTTTATTGGATATTCCAGCTACCGGACCGCCCTGCGCCAGGTTGCCGGGCTGACAGTGATCGATATCCCGGCAGCGTATAACCCGCGCGTCGCCTATGGTTGTGCAGTCATCACGCCCGAGGCGGAGCGGCTGGCGCAATTTTTAGCGTCGGCACAGGCAAAAGCCGTATTGCGTCAGGCCGGATTTGATGGTTAGCCGCAGCGCCTGCTGTTTAAGTCTTAAAACTCTTCCGGTTCACCTGGCAGCGGCTCAGTCAGTTGCTGCCCTTTCACCCCGGCGTAGGTGATCACCAGTTCAGCTGGCTGGTCGAGGGTAAAACCCCGATGTGCGCTGTTAACCGTTTCATTCAGCGCTTCTCCGGCCTTAAAAGTTTGTTGTTCGCCACTCTGTTTATCTTCAACAATTAAGGTACCGGACAGCACAAACGCCGCATTGGGCATCGGATGGGTATGCCAGGGTAATGAGGTGTTGGCAGGCAGTGACAGCCGCATCACGGTCAGTTCGGGCTGGCCCGCCGGGTAGCATTCTATTTCCTCACCGTTCCAGGCCTGACTGCTGCGCATTACTTCGACTGCGTTAACCCCGGAAGCGTTGTTATCCTGTTTTGACATGGTAAATCCCTGTTAATAATTCAACTGTGAGCAGAACGATCTGGCCTGCTTAGCGGGATAAGCATAGAAGAAATTCGCCGCTCCGGCGCAATCGGCCTTGTGCAGCGCGCCATTGCCGCGGCAGGAAGAATATTGCACAGCTCCTCGACAGTGATACTTTCATCAAAACGGCAGCGTCGGTTTTGTTGTGCTTAATTTATGAACAACATTGGTGTTTGTGGTTATAAGATATATCCGTCAGCCAGTACGCATCATAACAATTCTGTATTATCTTTGATGCCATCTACAACCTAAGGGATATTTGATAATGAAAGGTCTGTTCACGGCGTTACTCGCCAGTTCTGTTTTATTATTATCCGCCTGTAACCAGGATGACGACAACAAAGTAAAAGTGGCGATTAATACCGGGCCGGATGAAGCGATCTGGCAGGTGGTACAGCAGGTAGCGAAAGAGAAATATAAGCTGGATGTGGAAGTGCTTAACTTCAACGACTATGTGTTACCTAATGAAGCGCTGAATAATAAAGAAGTCGATGCTAATGCCTTCCAGAGTCTGCCTTATCTGGAAGATCAATCTAAAGAACGTGGCTACAAATTTGCTGTGGTCGGTAAGACCTTTGTCTTCCCGATTGCGGCCTACTCGCACAAAATCAAAAATATCAGCGAGCTTCAGGATGGCGCAACGATCACCATCTCTAACGAAGCGACCACCCTCGGACGCAGCCTGTTACTGCTGCAGGCACAGGGCCTGATTAAGCTTAAAGATGGTGTCGGCTATTTACCGACCTCACTGGATATTACTGAGAATCCAAAGAATCTGAAACTGGTTGAAGTTGATACGCCGCAGCTGACCCGTACGCTGGATGATCCTAACGTTACCCTTTCGATCATTAATACCAATTTCTCGGCGCAGGCTGGATTATCAGCGCACCGTGACGGCTTATTTATGGAAAGTGCGGCCTCTCCTTATGTCAACGCGCTGGTTTCACGCGAAGATAATAAAGACAGTGATAAAATTCAGAAGCTGAAATCGGCACTGCAATCACCTGAAGTAGCGGCCAAGGCAGAAGAAGTTTATAAAGGCGATGCCATTAAAGGCTGGTAATTAACTTTACGCCAAAACGTAAAAAGGCCGCACAGTGTTGCGGCCTTTTTTATGCCCGGCGTTGAGGCATACCCTTAATGATTTCCGGCTGCATCTGGCATTATTTCAGCAAAGCAGCGGTCAGGCGGCGGCGCCCTTAGGCTGCGCTGAAACATGACCGGCCCACAGGCTGGCGATCCATTTCACCCCTTTTGAGGTAAAACGTGCCTGGGAGAAGGCGTGCTGGTTTTCACCCACACCGGAATGCAGCGTGAAATAACCGGCCTGCAGGTGGTAATGCTGTGGTGTCAGCGTCCCTTTTGCACGATACATAATGTTGCGTTCCAGCAGGAACTGACGGAATTCAGGCTCTTTGACCTTCAACATTTTGCACAGCTGGCGAAAACCCAGCGAATCTTCAACCTCAACAAAGCTGTCAAAGAAAGCCGCTTTTGGAGCAGAAAGCGCCAGCTGCTGCTCAGCGGCCTGGCGCTGTTCAAACTGCTCAGCCCAGGCGCGTGCAGCTTCCGCCGGATTGGTGAAATCGGGCAGATGAGTGGTTCTTTCACGATCCTGCCAGCGATCCAGCACTTCAGCGGTAAAGCCCGGTGACAGGCGCGCCACGGCCAGCAGCGAATCACGTTTATTCAGGCGGTACTCCTGGCGCACTTCCCCTTCCCGCTCATAATCATTGACGATTATCGGTTGCGACAGGCGCTGGGCGGTCTCCAGACTTTTAATTAACCGCTTAACTTCTCCATGCGTGATGCCGGTCATCTGAGCCAGTTCACGGCTGCTCATTGTGACCGATTGTTCCAGTGATTTGAGGCTTTCAGTCGAAATCATCATGGGTTAACCCCTCACTAACTCTACCAATACCCAGCGGGCAGTAGATTTATTATACAAACACCTGTTCAAATATCCAGTATTTTATTTGAGCAATTGCCTAACCGGAACCCGTTACGCAAAACGGCGGTTGCAGAGGAATTTTTACCGGGGAGATAGCGGTTTCGCTGGGGTGTGGTTTAACGATGCAGCCATACGATGAAGCGGATAGCAGTGAGGATGCTGTCGCTGTCTGGCGATGAGGACGCTGTGGCTGTTTATGCAACGCGATGTTGCCAGCATCGCCCCGCGCGTTTCAGCTTTAAACACAGCATGATCGATAAAGACGGACACAGATTCTTTACATTACAGTATAGTAGTGGCGGTCGAATCCACCTTTCGCCGCGGCTGAACGCCCTGCTTACTGACTTATTCAGGACAATGAGACCTATCCTGAATAGCGTTTCAGGGCGCGCCAATCTACTGACTGCCGGATCGCCGCCGATCGATTGACTCGCGCGGCCATCCGGGCAAAACATATTGATTCGGGGCACAGGCGCTTTATCTCAGCCGTCAGCCTGCCGATGTCACTTTAACTGGAGTAAGTCATGCAGCCGTTGAAAGTCGCCTTTATCAAAGCAAACTGGCATAGCGAAATCGTTTCTCAGGCCCTGAGCGGATTCGAACAGGAACTGGAAAGTCGCGGTACGCCATATGAGATCAAAACATGGGATGTTCCGGGCGCTTTTGAAATGCCGCTGCTGGCGCAACGTCTGGCTCAGACCGGCAAGTTTGACGCCGTAGTCTGTGCCGCACTGGTTGTCGATGGCGGAATCTATCGCCATGATTTTGTCGCGCAGGCGGTTGTCAGCGGTCTGATGCAGGCCCAGCTGGCCACCAACGTGCCGATCTTCTCGGTGTCGTTAACGCCGCATAACTTCCAGCCAGCACCGGAGTTTATTGACTTCTACACTGAACATTTCGTGAAGAAAGGCAAAGAAGCGGCGCGTGCTGTCAGCCAGATCCATGCGATCGCACTCTGATTTTCTAAATACTGCGGCTGAGGGTGATGCCACTCTCAGTCAGCCTGCCGGTTAGAATCAACCGAGAGTCGCTGTGCTTTAATAGGTGCAGCCGCGTCGGCTCTGGCTGCCGGAGCCTGAGTAAGGAGAATATGATGGAGAAGCCTCGCCCGCCCTTGCCACCGTTTACCCTCGCCGAACAGGCTAGCGAAAAGGTCCGTCTGGCAGAGGATGCCTGGAATAGTCGGGATGCTGATCGGGTTTCGCTGGCTTATACCATCGACAGTCAGTGGCGCAATCGAGACACCTTTATTACCGGTCGCGCGGAGATTATCGCCTTTCTGCAGCAGAAATGGCTGCGGGAGCAGCAATACCGGTTGATTAAAGAGTTGTGGAGTTTTCACCACAACCGCATTGCGGTGCGGTTCGCCTATGAATGGCATGATGCCAGTCAGCAGTGGTATCGATCTTACGGCAATGAAAACTGGGCTTTCGACGACAACGGCTTAATGATGCAGCGTCACGCCAGTATTAATGACCTGCCAATCACTGAAAGCCAGCGACTGTTTCACTGGCCGCAGGGCCGCCGTCCTGATGACCATCCTTCACTCAGCGAGCTTGGCCTGTAGTTTCGGGACTACCCCGACTGAATGCACCCAGCGAGGCTTACCGCTGGGTGATTACTGTCATCACTGGTGCGCTTAACCCTGTTCGTCAGGATTTTCGACAAATGACGCTTTATTACGGGTGACCGTATAAGCCACTTTTTTGACGTCATCAGGTGACGTTGTCACTTCAATTGGGGCAATGGTGACCCGACCGAGACCGAACAGCGTTGGGACGTAGCCACCAACCTGATGTTTGCCTGCCGGAACGTGCAACAGCATGCTTTCGCCATTGGGTAACGGGCCGGCATCTTTACCGTCCACCGTCAGAAAAACGTTGGACCCATCGTCTGCACGGGTTTTGATGTGTGAAACATCGATCTGCGTCGGGCCAGCAGCAAATTCACTGGGAGCATCGTTAGCGGCGTGGCGGGCACAACCGGTGAGTACAACGGCAGCCGTCACGGCGGCGAGTGTAAAACGATAAGGCATTTGGCAGTCTTTCTCCTGGTCATTTGAGCCGCCTATTTTAGCGGTTTGCCTGCCGGAAGTAACGGGTTGGCGGATCGGTATGCTCTTAAAAACCGGCTGAATAGCGGCTTATTCATGCTCTTTTAGCGTAAATAAATTTTACTGAATAAATACACAGCTTTTCATTCGTTTGATACCTGATCATATAACCACCTGATCAGCCAGTAATTAACCGATTTTACTCCGCGGATAAGCGCAGCGTCACGGCAGCTATGCTGCTGTTCGAACGCAGATCGCCCCCTATCAATTTGTCGTTATCAGGTTCATAGTGGCTGTTCATCCCCGGTTAATCCCGGCGGCCTTCCCCTCATCAGAGGGCACGATATGTATTCTCATACTACTGAAACAGTCTGCGCAATGACGGGCACCCATCCGGCGAATCTGAAAAGCTGGATGAAACAGGGCCTGCTATCACCGCAGATACGTCAGGATCAATGGAGCGACGCGCAGTTAAGCGAAGTCCGCAGTCTGGTTGCCTTAACCGCAACCGGCGCGACGCTACAGGAAATTAAACAGGGACAGGCGAGCGCATCAGCCATCTCCACCGCGGGCTGGACAGCACGCAAAGGCGATATGCTGTGGCAACTCGAATTTGGTACCCCGTTGTCGTTGTCGCGCCAGATGCACAAAATGTCCAGCGACTACAGCGGTGATGATTTTATCTTTAATCTGTTACGCCCGCTCAGCGACTGGCTGCGTGCCGATCGCCGTCAGGGTGCGGTACGTCGGCTGGGACGTTTCCAGCAGTCGGTGCAACAGCAGGCTGACAAGGTGATGCGCGCGTCATCACGCAGTGAAAGCACCATCCCGCTATTTCTCGAAGCGGTCAGCGTGCGCGATGAAACCGAAATCTGGCTGGAAGCGATTCGGCTGTCGGCGATGGGCTTCAACGTTGATGTTGCTTCGCACACCAGCGGTGAGCCAGCGGTGAAAACCGATTTACATCAGCATCATGTGATGTGGTGTGGCGCGGGCATCAGCCAGACAATGCAGGACTATTTTGAACAGCAGCGCCAGGCAG
>Ga0308156_1001076_pt1 | contig 37023 bp, 38 predicted proteins | sample PhyAR2_FD_201041 | JGI IMG/M metagenome (GOLD analysis project Ga0308156, IMG submission 201041) | Phyllosphere microbial communities from UC Gill Tract Community Farm, Albany, California, United States - DLSL A.R2 | ecosystem: Host-associated > Plants > Phyllosphere > Unclassified | place: USA... | reverse complement strand
ATTATAGATATTGCATAGTAGTTGTATTTATTTTGGAGTAAGAGAACCTAAACAATGCACCCTGGGAATTTAAAAGCTTTATTCTGAGCACTGTTTATCAATGTGACTAATATTGAATTCCATTTTTATTCCTAAATAATAAGCATGCTTAGGTATTTACGGCAAATACTTATTTTGGAAATTCTTTTTCATTGGATTTAATTTCTGTGTGTTTAGTGAACCATCCTAATGTTTTAACATCTCGCCTGATCTGTTCTTCAATTTCTAATGGATACTTTTCTTTACTCTCTAAATACGAAAAAAGAAACCTGTGATCTTTATTTGTGGAAATAAGAATCATTGATTTACTTTTATAATTTGTATATAAAATAGTGCTTTCGACAGCTAAGAGATTTAAGGTTTCAACCTTCTCCATCGACATTTGATTTGTATAAAATGTAAATAAAATTCCTGTGCCATTAATATCTGCAAATCTTCTTGAGAAATAATTGCCTTGAACGTTTTTATAAAGCTCGTAAAATTCAAAATAGTTTTTTGCTATTGATCTCCTTGTCAGCCTATCAAACGAAAGTAGGGATTTAGCTAATGATTCCCGCATTGGTGTTAAATCTTTTAATAAACTATTTTTAATCAATTCATTTTTAACAAATTCATCAATAAAATAGCTTATTCTATCCGCCTTCTCCTTATTTTTTACTAAAATTTCTCTCGAAAATTTTTCCCAGTGACCGTCAATTTTTAAAAAACAACTATCAGAATTATCTAATAAAAACTTTGGAAATGATCTTTTGTTTTTGAAAAAATGTGATAATAAGTCTTTTTCTGTTCCTGATATAATTATAGTTCGATTACTACATTCCGTTCCATATTGTAAAAACTCCTTCTGTGTTTCAATTGGAAAATCATATTCATCACCAGGAAGTACAATTGTCGTCGTATCCTTAAACAATTCTTCACGTTTTTGAAGGTAATCTATAAAATCTGGAATAGTATCTAATTGTGATATTATGGTTTGGAAAGAATCTTTATCAAATAAAGTGACATATTCTTTAATTTTAGTCGAGCTATTAAATGGATAAAATTTTACGCCATCTCCTAGATTTACTATAATTCTAAAAGTCTTCTCAATTTGCGATTTTGGGAATAGTTCAAGATTTTTGTTTGGATGTTTAATAAATACTTCTTGATTTCCAAATAGTAACCTGCAGGCGCCATAAATTTGTTTTGCTGCTTTCTCAATAGTATTGTTGAAATATCTAAAGTGGTTGCCTTTAAACTCGTAATTTTTAACGGAGATAATGATTACGACATTATTAAAAATTACTAATAGATCGCAAATTTCCTTTTTATCGCCTTTTTCATTACGTGGTCCTGGATAGCACCAAAATTTTAAAAATGAGTTGTATGCTAAAGAGTTTACAAAATCCTCTCCCTTTTGTCCTTTATCGTCAACCATAATAATAGTATATGTTTATTTTCTTTATTGAGTTTAGATTCATTAAATACCTAAATAAATAAATATTTTTAATATTTTCACCTTTAATCAATTTTTATTTCCAAAGTCAGAGAAAATAGTATTTATCTTTTTCTAGGAGCAATTATTACTTATTAACACATTCGGTATGGAATTCTCAAATTTACAATTATCAGAAAAAATTGAAGAGCTTAAAGTTGGGATTCAACAATGGGCTGATTCTAAAGAATTGTGGATTGACAGTAGCTTTACTACTTTTTTAGATTACCACCAGGATGAGCCAAATTGTAATACAGCATGTGTATTAGTTTTATTAACTGAAGGTGGCTTATGGAATATACTAAATGGCTATAGCGGAGTTAACTTTATTGATGAATTTGACACATTGGTAGAAGAATTTGGATTTTATAGCGAATTACATTCTTCATGTTGTAAGTGTCCCAAAAAATCCAACAGCTTAAAACTGGACATAAATGTTTAGATTTAAGTAATAAGATGAAAAAGACACGTTTTACAGAAACCCAGATTGTCCGAGCACTCAAAGAGGGAGAAGAAGGTCGAAAGACCGATGACATCTGCCGAGATCTTGAGATTAGCAAAGCCACCTTTTATAACTGGAAAAGTCGTTACGGTGGTATGGAAGCATCAGATGTCAAGCGCCTGAAGGAACTTGAGGAAGAAAATGCACGCTTAAAAAAGATGTTTGCTGAACTGAGTATGAACCATGATATCCTAAAAGAAGTCATCACAAAAAAAGGTTGGGGCTCCGGCAACAAAAACAGTTAACTCAGGAGATTGTCCTAGATCACGGTTTGAGTGTAACCGGAGCCTGTAAATTGACAGGTATGTGCCGTTCACAATATTACTATGTTAGTAAGAAAGATGATAGTGCTGTTATAGCAGCATTAGATCAGCTGTCTTCCAAACATCCTGTATATGGATTCCGAAAACTATATGCCTACCTGCGCAGAGAAGGTAAGCCATGGAACCATAAAAAAGTATACAGAGTATATAAGCTGCTTAACATGAACAAGAAGCGACGTGGCAAACGTCGGTTACCTACTCGGGAGAAGCAACCTTTGGAACAACAGATCAGCATTAATCAAAAATGGAGCATGGACTTTATGAGCGATAGCTTGGCCAGCGGAAACAGGTTTAGAACCTTTAATGTGATGGATGACTGTTCCCGTGAGATATTGTGTATCGAAATAGCTACTTCAATTTCTTCTTTGCGGGGTATCCGCCCTACGAACTACATGTCAGTTGATTTCTTGAAGTTTTGAGGATAAAGGTTCTTTATATCCTTATGGTTTATTGATTCTATATTTATTAAAGTATGCCTTAACCACTTAAAAGCATTTACCTCATGCTTTTTGCAGATAGCGAAGAAAGAATATATCATTGCCGCCCGCCCGGCGGCTTCATGACTGCCGGCGAAGAGCCAGTTCTTGCGCCCGAGCGCTACGGGTCTGATGGCGTTTTCCACGAGATTGTTGTCTATCTGTAGGTTTCCATCATACATATAAGCCGAAAGCGCATCCCAACGTGCATAGGTATAGGCCATAGCCTTTCCGATCTGGCTTTTAGGGAGCATATTTTTTATCTCTTCAAATATCCATTTACCCATATCGTTGATAACCGGCAGCGATTCTTTCAGCCGTAGCTCCTTGACCTTAACAGGCGATAACTTTTCTTCCTTAGCTTTTCGTTCAACTTTATAAAGATCCTGTATCATCAGTAAAGCCTTTTTGGCTCTTTGGGGGTCATTTTGTAGGGCTCTCTCAAACTCACGGCGTGCGTGTGCCCAGCAGGCCAGATGGGTGATGTCTTTCTTTTTACCAAACTTTTCGTATGCCGCATAGCCATCTGTCTGTAGATACCCTTTAAAGTTATCCAGCATGGATTTAGGTACATGACCAGCACGGGAAGGGTTATAATCGAACAGCACCGTTTTATCCAGAGGCGAATGATAGACCCAAAAGTACCCCTGATGGGAAGCTCCTTTTTTATCGCTGTCCAGTACTTTTATTACTGTTTCATCAACCTGTAGATATCCTTTTGTTTTGGTATCGAAGACGAGTTGCTCATACAGTGGTTCCAGTTTTTCCAGCGCCTGTTTTGTCCATCCTTCGATAGTGGATGATGGTATCTGTATATTTTCCCTGGCGAACATCTGCTTCTGGCGGTAGAGCGGAAGATGATCCATATATTTTGCAGTCAGGATCATCGCTAGTAGCCCCGCTCCGGGTATCCCTTTATCGATGACACGCCCGGGAAGCCCTGCGATGGATACGCCATCTCCGTTTTTAGCCGCATATTTATAACGGATGTAACGTTTGATATAGAACTTTGCAGGCTCGCACTCCAGTTCTTCGGTGATCTCTTTTCCAATACATACCATTTCCGACAGGTCTCCTTCGGGGTGGATCTCGATCTCTTCTACCGGTAGATGTTCAGGTAACTTCGCACGTCCTTTATGGTGAGGACGTTTACGGACATACTCGATCTTTTCCTTGATTTCTTCCTGTTGCTGAACAACTTCGGCCGGCTCTGCTTCAAAGGGCAGCATGGTCTGGTTTGGATCTCCTTCGAAGCGTTCACGCTTCTGTCCGAACTGCATACGCTTGTACATGGCAAGCTGTGACTTTAGATAATCTATCTCTTCATCACGGCTGGAAACAACCTTGATAAGGTCTTCTTTCGAGAGGTTTTCCAGCGCTTTTTCCATGCCATAAAGATACGCATTTATTGCCTTAATACCATTAAAAAAGCTGTTTTTGAGGTAACAAATAACGTTTTTTCTGTATACTCTTTACAACATGTATACCCTCGACCATCAATACCAGATCGCTCCAGGACAGCTCACCTTTCTTAAGTTCAGATGCACCAAAAGTTCCCTGCTCCAGACGTTTGTAGTAAAGTACAAAGCCACCGCTTTCCCAGTGCAATAGTTTTATATGGGTGCGGCTACGGTTTAGAAATACAAAGACTTCTCCGCTGGTAGGCTGGCGCTGCATTACAGAAAGCACCAGTCCGCAAAGTCCATCAAAACTTTTTCGCATATCGCAGTAGCCGTCGTAAAGGTAGAATCTGTGGGAAGACCCAAGCGAAAACATATTAGTAAAGACGGATCAGCTGGGACAGAAGACCCAGATCGCTTTCCACTTTCAGAACAACCCCGTTGGGATAGATGATCTCTATCTCCCTACGGATAGATCTGTCGATCGGCGTGAAACTTCCACTAGCACCATCTTGCTCCCTGCTCCGAGAGAACCAATAATAAAACTTCGCCTCATTGATCCCTCTTGAATCACAGTACTGCTTCTTGCTCATACCGCTCTGCTGCCAATCTGCTATCATCGACAGCATCTGATCTCTTTTTTCCTTTGAACTCATTAAGCAAACCTCGGAATTATTAAGCGTTCATAAAATATGTACTTGGTCGGGCGAATACCTTATAACCTTGTTTTTGAAGTCTTTGAAGTTGTAAGTAATCCATACGAAATGCTCCAGTCCTAACATAACAATTTCATGCCTAAATGGTTTTGGGGCGCCTCTTTAGTGGCCGGGCTATTCGTTTTATCTTTTGCAAAGGATGCCACTACTATCCCTGGCCGGGTGGACGCAACCATGGTTTCTCCTGGGGACTTCGTATGCTGCTCGCTGATATTCTTTTCCTGTTCTCCTAACCGACCGCAAAAAGCACAGCTAAGCTAATGCCTCTGAGCCGGCGCCGTGCGGCATAATGGACTGCTGTCGCATTCCACCCTTCGGGACTTATACGCACGCTTCCTCAGAGGCATTGTCGCGCGCTTACTTTTCCGGTCTCTGATAGGAATCCAGGTGGATGATCAGGTTCCGGGTATTGATAACTTTTAAATTTTTATGATATGAACAGTAGTAGAAATTATCAGAACGACATTGAAGAAGCAGCAGTGTATGTGGGAACCTACGGCAAGTATAATGATGGTTCACTTTTCGGAAAGTGGTTAAAGCTTTCTGATTACTCAGATGTAGAGGAATTTTATGCTGCCTGCAGAGAACTACACAAGGATGAGCCAGATCCCGAGTTTATGTTCCAGGATTATGAAAATATTCCGGAAGGCCTCATTAGTGAATGTAGTATCAGTGAACAGGTATTTACTGTTTTGCAAATACTGTCCGAAATGGACAATTCAGAGAGGGAACCATTCATGATTTGGTGCAATAACGACCATATTGATTTGGGCAAAGAAGATATTGATGATCTGCTAACAAGGTTTAAAGATGATTATATCGGCATGTACAATGATGAAGAAGCATTTGCCCGGGAATTGATCGACGAACGTGAAGACTTGAATGATTTTGCAAAACAGTTTTTTGACTACGAGGCCTATGCCAATGATCTGTTTAGTTCAGATTACTGGTTTGATGATGGTCACGTATTTTATAAAAACTAATTATTGGGAAAACAAAATAGCTCGGTTATGAAAACAATAGAAGAAATGACAAACATTGACAAGGCCAAACTTTTGGCTAGTCTTTTTAAGCAGGCATTACCAGAATTAGTACAGTGCCTGGAATCCGGATGCAGTACCTATTTGAAAAATGAATCGGAGACCAGGCCGAAATGGGGTCATGGTATTATTACCGCAGACTTTTGGAATGCACAGGTACGCGAACTTCAGGATCATTTAATTAGATACCAATCAGATATGAAGAAATCACAGCATGTCTTTGCTGAACATGGATTTTATGGTTACCGTTCTTTAGTGTCTGTTCAGATTTTACTAGATTATGCTGCAGCCAACATAGCCACTTCTAAATTGGCGGCGGCCATTCATCTTTTGTTTGGATAATTATTGGACTGAAGAAAACTAACAATTATGGAAAATACGTTATCATGGTATCTTTGGCTGAAAGCTTACAGGGATACCCTTAAGCAGGCAGAGGCTATAGTAGTAATGAAAATTGACGACGATTGGATAAAAAGGCAGAATATGCGCATTGGGCATTTTAATTCGTTGGCTGCCCCGCCAGGAAAGAAGATTGGTTATTATGAGCCTGCACTTCAGTTGTTTAAAAACCCTGGAGTTTTCCTGGGAATAGAGGTAATAGCAGGTCCACAGCAGTGGGCACTGATCGAATTATTGGAAAGTGAAGTAAACCAACTGGAACGATTGGCCGGGGTAACAATTACCACTTTTGATTTTTATAAAGATGGAGTTGTTTGCTGTTCGGCAAGCACAAGCAATAATGAAATCCAGATTACCACTAATCGTTTAGACATTGCTGATATTATGGCCCAATACGAAAAGCTCCAAAATGGAGGCTTCGGAACGTCACAGATGTTTTAAGGAATACTATCATAATTAGGAAAGGACAACACTATGTTGTCCTTTTTTATTTTTCTAAATGTATTCATCCCTGAACCTAATGGATGTACATCCCAAGTTCTACATAATTTTTTAAAAGGGAATAATGAGATAGACTGGCGCTGCCAGCTATTGCTGACCTGAATGCAAAGCTACTTCACCGCAGCCGGCGCCGAAAGTCAGGCCTAAGGGTTCGGATAAAATAATCTCCACCCTTCGGGCCGTATTTTTTTATCCGAAACTTTCTCTGCCGTCCCCCCGGTGAAGATTTCCCCCTTGCAAAGGTCAGCATAGACGGGCATCCCCATGTTGCTGATCTTCGCAATGACGGATGGCTTAGTAGTCGAGTTGTTCCAGCGGTGACACGAGGTAAATGGACTACCTGAACAGCAAATAGCTTAGTAAGTGCCTCGGAGCTGAGAAAGCGGATTGAATTTAGGAATTCAATTGTTCGCTATCAGCCTAAAATTAGTGTCTGCCGGTAGGATGCCGGTACTGATGAGAACAAAAGTTCGAAACGCTAAAATACAAAGCAGATGCAAACAAACTTCTTTAGCCTGATAAGCCAACTTGAAATCGCAGGCACCGTAAAACTTGTTATTGCCAAAACAGAATCTGGTGAGCTTGTAGTCTCAGTTTTAATGGACAACCACAAGTGTTCTCCAAAGGATAGAAAAAGCGTTCCTCCGCTAAATCTCAGGGCAACAGCATTAGAACTTGATGAAGGGTTTTTTGAAACAATTTCTGTGCCAATGAATCAAACTACAACTTTACTGAGAAGCAGAGAGCAGTATATGAAAAGTTTGGAAGCCACAAAAACAAAAGTCAACAGTCCAACAAAAGATAAAGTTGTTCAAAATCCTAAGGAGAAAAAGTATAATGATTTAATGGCTCAATCCCGCAAACTAGAAGCGGATGGTAAATTTAAAGATGCCTGGACCAAATTACCTGATCCGATAGAATACCCTGATCAAGCAGAACTGATCAGAAATAAGCGGCGGGAACTTTCTGAAAAATTTGCCCCGGACCTGTTTGCTCCATTAGAGCAGGAAAAGAAAGTATATCCTGTGAGGATTACTGATCCAGTTGAAGAGGAGCCTGAAGAGAAAGGAGAATCTGAAGACTTGGAATACAACGAGTATTCTGGGCTTGAAACCGAAGATTTCCCTGAATTTGAAAATTAACATTTAAAATAAGCTACAATGATTAAAGCAACCATTTTAGAACGTGTATTTGAATACAAGGAAAAGGATATTCAATTACTGCTTACTGATCCGAACCCTGAATGGAATCCGGAGACAGTTATGAACTTTTATGCCAATACATACCCTATGCTTACAACCGCAAAAATAAGCACACCAGAAATCCGGGAAGATAAAATATTCTTCAAGATGGAATCAGTTCTCGGAACCAAGGGTTAAAACTTAAAAAAATTATGGAACATGAAAAAGAAATCAGCAGTTCAGGAAACGACACCCTTAAGCGAAAAGCAAAATCGCCTTCATCAGCAAATAGGACAGTTTATTCTGGATATCAAAAGGCCCAAAGATGCTCGCGAGGCAGCCACACAGCAAAGACAATCAATTCCTGCGGAAATCCTGCCTTTAATTTTATAAAGCAAACCTTTCTACCCAAGATCGGCTTAAATGGCCTGGGGAAAAATGGAAAATTTAAAATAACCATGGAAATGAACAAGGAGTTTAAACAATCCCTGTCCCTGTTTATGGAACATTATAATGTGCATTTTACGCATTCAAAAACCGGAAACATTGCCTTTGACTGGCTTGTGGATTTTGAAAAAATAAAAGACTCATTAGGGCATTCGGATGATATTAAACTAAATATTATAAAAACTGAACTGGGGAAGGTTGCCCTTGAATCTAAAGTTCAATATGACACAGGGACTTGTCTCTATTATATTCCTGTCGTACCATTATTTAGGTTTTTAAAGGATAAGCGCTTTTTATCCAGCAGACCTGCTGTTTTGGTATTGCTTTCTGCCTGCTCATATTTATTCCGTTTTGCTGGTGTTCCAATGTATACGGCCCCGGGAAGTTATATGAGTTATGAATATGATATTTTGACCAATTGGTGTGAAGAAAGTGATGAATCAGAATCTTACCGATCCGATCTCCGGGAATTGAAAGCAATTCTGTCCATTGGTGAATGGATGAACCAAAAATTCCATAACGAAAAGAATCTACATTTCTTAAAGGACCGTATTACCAAAATAAAGCCAGTTGATGAATTTGATCGATACTGTTTGAGTGTAGGGCAACAAACCTTATGGCTTTATGAGCACTATCCAAACGAGCATATATTCCGGTATGCACAAGACTTTCCTGAAAATCCCCATGATGCGGATGATGTCAGCTTAATGGGCCAGTATATATCCTTTATTGGTACTGCGGATGGTGGTATTTATGATATGTTATTGGATATGGTAAATAACGAATTTGCTGAAAACCGGACTCTACAACAGCCAGAAATAGTGAAAATTTTCGATGGAAGGTCTTTGAGTAATCGCGATTTTACTTATGAAAATGCAGCTTTTAAACTGCTTGAAGATGTATGTGTCATTTTAAATAATTACTAAATAAGAAACGTTATGGTTGAAGAACTAAAAGAACAATTTGATATGCCTTTTCGGCCTGTTTCGGCCTTGCTTATATACCGGCAGAATAATACCCACCATAATGCGAATTGCTTTGTTGAGCATTATGATATTGACCTGGATGGCCGCCCTGTAAATGCACATCCCTTGACTGTTCAGGAATCCAGTCAATTTATAAAGGCGCTACATATCGCTGACTCTGGAGGAAAAAGGGGGATTCTACCCTGTACCGTAATTCCTTCTAATGTTTTGTATATGGATAATGGCCCAAAGGGATCTATAGTCTGGTATACCCGTAAAATGAACATTCCCTTATTCTTTACCGATAGCCTTGGAATCCAAAGTGGAATTGGAAGTGTTCCGGCGTTACTTTGGAAAGTGGAAGGAAAGAAGCTAAAGGTTTATGCATTGACGGCAGACAAGCGACCAAATGCTCAATCAAAACTATTTAAAGCTCCTTTCTTCAATGTTGCTCATGATGGAACTGTTTGCCTGGGTACTGTTAATACTGGCACAAAGCATATCAGCTCACTGGAAGATTTTATGTCCTGTTGGCAGGATTTTTTCTTTAATAGTCGCTTTAGTCACCTTCTTAGCTCTCCTGTAAAAGGCAACTGTATCCAGTTATGGAAGAACCTGGTTGGAACAGGCAAACCTTTTCCTAAAGAGGTGCTGCAGCCTGCACAATTATCGCTTAATGATATAATAAACAGATAACTATGAGCATACTTCAAAAAGTGCATTTTCTTGCGAAAGAACTGCACCAACCAACAAATCCGATCAAAATCAATTTAATAGGAGCAGGAGGGACCGGTTCCTTTTTTTTATCCGGGCTTGCTCGTTTAAATGAAGCATTAACTGCTCATGGTCATGCCGGATTAGATGTTACTCTTTGGGATGGAGACAGGGTAAGTGCAAATAATATCGGAAGGCAACTGTTTGCGACTTCAGAGATTGGTTTACATAAATCCACTACCCTGATAAACAGGATCAATCGCTTTTTTGGAACTTCCTGGTCCGCTGAAGCAAGGTACTTTTCAAATATGCCCGATGGGATGCAGAACAGGCAGCTTCTAGCCTCCATATATGTCAGTTGTGTAGATAATATTCAGTCAAGATTTGATCTCTCCACCATATTGAATAACACAAAACAATATAATAACCAGATTAATAGGCCAAGGTATTGGCTTGATCTGGGTAATAGCAGAGATACGGGACAGATAATCTGTTCGACGATTGGCCATATCGCACAACCAGACTCCAGTAAGTTTTCACCAGTAGCGCAACTGCCCTTTATTACAGATGAATTTGAATCGCTCCTACGTAGTGGTGAAAAGGATGATAAAAACTCCAGTTGCTCCCTGGTGGATTCTTTAAAGAAACAGAGCCTGTTTATCAATTCAACACTAGCTAACCTGGGATGTGATTTGCTGACAACCTTATTATTTGAAGGATGTCTTATGGAAAGAGGGATATTGCTAAACCTTAAAACGAGACATTGCAGGCCGCTACCATTTGCTTAGGCATTGTAAGAAAGGAGGAGGCAGAAGCCTCCTCTGATTACTTAATTTTCATTAGTTGAATTGCTAGAAGGGAAAGATTTGATTTTTCAAGTAACAATTCCTTTAGCTGTTCAAGTTCTGTGATACCTGTTGAACCAATGCTTTCTTTTAATCCACTGCCGTCCAGTTTAAGGCCATTTTCAATAGCTTCTGCCAATAGTAATATGACTTTTCTTGAGGCTGTAAATGAAAACTTTACCTGCTCATCCATTCCTGGCCCTGAGAGAATCGTCTCATAAAGCCACTTCGTTTCTTTTGCTTCCATCTGATTATTGATTTAAGATTTGTACAAAGGTCTGAAATATACGAACCGGGCGGTTCATTAGAATTTAATCAAGCGATCTAAAACCATAAATGCAACTGTAATTTTGTAATACATTTTGTGAACACTGATTTTGATGGATATGAAAGAAAATGTAAATATAACATGCGCACAAGCTAAAGAAATAGATTTAGTATCATACCTCTCTAAATTGGGTTATGAACCTACAAAGATTAAGGCAAGTCAGTATTGGTATTTATCTCCTTTCAGAAAAGAAAGAACAGCATCTTTTAAAGTCAACCGAATAATGAACCGATGGTATGACTTTGGAGAAGGAATAGGAGGCTCAATAATTGATTTTGGAATTCGATATTACCATTGCAGTATTTCGGAGTTTTTAAATTCCTATTTGGAGGGCAGAACGGTTCCTGTACAAGTTATGGATAAGGTTATTCTGCCGATTCCTAATGAACCTATTTTACTGGTCAATAGTGTCCGTAAAATCAGTACTATTTCACTGATAAAGTATCTCGCTTCCCGAATGATCTCTTTTGACATTGCTAGCGTATATTTAAAGGAGGTTACCTACACTAATTCAGGCAGGCAGTTCTATGGTTTCGGATTTCAAAATAATCATGGTGGCTGGGAGATCAGATCAAAGCACTTTAAGGGAAGCGCAGCTCCAAAATTTTTAACCCACCTAAGTTATGGTTCAAATGCCATCCAGGTGTTTGAAGGATTTATGGACTTCCTTTCTTTTCTACAACTCAATGGAGCAGCTGGAAAATCCCTATTCTCCGACTTCCTTATTTTGAACAGCACCACAATGGTAGCCCAGGCTATTTCAATTTTGCATACCTATGATTCTGTAGGCCTCTATTTGGATAATGATCCAGCAGGAGATAGGTCAACCTGTTTAATAAAATTGGAACTGCCCAAAGTGAAAGATAATAGAATCCGATATGAAGGTTTTAATGATCTGAATGAATATCTATGCGCTCAGGGAATTATGGCCTGGACTCCTCCTTAATTCCAATTCGCTATTTTATCTGGTACTAAAGTATTTATTGGGGTTCCCTGTTTTATCCCGGAACCGGCAAGATGTACCGTTGTCAGACAACGGGGAAATCGCCCCTTACTCCGGAGTCGTGGGGCTTAGCTTATATTAATTGTGAAAATGGATATTGTGATGAAGGAAAAGCGAAACAACAAAACCAAAATGATCTTTGTCCGACTTGAAGAGCAGGACTATCAAACCTTAATCAGTCGCCAAAAATCTACTACAGAGCGTAATTTAAGTGCCTATTGCAGGAAACTTTTAATGGCAAAACCCGTCATTAAATCTGTGCAAAATGAATCCTTACGAGAGATTTTATATACACTTTCCCAGCTTCAAAAAGATCTGAATGGTATTGGTAATAACTACAATCAGATGGTCAAACGGCTGCATGTAACCGATAAAATACCCGAAATAAAGACCTGGTTTCTGAACTATTTAAATGAGAAAGAAAGGATGCTTTCGGGAATAGAATACATAAGGCAATATCTGGATAAAACGGCGGAAAAATGGTTGCAAGAATAAAGAGTAGTGCCAGTATCCGCAAGCCTTTTCATTATAATATGCAGAAGGTGGAAGAGGGCAAAGCGATCTGTGTAGCAGTAGAAAATATCCCTATATGCACCGCTGAAAATGCAGAATTGTCGATCCGATTTCTGGAAAAACAAGTTGGTCTGTTACCCGATTTAAAAGCGAAATCGGTGCATATTTCCCTAAATTTTTCTCCTGATGAATCACTTACAGATGATCAAATGAGCCAGATTGCTAAAGATTATATGGAAGGTATTGGCTTCGGGCAGCAACCATACCTTATCTATCGTCATCACGATAGTGGTCATCCACATTGCCATATCGTAACGACCAATATCCGTCTTGACAGGTCTTATATTTCATTACACCAGATCGGAAAAAAGGTATCTGAACCGGTGCGGAAAGAGTTGGAAACTAAATACGGATTGATAAGGGCTGAGGATCAGAAAAATGACCAATTCAGGTTAAAACCTATAACTGCTGAAAAGGTTATTTATGGCAAACTAGACACTAAACGTGCTATAGGAAATGTCCTTGCAGAGGTCATTCCAAACTATAAATTTACCTCTTTAGGTGAGCTTAATGCTGTGTTGAGTCTTTATAATGTCCACGCTGAAAGGGGTGAGGAAGGATCTCGGATAAATCAAAAAGGAGGGCTACTATATCGTATTTTAGATACAGGTGGGCAAGCTGTAGGTGTTCCTATAAAGGCCAGTCTATTTGCTGATAAACCTACATTGAATAATCTTGAAAAGAGGTTTCTTACGAATGATACCTACCGTTTTAAGTTTAAAAATGAAATAAAAACTAAGATAGATCTGGCCATAAAGTTTAAGAAGCCGGATAGTTTACAAAAGCTCCAGGAGCACCTAAAGATTCAAGGATTAAGGTTAGTGCCACAAGTAAATGAAGAAGGCTTAATCTTTGGTATAACCTACGTAGACCTTAAAAGCAAATGTGTATTTAATGGGAGTGCTTTGGGTAAAGAATATGCCGCTAAAAGAATACTGGAAAGGATACACCTGCCTGAAAAAGTGGGTATAAACAATGCAATTGCGAGTCTTAACGAATACCAAAAACGGGAACATTCCCCCAATTCACAACAAAAAATATCATTGGAAGACTATCAAAAACTGGATGAAAAGTCTATGCTTATGCTGCTCATGCAGTATGAATTTGCAGCCTCCAATGTTCCCTACGAATGGAAAAAGAAGAGAAAGAAAAAGAATAAACGGTAACATTTAAAACTAAATTATTATGTCTACAGGAGAAAATGAACAAGCGCTTAGGAAGATAATAGACATGATCCGATGGATTGCAATCTGTATTTTAATCCTACATTTTTACTATTATTTGTATGGCTGGTTTGAGCAATTGGGCTTAACCTGGGCCTTTACCGATAAAATACTCACTAACATCTTTAAAGCTGGATTATTCACTTTTTTTCACAAATCCAAGCTAATCGCCTTAGGATTTTTTCTTCTTTCACTGGTTGGTGCAAAGGGAAAGAAAAGTGAAAAGATTACAGTTAAAAGCTCACTTCAATACTTCGTTCCTGGACTGGTGCTCTATTTTATAGGGTATATTCTATTCTTGATTCCGATGCCGGACAGTTTTATAGGTACATCCTATATTGGAATAACCAGCATAGGAGTGGGGCTTATTATTACCGGAGGTACATACCTTTCAAGAGTGATTAAGGATGCGCTGGTTGACGATATTTTTAATAATGACAATGAAACATTTCCCCAGGAAGAAAGATTGTTGGAGAACGAGCATTCCATAAACCTCCCTGGAAAATATAGGCTAAAAGGTGAAGTCAGGGACTCCTATATTAACATCATAAATCCCTATCGTGGTGTTTTAAATTTAGGCACACCGGGGGCAGGGAAGAGTTATTTTTTTATGCGTCATGTTATCACACAACACATAAAAAAGGGGTTTACTATGTTCGTTTATGACTTTAAGATGCCGGATCTTTCGGTTATTGCCTATAATACCTGGTTGAAGAATAAGGATAAATATCCAACAAAAAGTGAATGTTATTTTATCAACTTTGATGACCTTTCCAGGTCACATCGTTGTAACCCATTAGACCCAATAGGTATTGTTGATATTACCGATGCTGCAGAGTCCGCAAGAACTATTTTGTTGGGATTAAACAAGTCGTGGATCAGTAAACAGGGTGATTTTTTTATTGAGTCTCCAATTAATTTCTTAACAGCCCTAATTTGGTTTATGCGTAAATATCAGGATGGAGCGTTCTGTACGCTGCCCCATGTCCTGGAGTTGATGCAGGTAGAATACGATGAATTATTCCCTCTTTTAGCGACTCAACCGGAAATTCAAATCCTTATAAATCCATTCCAAACAGCATACAAAAATGGTGCAATGGAACAGTTGGAGGGCCAGATCGCATCGGCAAAAATTGCACTCGCGCGGTTATCCTCTCCTCAATTGTATTATGTCCTGTCTGGCAATGATTTCACCTTAAATATTAATGATCCCTCTGCTCCGAAAGTCGTTTGTATGGGCAATAATCCACAGAAAATTAAGACCTATGGAGCTGTCCTTTCGCTATATGTAAACAGGCTGATCAAGATTGTAAATCAAAAAGATAAACTGAAATCAAGTCTTTTATTTGATGAGTTTCCTACCATATATCTAAGCGATATTGATAGCCTTATTGCAACAGCGCGGAGTAATAAAGTTGCCACGTTCTTGGCAATCCAGGACATTACACAGCTTAGGAAAGATTATGGAAAGGAGCAGGCCGATGTTATTATGGGTATAGTTGGTAACATCATTTCTGGTCAGGTTACAGGAGATACCGCTAAACTTTTATCTGATAGGATTGGTCGGATTATGCAAGACCGTCAGAGCCTTTCCATCAACCGAAATGATACTTCAATAAGTAAAAGTAAGCAGCTTGAGGCAGCGGTTCCCGCATCTAAAATATCAGCCTTAAGTAGTGGTGAGTTTGTTGGGACCGTAGCCGATAATCCTGAAGAAAGGATTGAACTAAAGTCTTTTCATTGTTCAATTCAGAATAACCATTCAGCAATTAAAGATGAAACAGACGCTTATTTACCTATCCCTACAATACGTAAAATAGATCCTCTAGTTGTCCAAAGAAATTACCAGGCTATTAGGGTTGAAGTAAGAGAAATTGTAAATGCAGAGCTTCAGAAAATTTTATAGATTATACTTCATTAATGGGTAATAAAACTCCTTTATATTTTAATGCCATAATGTTATTAAACCATTATAAAATAACATTATGGCATCAATCTTTAAAATTCAGTCATCGAAACATTTACACCAGTTTTTAAATGCTTAAGTCCCCAGACTTTTACTGGTATCCCCTCATTTTGCAATTTTCGACTGAAAAATTTCGCTTGAATTGGATCGTGCGTTGTCATCAATATCTGAAAATCATGATCCAAAATATAGTCCCTTAACAAATCAAAGACTCCAGCAGCATGCACTAGATCGTGGTGTTGTGTTGGGTCGTCTAGTAATAAACCCTTCCAATCAGACCATTGGTATTTATGAGCCATTGAGAGTAAAAAAGTAAGTTGAAGATCAGTTAATTGGGCTTCACTTGCAATATCTGATACTGGTACACCATTGCCATGAATTTCAAGATTAACACTAGCGTGTTGTTTTTTATAATGGGAATAACTATTAAGTTGGGTTTCTGAGAACCTTCTATCTACTACTGTTCTGCTTAATAACTTTTTCCAATATGGATTAATTAATTGTAATCTATCATGAAGACTACCTATCTCACTTGAAATTTCACGTGATAGTGTGTTTAAAATATCAGAATTCGCATTTATTGAATTATACTTTTCTGTTGCTGCTTCATATTCTTTTTGCAGATATGATTCATATTCTACTTCCGATTTAGTTGCCCGCAATAAGTCAATTTCTTCTTGTGTTTTAAAATATGTCTTAAAGGTTGACCAACCAGCTAATTCACTCTTTATAGCTGACAATCTAGACTTTAAACTGTATAATTTTTCAAGCTTTATTTGTTCATCTTCTTTTCTTGACTTTAATAATTCTAAATTGATCTCATTTTCAAAACCTTCTAACTTCCAATTCTCTATAAATTTTGAAATGGTATTTGAATTTGAAGCTAAACTTTCCTTTAGCATAGTCTTCTCATTCTGTAGTTGTTGAAGTTTTAGGTTTATTTCTTCTTTTTTTGCGATTAAAGTTTTTTGTGCTGTTTGTTGTGAATTATTAATGCTCAGAAAATCATGAATTTCTTCTTGGTAATTTTTCTTCTGGTCAAAATCAGATTCAAGAATTATTTTAATTTTCTCATTTATTACATTTATCTTATTTTGCAAATTATGGACCTCGTTCTCTAGTTCATGAATCTTTAATTGTAAATGCTTAGACTCGTTTTCTAAATTTTCAAGTTCCTCCTTAGATACTGTTTCTATAAATAAGTAATCCGTTTCAACTTTTAGATATTCATCATTGTTTATTAGCTTTTGATTCTTCAAATATTCTACTGCCTCTTCTATACTATAGTTGCCTTCAAATTTTGGATGAATTTCCAATTTAATTTGATTCTCAAGGGACTTTATTTCGTCCTCTATTATTTTTTTATTGCTTTGGACTGATGTATAATTAGAATATTCTTTATTGTAACTATTCTTTTTGGATTCAATTTCGTCAAAGGTTTTTTGTGATTGTTCTTGCAATTGCATAAGCTGCGGGGAGAGTCGTTCCAAAGAATTCTTCATCCTATTTTGAAGTTCGCTAGGATCAAATTTTGATTCACACAATGGACAATCACCGTTGTCTTTAGGATGGTATAATATTATTTGGGTTAGCGCGTCTTTGAGTGTATTATTGATACTACTAATATCTTCAAGCTGTCTTAATTTTTCACTAAATTCTTTTGATAATTCGGCAATTTCTTTTTGCAACTGATCTGCTAAACCTTTATGTGTTTTCTCTGATTCTGCATAATCGTTAGAGATCTTCCGCTTTTCAATAATCTCTCTATTAATTATTGCCCACCGATTTAAAATAGGATCTAAGTTTTCTAATTCAACTTTTCTATTAATAACTTTTTGTCTTTCATCTAAAATAATCTTCTGCCTTTCAAATTCTGTCTGTTTGGATCCAATTTGAAGTTTTAGGAGATCAAGCTTTTCCTTTCTATTCAATAATTCAGATCTTAAAGTCGAAATTAAAGTTGATGTATTCTGAACCTCAGAATTATGATTATACAAGGCTTCTAACTGTTTTTGGTTATTTTCCGCAAGGTTAAGTAGAATATTATTCTTGTTTATATTTTCAAATATAATTACCTCGTCATCATTTAATTCTTGAATTTTTGAAACATTGTCATTAATCTCTATTTCTAACTCATCAATTTTAATTTGATAATTTTGATTTTCTATTTCAAATTTAAAATAAGACAATGCTCCCTGTTCCAGTATTGCAAATCGTTCTAATTTTTTCCTTTTGCTTTCTTCTTTTGAATCTAGTTTATTTTCAATTGAAGAAATTGTAATATCAAGGTCGGCTATGTTATCCGTAATTATTACTTTCTCAATTGAAGCTTGTTCAATTAAAAATTTAATTTCGTTTATTAGCTGGTCGATTGGCTTTAATGAGGAGGAATGGTTAATTTTCTCCTCGTCCCTTTTTAATAGTAGTGACTTCCAATTCTGGAATAACACTTTAGCATTTTCTTTTTCAAGCTCTGCTTTTTCCCTTTTCTGAGTTGCAGCTCTTTTTGCACCGGTCATGATTTCATTCGCCCGAATAATTTCTTTTCCAATACTTAAGTTTTGCAATAAAAATCCTGCTTCAGTTGTGTTTGACTGGACAAACCATTTGTTACTTTGTTGGTCAAGCAAATGTGTTAATCGTAATAGGAATGGGATGTTTTCTATTTTAGCGTTCCTAAATAATTGATTGATATTACCTTTAACAGATATTGGATCTTTTGTCGATAAATTTACTTCATTAAATATTGACTCTCCAAATTCCAATTTTACATAACCATCAGTATATTTATCTCTAACAAGTGTATTTAAATTTGAATTTTCCAGTCTCCTAATTTTTCCTGTTAATCCCAACTCTATTGCTTCAAATATTGTTGTTTTCCCTGTTCCATTTGGAGCTAAAAATATAGTAGCTCCTTTTTCTATCGGAATTTCAACATCTTTATCAAATTTACGGATGTTACTAATGGATATTTTAGTTAAGTTTTGCATCAGGATTGGTGTATTATTTAAAAGATTGAGTCAACTAGTTCAATGCCACTTTTACCTGATAAAATTTCTGATTTCCATTGTTCAATTTTTTCTTTTGTAAATTGTGGATGTGATTGTGATCTTAACTGCAGCGCTGCCTGAAAGGGATCGGTAATAGCCTCCGAATCAATTCCAATGACTAAATTACTAAATACAGTTCTTTCCATAAATTGGTGAATGGTTTCATCATTTCGTATTATGTATTTCCTGCAGAATAATTCAGTTGTTTCGTAACCAAGTATTTCGTCTTCACTTAAAAAAGGGTTTACCATTAATAATACTAAATATAAATCAGTTCCTTCTATATATGATAAATGATCTTTTACGTTTGCAGTCCAGACAAGAGCGTCCTTTAGTTCCTCAATTGAATTTATTGATGTGAATAGAAATGTTTTCCAGCTATCTACTTGAATACTTCTTTTCTTAAAACGTATGCATTTTTTATCGTTATCTAAATAGAAGCTTTCATATAATTCTATTGTGCTTGAATCTACATCAGCGATAAATCGATCATTGGTCTGTTCTAATAGTTCAACACTAAACTCTTTTGCGGAAATCATATTTTTCATATTTGTAGTGTATTAATTAGTTCACTCGCATTTATGTTTTTTAAATGTGTTTGAATAAACTCTTCTAATTCCTTTATGGAACCTCCATTGATTATAGTTGATAATTTATTAGAATCTGTTATAATGGTTTTTTTCTTCTCTGTTAACATTGGTGGGTCATCAAAACTTCCTGCAAGTGAAGTTCCATATAAACCTGAAATAGGAGTATTTGATCCTGATAGTAAAAGGCAATTGCAGTTTTCCTTATCGATTATGTATTTCATATCTGAACTACCAATTGAAGTTATTTTTCTTTTTGCTTGTGGCGGTCCGCTCCAATATCTTAAAGCCTTAACAATCAAATTTTGGTTTTTTGTCGATATCCAATCATGGTTAATCTTATCAAATCCGACTGAAACGATTAATAGTAATAGAATGCCATGGGCAATAAGGTGAGCGGTTTTAGGCCCTATCCTAAGTATTGCAATTATATCTTCACCTTCTGCTATCGGTTTCATCATTTGGAGGAATAGACATTCTAATTCTGCGGGATTTTTATCAAAATCTTCCATCCATGCTGCCCACCGAGCATTTACAATTTTTTTTAAGTCGCCTGTATTGAGTTCTCTAATTTTTAAATTTACTTTTTTATAAACAATGGTTCTGGTAGCAATTAGCATTTCTTCATTTAAACTTTCAGCCTCTTTTTCCTCCAGAACTTCATCTTTTAATTCAAAATTATCGCTTGCTTCAAAAGGAGTATAGTCTACAAATACCAAATTTTCTAAATCAGTTTCGTCCATACCTAATGTTCCTCCAGTCTTTGCAAATGTTATTTGCTCCCAAACTTTAGGATCAATAACATTAAAAGTACAATTACTTTTAAAGTGAATACCCAGTCTTATTAAAGCAGTGGAAAGCTTACAAAAATCATTATGTTCATTATTATTAAACATTAATGAAAATGAAGTTCTTTCATTCCAAAAATTATTTACTGTAATTTTTGGGTGCTCAATATCATTAATATCCTGAATTCCACTTTTGACCCATCGACTTAATGAGTTTTTAGAATATTGTGTCCACCTTGGTTTTTCTGGTTTTAAAAATTCATAAAGGTTAGTATAAATATATCTAGCAGTCAATGAATTCGGTGCCGGTGCCCCGTGTAACACTAATTGATTTATCTTAGCAATAACTGTTTCAATTTCTTTATAAAATGGACTAAGCAATTGTTTGGTGCTTTCAATCAACCTATCTTCATATCCATCAACCTGAATAGTTAAAGGTTTTAGGACTTTTAAAATTTCATCCCAATCATTTAAGCCGCACCAGGTATTGAAGTAGGTGAATGCTAATTTAACAAAATTTACTTCATCTTGCATCTCCTCCATTTGGGATGCTGTAGTTGTTTCTTTAATATGGATGTTGCATAATTTCATAAGATCCCTGACATAGAAATCTTTCTTTATTTGAACTCCGCCATCTGGCAGCTCTATTATGAATTTTTTTGGTGGATGAATTTGAGATTGATCAGTTTTTTTTATCCATTCTGCCAATTCGACTATGGTTTTATCAAATTCTGTTAAATCTCTTAATTTTTCAGAATCTTTGTCTTTACCTCTTTTCACAAGTGCTCTTTCTGTATCGCCATTATCAAAATCAGTTGTTTGCCTTTTTATTTGAATATGAATCCAATTACTTGAATTTCTTAGAATCAGATCGTCCCATCTTCCAATACCCCCTTGCTCGCTACCGATTTCATGGTGATGGGTACGACCATCAATAAAGCCTGCCAACATTTCTGCTATCTTGTTAACGGCAATTTGGACACCATAGCTTTCTGAAATATTTAAATTTATTTTTTTAAACACTTTTCAATTCGGTTAAAATTAGTTGGCAAAATAACAATTATATTTATAAGTTCACATAAGTATGAATAAATGGTTAATACTTTATTTTAAAGGATTAGGTTCTTTGTCAAGATTGCCAAAATTTTTGGTTTTCTAACTCCATTATAGTTAATTTCCCCTTTTTTACAGATCCTGTATCTAAATCAATAATCACTAATGCTTTCAATGTAATAGCACTATTTCAATTATTGGCCGATGTATCGCCAATATAAATTTTAAATTATTTTTATACGAATAAAGCCCAGCAAAAACTGGGCTTTATTCATCTAGATATTTTTTAAATATTTGACCCTAATTTGGCGATTAAGTTTTTGAATATTTCTTTTTTAGAATAAACATATCTTTACTAATCTTTGTATCAACAATTTTTGCATAATGTTGTGTTTGCTTTATTGATTTGTGTCCAAGCATACGTGAAACTGTTTCCAAAGGAATCCCATTTGTTAAAGTGACAGTAGTTGCAAAAGTATGGCGTGCCATATGAAAAGTTAGCTCTTTTCTGATCCTGCATATGTCTGCAATTTCTTTAAGGTATGCGTTCATTTTTTGATTTGAAATGCAAGGGAATATCTTCGGATTAACTTCTGAAATTTTTGAGTCTTTATATTTATTCAATAAATTCATTGCTGGAGGTAAAATTGGAATTCTTGCTAAACTATCTGTTTTCTTTCTCTTGTATGAAATCCATTTAAGCTTGTCCACACCTACATAAATCTGGTCTTTCGTTAATCTGTAAACATCAATATAGGCCATTCCGGTAAAACATGAAAATGCAAATATATCCCTTACTAACCCTAGTCTTTCGGTTTCAAATTTTTGATTTAATAATCGTTCTAGTTCGCTAGGGGACAAGAACTCTTTTTCAACTTCTTTATGTTTTAACTTAAAACCATAAAAAGGATCTTTTTTTAACCATCCTAGTTTTACACAATGAAGAACCACAGTTTTAAAATTGGCAATATATTTTGATGTAGTATTTTGGTTGCAATTACGGTGAGTTTTGAGCCAAAAATCAAAATCTTTTACAAAATCATAATCCAACTTTCTTAATTCAAGGTCGTCCTTTTTATATTTCCACTTTATAAACTCCCTGGTATGGCTTAAAGCGGTTTCATATCTCTTAATAGTTCCTTCAGCATAATCCTTATCTTCTAGTAGACTCATTTTCTGGTTGTATTCAAGGAAAACTTCCAAGACCATTTTACGGTCGTTTGTAGAGCCAAAAAGAACCTGAAATATATTTTCAGTATTAACATCATCTCCAGACGCTATTAGTTCTTTTTTTACAGCGTAAATCTTTACAACCAGAGCATCAATATATAGATTGAGTGTTTTGGCATCTTCTTTATTTCCAAACGCTCTATTAGATCCCTGATCCCACCGATCTTTAAACCAGGTCCTTTTTGTTGAAAATTCCTTTGAAATACCGTTTACGGTAATTCTGCCATACAATTTTCGTTTTAATCCATCACTGCTGTCAGTTTTCTTTAAAAAGAACAGCAATCCAAAGCTTTTTTCTAACATACTAAAAATTTTAAATGGTTATACAAAGTTCGGACTGAGGCTTCTTCAAGACAAGATGTAAATCTATTTAACAAGTTGATATACAAAGTTTTACTAACCTAATCGTGGCAGTTTTATTTGAAATTTTGGACTGCCACGATTTACGCTTTTTATTTTTGAGTATTTCTGCATTTTTTGTGATAATGAAATAAAAAAATGCCCTGCAAATACTGTATTTACGGGCATTTTGTGTTTCTATTCTTATCGACTTAAAATAAAAAAAGCGATATTTTATATAAAATATCGCTTTTTGCAGAGAGGAAGGGATTCGAACCTTTTGGGTTAAAGCCGCTTCCCGAGCGTATTTTATAGTAGTAAAAACAAAAATGCCACGAATAGCGATTATTCGTGGCATTTGTATCATTTGGCGGAAAGGGAGGGATTCGAACCCTCGATACAGTCATCCCGTATACAGTCTTTCCAGGACTGCTCATTCGACCACTCTGACACCTTTCCGTGTTTCAATGCACAAATGTAGCAAATTTTTAAGTTATTGCAACTTTATTCGTACTATTTACCCGTCGATTTATTATATGCTATTGACACTAAGCGTATTGTTTTTATTTTTTTTGGAATAAAACTTATTGCTTATTTTTCGGGATGACAAATAATTATTTCGACATCAAACGTGAACTTCTCGATACAGCCCTAAAACGCACCGAAGATCGTATTTCCATGATAGTATCTGCTTTGGAGACAGCAAGGGATTCGAGTACCGACGACACCAAAAGTAGCGCTGGAGACAAATATGAAACATCACGTGAAATGATTCAACAGGATATCAATCGCTACCAAAAGCAACTTCTCGAAGCGAATAAAGATTTACAACAACTACTCAACATACAACCTGTAATCCGTAATGAAACACCCATTGCTCGAGCAGGATCGCTCGTTCAAACTGATGTGGGCTTTTACTTTATTGCAACAAGTATTGGAGCGGTGAAAGTAGGGGATAGTACGATCTTCATCATCTCGCCGTTATCGCCCATCGGACAGCTACTTATCGGAAAGAAAATAGGAGATAGTTTTGTATTTAACACTTTCAACCAAAAAGTGAATGCAATTTATTAGGTAGTTAAAAGCTTAAAAATTAAACAATAGTGCGCTTCATCTGTTCTTATAAAGTACAGATATGAGGAATGACATGAAATTAAATAAATTATTTTTAACCCTATCAGTAGGAGCTTTATCCTTAATTCACGCTTGTAGATCGCCCGAATCGGACGAAAAACTCAAATCAACAATCCAAGCGGCCTTAGAAAATACGCCTGGTATAGAAGTGAATGTTGAAGAAGGAAATGTTACGCTGGATGGACAGATTGGTTCTGATTCGCTTAAACAGCATATAGAAGACAAAACGAAAATGGCAGGCGGGGAAAATATAAAATCCATTCATAACAATATCATGGTTAACCTCCCTGAACCTGAAGACGCGCGTGAAAAATATCATGAAATTATTGGTGGAGCGGTTGATTCTACCTTGACGCGGGATGTCAACCTGGTTCTGGAAGATTTTCCTACTATTACCGCTCAGGTTAAGGAGGGAATTATCGTAGCAACTGGGAATCTTGAAAAATCAAAAATAGATACACTTAGGAAAAGATTAGAACATATCAAGCCTAAAGGTATTGATATGAAAGGGGTTATTAGCCGCTAATATCTTATAAAGGAAGCCAACCAAATTTGATGGATAGCTTCCTTTACTTCATATGTCTATTTATACAACCAAGTTACACATTTTCGATCAAATCGCGTATCGCAACTGATGCTATCGCCCCACCAAACGCTGCAGGTAAATAAGACATTGTTCCATAAGCTGATTTTTTAAAATTACTCCCATCAGTATACAGCAAAGAATCCTTATTTGGCAATTCGGTTGAAAAGGCTACTTTAACACCGTCCCGAATACCATGTTTCCGCAATTTCTTACGAATGTGATGCGCCAGTTTACAGTTATACGATTTACCAATATCGTCAATTTTGATCTTTGTGGGATCCACTTTCCCTCCTGCACCCATTGAACTCACAAAAGGTATATTGGCCTCCAACGCTCTTCGAATGAAAAATAGTTTAGGTGTAATACTATCAATAGCTTCTACGCAGTAGTCCGGAGACAATTCCAATAATGCAGGTATCTTTTCTGGAATGATAAAATCCTGTATTACCGTCAAGTCTAACTCGGGATTTATCGCTAACAATCGTTGACGCATAATCTCAGCTTTCGCCTCGCCATGATTGGTCGACAAGGCTGGAAGTTGTCTATTACGGTTGGACGGATCTACTGTATCTCCATCGATGATGGTCATTTTCCCTACACCTGCCCGGCATATGAATTCTGCTGCAAATGACCCCACACCGCCTAATCCCAACACCATCACATGCGAATTTGCTAATTTTTCAATCGCCGCTCGACCAATTAATGCTTCGGTACGTGACAGCCAACTTAAATCTTTCATTTATTTAATTCAATTTTTTATTTCATGATGCAGCCCGCGTATTTCATTCAATAGGAATAAACACAATATGCTGGCTTATTTATTAAATACTTTCTTATAATTCTGATATATAATGCATTTTAGCTCTTCCACTGCTATCGATCTCACCTGAGCTACGTAGCAATAAAGGGCATTAATTTCTATCATCGTATCTGTATCTGTCTCTAGAAACAGATGACAGAGTGAAATATGTTGTAAAAGCTCATCCTGACTTCCATTCAGACAGTGTTGGCCAATGGATAAATAATAACCTTTGCGTATTAATTGTTGACCCAAAATCCAATTTTTACGATATCCATGAAAAATGACAGGTTCTTTAAAATCTAATCTTTTCAGGCTGCTTACGATCTCCTCAAAAGCGCGCACACAATGAATGATTAGCGGCTTCTGATATTTTTGGGCTAAGCAAACCTGTTTATCAAAGATAGACTGCTGATCAGTGAGGGGAATTTCTATCGTTTTGTCTATACCGCATTCACCTATAGCTAAAACTTGCTTTCGTTCTAATGCGTTGGCCATTAGTCCTAAATCGTGTTCAGTATTCCCATTGATATACCATGGGTGCAAACCTACTGAACAATCGACCTCAGTAACGAGCTCTGAATGGTTCAACGCAACATTCTTTATAGAACGAACTTCGAGCTCGCTGACCGGATAATTCCGATGCGTATGTAAATCGATATAGGGAATCTGTGAAGCCAAAGGAACAAAGGTCGAAAAAATACTTGAAGCAAAAAATATTCTCTACAAAATTAGTATAGTTTTATTCGTCCAAACTAGTCCCCAACGCTTTCAAGACGGCGGAAGCTTTCAAAAGACACTCTTGATACTCGTGTTCGGCATCTGCCTGATTAGTAACCGCTCCTCCAGTATGAAAAGAAAGGTACCTTTTTTGTTTATTGTAAAGTAATGAACGGATAACGACGTTAAAATCAAATTCATCATGTACAGTATCAAAATAACCAATAGATCCAGCATAGATACCACGCTTCCGGGCTTCAAGCTGATCGCAAATCTGCATTGCAGCAATTTTAGGAGCACCGGTCATTGAACCTGCAGGAAAAGTATTTCTAATGACGTCCACATTGGCAACATGCGGTGCCTGAACGCAGGTAATGGTCGAAATCATTTGATGCACCTGTTTAAATGACTGGATCTCAAAAAGGCGGGTAGCTTCCACAGTTCCGGGTAAAGCGCTACGCGTTAAATCATTACGAACCAAGTCTACAATCATCACATTTTCTGCAATTTCTTTTTTTGATCTCAACATGTCAGCAATAATTTCTTGGTCTTCTATTGCATTCGTTCCCCTTTTCGCAGTACCTTTAATAGGTTGAGAAATCAACTTTCCTTGTTGTTTCGCTAAAAATCGTTCGGGGGAAGCGCTCATGATAAAATGATGCCCTAACTTGAAAAATGAACTAAATGGAGTAGGTGATATGGAATTCAAACGATGATAGACTTCAAAAGGAGAAACATCAGCATTTTCAGCAAAAAATTCCTGACAAAGGTTTACTTCATAGATGTCTCCACGCTGAATATGTGCCTGTACATTTTCAAAAGCTTCGGTATATTCGCTTTTTGTCCAGCGCGATTGCACATGCACAGCAATTGGGAACGCCTCAGGGATCTGAGTATCGGAAATAGCCTGATAAATTGCAACAGGATCTTCAGCTTCAATATGCACCTGATCACCGGTCCATCGAATCGTAATTGCCGGCACAAAAAAATAAGCTTCCGGAAACTCGAGCTCATCCTTTCCCGTAGTTTGCAATTCTTCGATCTCATTCTTAAGATCATAGGAAAGAAATCCAGGTATAAATTTAGATCGATGTAATTTCAAAAAAGCATCGAGCCCGTCAAATACATTTTGATTTGCGCGGAACGAATACAATGCCTTGACAGCCATTACCTGTTCAAATTTGCCCCATTGATCGGACATCCCATTACTATTAAAGAAAGAAATTTCATCAAATTGCCCCGACCAGTGTAGGGCTTTTTGATGAAATTTATCTTTAGAATCGAGAAGAGCAAAACTTTCGATCCGCATAGTTTATTTCGATAAAGCTAATGTTTGTTTACGATCAGGGCCTACCGATAGGATTGTAATAGGCACTTCAAGAGCTTTCTCTAAATAAGAAATATAATTTTTTAATGCTTCAGGTATTTCCTGTTCAGATGTAATACCGGTCAAATCTTGTTTCCAGCCGTCAATTTCTTCCAAAATAGGCTCCGCTTGATGTGTGATAATTTCATAAGGCATATAATCAATCACTTCACCGTTATATTTGTAGTGCGTACAGGCGTAGATTTTATCGAAAGTATCTAATACATCAGCCTTCATCATAATCAAGTCTGTAACGCCATTCAACATAATCGCATACTTCAAAGCTGGAATATCAATCCAACCCGTACGACGGGCACGGCCTGTAGTCGCTCCAAATTCATGCCCCAGTTGACGTAATTTCTCACCAGTCTCATCATGAAGTTCAGTAGGGAAGGGACCGCCACCCACACGAGTAGCATAGGCTTTAAAGATACCGTATACTTTACCAATTTTATTTGGCGCAATACCAAGTCCTGTACAAGCTCCTGCTGTAGTGGTGTTAGAGGAAGTAACAAAAGGGTAAGAACCGAAATCAACATCCAAAAGTGTGCCTTGCGCTCCCTCAGCCAACACGCGTTTACCTTCTTTCAAATATTGATTCACCAAATGTTCTGAATCCACATGTGGAATCGACTTAATAAATTCGATAGCATCTAAAAATGCTTTCTCTTTCTCACTAAAATCTGGTATATCACCATAATGTGAAAGAATATTAAGATGTTTTTCTTTCAACTTCTGGTAACGCTCCTGAAAATCTGGAAGTGTTGTATCACCTACACGTAAACCGTTTCTACCGGTTTTATCCATATAAGTTGGCCCAATACCTTTTAGCGTAGATCCAATTTTTCCTGCACCCATATTTGATTCTGAGGCAGCATCCAATAATTGGTGTGTCGGCAGAATAAGGTGTGCTTTGCGCGCTAAAACCAAATTGCCTTTACCCACCGGATCAAAACCAGCTGTCTTTAGATTGTCTAACTCTCTTTTTAAGATAATCGGATCGATAACGACACCATTACCTATAAGATTTAGTGTACCTTCATTGAAGATACCAGATGGAATTGTGTTGAGTACGAATTTCTTGTTATCGAATTCCAACGTGTGTCCGGCGTTAGGGCCGCCTTGGAAACGAGCGATCAAATCGTATTTCGGACAAAATACGTCTACGATTTTACCTTTACCCTCGTCACCCCATTGTAAGCCCAAAAGCACATCAACTTGCATAGCTTTTAAAGTATAGTAATTAAATGTTATTAATAAAAATAGACTCTATTTAAAAATAAAATGTTCAGGAATTTTTCTCCTGAACATTCCTGAACAAATGTACTATTATATTTAAGAAAATATAAGATTAATTTGAAATAGCTGTGTGCACTACAGCCTCTTCTTTTTTGTTCTTAAGTTGACAGTCTTGACACACGCCATACAAATTGAGCGAGTGGTGCTTAATGTCAAATTTTAAAAGATCTCCCATCAGACTCTGAATTTGGTTGATGCGAGGATCACAAAACTCAACCACCTTATTGCACTCAATGCAGATCACGTGATCGTGCTGTTTGAAACCATAAGATTTTTCAAATTGCGCCATGTTCCGGCCAAACTGGTGCTTTGTAACCAGATCGCAAGACACCAAAAGTTCTAGGGTATTATAAACTGTAGCACGACTGACACGGTATTTTTTGTTCTTCATATGGATATATAAAGACTCTACATCAAAATGGTCGGTACGTGAATAAATCTCTTCCAAGATCGCATAGCGCTCTGGTGTTTTTCTTAGATTTTTGTTCTCTAAGTAGGCCTCGAAGATTTTTTTTACAGTTGCAAAATTTTCAGCTTGATTCATAGTAAAAATATTCTTGTACAAATTTACCAATTAGGATTGATATTTCCGCTATTAAAAATAGGGGCAAGGTAGCCGCTTAAAAGCGATTTTGAATCCAAATGCTAAAGACTAGCTTTCCGATTCATACCGATTAACACCTGTTATTCCTCTAACTTGCTTTAAATTTCTCATTAAACTTTCAAGTTGAGCAGTATCATTCACATACACCATAATATTACCATCAAAAATGCCATCATTACTTGAAATCGACAATGATCGGATATTGACCGTAAATTCTTGGGAAATCACAGTTGTTAGTTTATTTACCAATCCAACATCATCGATACCAACAATATGCAAACCAGTCAAAAATGCAGAATCCTTTGTGGAGGCCCATCGCGCTTTTAAAATTCTGTAGCCATAATTTGCCATCAATTTTGAAGCATTTGGACAGCTCGTACGGTGAATCTTTATTCCGTCATTAACCGTTAAAAAACCAAAGATATCATCACCGGGGATAGGGTTGCAACACGGTGCTAAAGTATAATCGACTTTCTGCATATCATCACCAATCAAAATCGTATCGAACTCCTTCTTATTGATCTTTTCGACTAATCCGCCGATATGTGCGTTAAATTGATTTCCAGAAGAGCTATTTGTATTGACTTCAACAGCCTTTTCATGCGCAACATACTCTCGCAATTGCCTCATATCGACTATTCCCTTGGCCACATTGTAGAACAGATCTTGTGAACTGGGATACTTGAGAAAATTGGCAATTTTGTTAATATTGTCCGTGTTATACGTCACTTTGAGTGATTTTAACTTTCGTTCCAATATCTCTTTTCCATCTTCCGCAACTCTTCTCTTTTCTTCTTTTAATGAAGACCTAATTTTGGATTTGGCTTTTGCAGTTACGACAAAATTTAACCAATCCTCCTTAGGAGATTGCTTGCTCGATGTAATAATCTCGACCTGATCCCCATTTTGTAGAATATGACTCAAAGGAACCAGCTTGTGGTTTACTTTAGCGCCAATACAGCTTGCCCCAATATCTGAGTGAATTTCAAATGCAAAATCTAAAGCCGTGGCATTGTTGGGTAGTTGTATCAATGTTCCTTTCGGAGTGAAGATAAAAATCTCATCCGAGAACAGATTCATTTTAAAATCATCCACAAAATCCATTGCATTCTGATCTGGGCTGCTTAATACATCGCGCACCTTTTTGATCCATTGATCCAAACCGGAATCAGAGTTTGATTCTTTGTACTTCCAATGTGCTGCAAACCCCTTTTCGGCAATTTCATTCATTCGTTTAGTACGAATCTGAACTTCCACCCACTGCCCTCGAGGCCCCATGACGGTGGTATGCAATGACTCATAACCATTTCCTTTCGGCGAGGAAATCCAATCCCTAAGCCGGTCGGGATTAGGACGATACAAATCGGTGACGATCGAGTAGACCTTCCAGCACTCCGTCTTTTCCTTCTCATCTACAGCATCGATAACAATACGTATAGCAAACAGGTCATAAACTTCTTCAAAAGGAATCGATTTTTTCCGCATCTTATTCCATATGGAATGAATTGATTTGGGGCGGCCAAATACCGAAGCTTTGATTCCCTGTTCCTCCAATATCTCTTTGATGGGATCGATAAAATCACCTATAAACCGCTCACGCTCCGCTTTTTTCTCATTGAGTTTTCGTGCGATAAATTTATAAGTATCCGGATCGGTATATTTCATCGAGAGATCTTCCAACTCAGATTTTATTGCGTAAAGCCCCAAACGATGGGCTAATGGCGCATAAAGGTAACTCGTTTCCGAAGCAATCTTCAGCTGCTTATCCCGAGCCATAAATTCCATCGTGCGCATATTGTGCAGCCTATCCGCTAATTTGATAAGAATGACACGAACATCGTCTGCAAGCGTGAGCAGCATTTTTCTAAAATTCTCCGCCTGCATGGAACTATTTGGATCAAAAATTCCCGAAATTTTAGTCAGTCCATCGATAATCCGACGAACTTTTTTACCAAACATTTCTTCAATTTCATCCAATGTTACATTGGTATCTTCAACTACATCGTGGAGCAACGCGCATACTATAGATGTTGTCCCTAAACCAATCTCTTCGGCGGCAATCTGGGCAACAGCAATTGGGTGATAGATATAAGGCTCTCCTGATTTACGTCGCATTTCCTTATGGCTATCCAACGCTAAGTCAAATGCCTTCCGGATCTCCTGCTTGTCCCCACGCTGTAAAGTAGGTTTACAAGCGCGTAACAATGCTCGGTAACGTTTCCTTATCTCTTTGTTTTCTGCTTCAATATCAATCACATAATCTTTCATAAACGTTACTGGTAAATGATGTTTTTTGAGTAAATTTGTGTAATTTAGTTAATGTATTCTTGAACACTATTTTCAAGCTAACTTATTTTGTAATAAATCTACCAAAATATTATAGCATTGACAAATTAAAAAGCGTTATATAATTGCCCAGATGAAGACAATTTTGTTTTGTTTACTTTTTCTAACAGGGCCTTTGTCCAGCAGGGCACAGTCTCAGTCGCTTACGCTGCCTCTTTATGGAGAAGGAGCTCAGGAGACCGTAAACAGCTATCTGACAACAACATTGCCAAATGGAGAAGTGCTGCCGTGGTTTCCTATCCCAACGGTCACCGTTATAGCCAAAAGAACTTGGTCGAGTGAAGAAGCGCGCAGAGAATATCTTCGCTTTAGAAGAAATGTCCTAAAGGTTCTGCCTTATGCAATATATGCGCAAAAAAGATATGATCAACTGGATAGAGAACTTGCGTTGACGGCGGACAAAAAAGAACAAAATGCCCTAGTGGAGAAATGTGAAAACGATGTCAAACAGATGTTTGATAGAGAAATCAAAAATATGACGGTTTCTCAAGGCAAAATACTCATCAAGTTGATCGATCGCTATACCGGACATACCGGCTACGAAATGGTAAAAGAAATGAAGGGCGGACTTTCCGCATTTTTCTACCAAGGAGTTGCAAAAATATTTGGGCACAACTTAAAGTCGACTTATGACCCTAAAGAAGACTTTGCCATTGAAAATATTATTAGGGAGTTCGAAAAGTCGAGAACACAGCCTGTTATGTGAACACTTAAACGAAAACCAGATGAAAACAGTATACGACTTCGATGCACTCCAGTTTAACGGTAAAAAAAGATCGCTAGCAGATTTTGAAGGGAAAGTACTGCTCATCGTCAATACCGCTAGTCAATGTCTATTGACCAGACAGTTTAAATCGCTCGAAAAACTCTATCAAAAGTACAAAGATCAAGGCTTCGAGATCCTGGCATTTCCAGCAAATAATTTTCGGAATCAGGAACCATTAACTGGTGGCACGCTAGAAACATTCTGCAGAATCAATCAACAGGTGAGTTTCCCTGTCTTTAAACGAAGCCATGTTATTGGTGAATATACATCCCCCCTGTACAGTTTTCTTTCCAATAAAGAGCAAAACGGAAATATCAACAGTAAACCTTTGTGGAATTTTCACAAATACCTGATAAATAGGAAAGGAGAAGTCATAGACTTCTATTATCCAATTACTTCGCCATTATCAAGTAAAATTTGCCGCAATATTGAACGTCTTTTACAAGAGTAATCTTTAAACTGCTTACCTTTGCAGCTGCTTCCTATAGCATATTCTAAATTGCCAAGACCACTCATCGGTTAAACGGAATGATTTACGATAAGAAGGGAAGTTAAATTAAATAGAGGATTATTTATATGCTAAAATTAGATCTACTTGTCATTGCTGTCCATCCGGATGATGCTGAACTAGGCGCCGGGGGTGTGATGGCAAAATATGTTGCTGAAGGAAAAAAAGTAGGAATTGTTGACTTGACTCAAGGTGAGCTTGGTACGCGCGGCACAGCAGAGACCCGATCTCAGGAGGCAAAAGATGCCGCAGAAATTTTAGGATTAACCGTTAGAGAGAATCTTGGACTGAGAGATGGTTTTTTTGAAAATGCCGAAATGGAAAAAATGGCGGTTATAAAAGCTATCCGGAAATATCAGCCGGAAATAGTCATTACAAACGCCATTACTGATCGCCACCCAGACCATGGAAGAGCTGGGCAAATGGTCAATGAAGCCTGTTTTCTCGCGGGCTTAAGGAGGGTGGAAACGCTCGACCAGGACAATCTTATTCAAGAAGCTTACCGCCCCCGATTGGTACTCCAATTTGTACAGGACTACTATATCAAACCTGATGTTGTCATTGATATAACGGATTATTATCCTATTAAAGAAAAATCTGTACTCGCCTATAAAACTCAATTTTATACCGGAGAAAATGTGAACCCGGATGAACCGCAGACCTATATTTCCAATCCCGATTTCATGGAATCAACAGCTGCGAGGGCACGCGAATTTGGACGCTATATCCAGGCGAAATATGCCGAAGGATTTACATCAAAGAAAATATTGGGAATAGATGATCTTTTTCAGCTAAAATAAGGATTTATAGTTACACTGATACTGTGGCAAAATAAAATGCGGGATCATTCATCTTTTAATTAGAACGATCCCGCATCATTCATCCTGCTAATATATTCACTACATTCAGGAAATAAATCCTTTCACGTACTGTTTTGTAATTTCATTTTGGGGATTTAACAAAACCTGTTCTGTTGGCCCAAACTCAAGAACTTCACCATCATAGACAAAAAGTATATAGTCTGATACCCGTCGCGCCTGCCGTAGGATGTGCGTCACCAATACGATAGTATAATCTTTCTTCAGCTCGATGAGTAGTTCTTCAATTTTAGCAGTCGACAATGGATCCAAAGCAGATGTGGATTCATCCCCAAGGATAATTTCAGGTTCTACAGCGAGACCTCTCGCCAAACAGAGCCTTTGCTGCTGGCCAATAGACAATCCACTAGCGGAGTGACTTAAACGATCCTTTACCTCGTCCCATAAAGCAACATTACGCAATTGAGTTTCGACAATCTTATCCAGCTCTTTCTTACTTCGGGTACCATGTATTCGTGGACCATAGGCGACATTATCGTAAATGGACATTGGCAATGGATAAGGTTTCTGTGAAAGCAACCCCATCTTCTTCCTGATATGCGTTACTTCGGCATTCTTACCATAGATATCCTCGCCGTTAACCAGAACGGAACCTGTTATTTCAACCCCCTTAGTATCGTCTACCAACCTATTTAGTGTTTTTAAAAGCGTTGTTTTCCCACATCCCGATGGTCCAATAATGGAAGTTACACTATTGTTTGGCAATGCAAGGTTGATATTTTTCAGTATATGACGTCCGTCAATATACACGTTAAGATCCTTTATTTCAATATGCGGATCTATCAAGGGATTTACTATCGGCGATTCTTTTGTTTCGATTGAAGGATATGAGTGCATACTACAATAATTAAGATAATGATTGTTAAAACTAAAGCTGAGGCATACGCCCGACCCTGTACCTCGGGGATAGGGCTACTTAACTGAAAAAATATAGATAAAGGTAATGTTGCTGCCGGCTCATCGATATATTTAGGGAGATTATCGCTAAAACCAGTAGTCAATAAAACTCCCGCCACGTCACCGATGGCACGACCAAAGGCTAGTAAAACAGCTGTAAGTAGGCCGGTACGAACACTTCTCAGCATCACCTTAGCCAATTCCCAGCGGGTGGTACCCAATGAAAGGGTAACGTTTTTCAGGTCTTCTGGAATGGTCTTGATCAACTCGTCCACAGTACGTACCACAATTGGAATAGTCAGTAGGGTTACTGTAATAATACCTCCCAATAGGGAAGCCCGAATACCCAAATAGACCATAATTCCGAAACCTACAGCACCATAGACAATTGAAGGGACGCCATACAATACATCGAACAATAATTTCGAAAACTGTGTTATTTTGGAATTCGTTCCCAAATAGATATTCAGATACAACGAAATCGGAATCCCGATCAGCGCAGACAGCGCAGTTGAAACACCAGCCAAGTACATCGAACCCAATATCGCATTCAAAATACCACCTTCCTTTCCGATGTAAAACCCACCTTTTGGTAACTGACTGACCATTTCCCAATTGAGATAGGGAAGTCCCTTATACAATATCGTGCCGACTATAAAAAACAGCGAAGCTGTTACCGTTATACCCGAAAGGTGCATAAAAACTTTCGCCACTTTTTCGCTCAGTAACCGTCTTCTGGTATTATCCATGCTGACCTCCTTCCAGTCGTCTTAATATGAGACGGGAAATTAAATTAAAAATAAATATGATCACAAATAAAAGCAGCGCTGAGAACATCAGAGCTGACTCATAAAGTGGGATTGACATCATCTCTCCGAAATTATTGGCAATTAACGCAGGGATAGGATACCCCGCATCAAATATCGAAGTCGGCACCTTTGCAACATTTCCACAGACCATTAATACCGCTATCGTTTCACCAAAAGCTCTGGATGTAGACAAAACGATGGCAGCAACAATGCCCGGTCTAGCTTTTTTGAGTATAACGTGTTTGATGGTATCCCATTTCGTTGCTCCCAAAGATAGTGAGGCAGCCTTCAGATCATAAGGAATGGTTTGAAGAACCTCCACCATAATGGAGATCATGATAGGGAAGATCATCACAGCCAATACAATGCCCCCAGCAAGCACTGAATATCCAGAGGTCACAACACCAAAAATCGGTGCAATGTACAGCTGAATCAGCGGCACGATAAACAACACACCCCAGACTCCATAAAGAACAGGTGGAATTGCAGCTAAGATATTGACCAATGGAAGCATCATGTTTTTCAACGCATCAGACGCATACTCTGTTAGGTACACAGCAGTTAATATGCACAATGGGATTGCAATTACTAGCGAGATCAAAGTAACAGCAAGCGTACCGGCTATAAATGGCAAAAAGCCAAAAGACCCTTTCATTGGTGACCACAGCTTGCCCGCTAACAGCTGAAAAATATCACTGTATTCAAATAAAGGAATTGATTTGACCGTCAAACCAACCGCTATAATTACCACAACTGAGAGTGATAGTAGCAACAGGAGTAAAGTGGTCCGCTTAACGAGGATATCTTTTACGAGACGAGTATTTAGCATGCTATAACTTATTAAGTTCTTCTTTTACCAGTGTTTCATTTAGTGGAACATAACCATTTTCAAGCAGCTGCGACTGTGCATTTTTCTGAAGCACAAAAGAAATAAACTCCTTCAAAAGAAGGGATTCGGTCTTGTTTCGCGTTACAAAGGTTAACTCCCTTGAAGGCGGAGCCGGATATTTGCCCGTGGCTACGGCCTCTGTTAATTCAGGTAGTGTACCATAAAACTGTTCATTTTCATCGATACGTCCATTTTCATCAATATCTAAAGGAACAACAGCTATACGGTCAAAAACCTTGTTAGTTTTAAGATTGTAGACA
>Ga0308156_1001075_pt1 | contig 37031 bp, 33 predicted proteins | sample PhyAR2_FD_201041 | JGI IMG/M metagenome (GOLD analysis project Ga0308156, IMG submission 201041) | Phyllosphere microbial communities from UC Gill Tract Community Farm, Albany, California, United States - DLSL A.R2 | ecosystem: Host-associated > Plants > Phyllosphere > Unclassified | place: USA... | reverse complement strand
GCCAGCGCCGCCGCCGACTCCAAGCCGTCGGCCTTCCCGCTGGCGACCTGCGAAGCCACGCTGCCGGCGAATGCCAGACTCGCGCGCGTCGGCACCCGCTTCCTGCCGCTGCCGAAAGCCGATCCGCAGCGCGTGCTGGTGCTGGCCGACACCGGCTGCCGCCTGAAGAAGGCCGACAACGCCTTCCAGTCCTGCAACGACACCGACATGTGGCCGTTGGCGCAGATCGCCGCCACGGCCGCCGCCATGAAACCCGACCTGGTGCTGCACATCGGCGACTACCACTACCGCGAAAACGCCTGCCCGGCCGACATCGCCGGCTGCAAGGACAGCCCGTGGGGCTATGGCTGGGACACCTGGGAAGCCGACCTGTTCAAGCCGGCCGCGCCGCTGCTGGCCGCGGCGCCGTGGATCGTCGTGCGCGGCAACCACGAGGAATGCGCACGCGCCGGCCAGGGCTGGTTCCGCCTGCTCGACACGGGGGCGTACAGCGCCGCGCGCAGCTGCGACGACCCGGCCAACGACGGCGCAGCCAACTACACGGTCCCGTACGCGGTGCCGGTCGGCGCCGACACCCAGGTCATCGTGTTCGATTCGGCCAAGGCCGGCCGCGCCGCGCTGCCGCTCACTGATCCGCAATTCATCGCCTACCAGAAGGATTTCAAGACCGTGGCCACGCTGGCCGCCAGGGCGAAGACCACGAGCCTGTTCGTCAACCACCATCCGATCCTCGGCTACGCCCCGATCGCCGGCGGCGCGCCGGCCGGCGGCAACGCGGCGCTGCTGTCGGTGGCGGGGCAGGTGAATCCATCGGCCTATTACCCGGCCGGCATCGCGCTGGCGCTGCACGGCCACGTGCACGACTTCCAGGCGATCAACTTCGCCTCGAACCACCCGGCGACCTTCGTCAGCGGCAACGGCGGCGACAACCTCGACGTCGCCTTGCCCGATCCGTTCCCGGCCAGGCTGCCGCCGGCGCCCGGCGTCACGCTGGACAGCATCACCCACAGCGTGACCTTCGGCTTCATGGTGATGGACCGCGCCGGCACCGGCTGGACCTTCAAGGCCTACACGCGGGCGGGCAAGCTGATGGCGACCTGCACCCAGTCGCTCAACCGGATCGCCTGCGACAAGGCGGGTTTCCTTGCGGGGTAGACGCTTCCTTGCCGCGGGTGCGTTGGCGCTGGCGCTGGTGACGGTGACGGTGACGGCGGCAGGCGCCGCGGACGTCGCGCGCGTCGGCCGCACCCCGCAACTGCCGGCGATGCCGGAGGTCGCGGGACCGTTCCAGCCGGTGCCGGCGCGCGCGGCGCTCGGGCGCCAGGCCTTCTTCGATACGCGCCTGTCCGAACCGGCGGGCACCAGTTGCGCCAGCTGCCACGATCCGCGCCAGGCGTTCGCCGGCAACCACGGTTCGCGCCTGGGCGTGCCGCTGGGCAGCCGGCCTGGCCTGGTCGGCGTGCGCAACACGCCCTCGGTGCTGTACGCGGCCTATGTGCCGACGCTGTTCTTCTACCAGGACGACGACGCCCTCGCGCCGACGCCGTTCGGCGGCCTGTTCGCCGACGGCCGCGCCGACGGCGTGCCCGACCTGGTGCGCCACCCGCTCCTGAACCCGCTCGAGATGCACAACCGCAGCCTCGACGAGGTCGTCCGCAAGCTGCGTGCCGGCGCCTATGCCGACGGCTTGCGGCGCGCGTTCGGGCCGCAGGCGCTGGACACCACGGCGGGCGCCATCGCGGCGCTCGGCAAGGCCATGGAAAGCTTCCTGCAGAGCCGCGAGATGGCGCCGTTCTCGTCGCGCTACGACGCCTGGGTGGCCGGCAAGGCCAGCCTGAGCGCGCAGGCGCTGCGCGGCCTGAAGCTGTTCCAGAATCCGGACAAGGGCAATTGCGCCAGCTGCCACAAGTTCAACCCGACCTCGAGCAATCCGGCGCGCTCGATGTTCACCGACTACGGCTTCGACGCCATCGGCGTGCCGCGCAACCGTGCGATTCCCGCCACCCGCGACGCCAGGTATTTCGACACCGGCCTGTGCGCGACCGCCGCCGCCAGGGGATGGCCGGACAGCGGGCAATGGTGCGGCTACTTCCGCACGCCGAGCCTGCGCAACGTCGCCGTGCGCGCGCGCTACATGCACAACGGCGTCTTCTCCAGCCTGCGCGATGCCGTCGCCTTCTACGCCACGCGCTCGATCGAGCCGGAACGCTGGTACAAGGACGGCCAGTTGTTCGACGACGTGCCCAGGCGCTACCAGGGGAACGTCAATGCCGCCACGCTGCCCTACAACCGGCGCAAGGGCATGGCGCCGGCGCTCGACGACGCGGAGATCGATGCGATCGTGGCCTTCCTGCGCACGCTGACGGACGCGCCGTGGGCGGGCAATGAGGGCAATGAGGGAAATGGGGCAAGGCAGGGCGTTCCGGAGGCGGCAAGCGCGCGCCGCTGATGCCCCCGCCGCGCCGTGTCAGCGCATCGGCACGCCGGCAGCCGCTTCCAGGACGGCCGGCAGCTCGATCTTGTCGATCCAGTGGTCGAAGGCCCTGGCCCACACGATGGTGCTGTTGGCGCTGTCGATGGGCGTCCACTCGGGCGTGGTCTGGCGCATGAGCGCGACGACCGGGACCTTGACCGCGTTGGCCAGGTGCATGATCACGGTTTCGACCGTGATGATCAGGTGGCACAGGCCAAGGATCGCCGGCAACTGGAAGAAGTTGTCTTCCGCGGAGAACAGCTTCATGTTCGGAATCGGCGTGGCCGCGCACAGCGCCTGCGCTGCCGGCAGCGCCTCCGGCACCACATTGACGATGAATCGGGCGTCGCCCCACCTGGGGTCCTGCCGCATCGCCTGGACCAGTTGCAGCGAACGCTCGAAGGGCCAGCAGCGGTCCTTGCATTTGGAAAAAGCATTCACGAAGATGACTTGCGCACCCGGTTCGGAAAAACCCCACTCGCTGAATCGCGCCTGCGCGTAGTGCAGCCAGCGGGCGGGAATGTCGAGGGTCGGGATCCTGTCCGCCTTGGGAATGTCGATGCCGAAGGCGCGCCCGAACCAGTCCGCATACATGTCGCTGATGTGCGCTCCACTGGCACCATAGACCCTGGATTTATGAAGGGGAATCGAGGCGTCGAGCTTGCGGTAGCCCAGTTGCTTGACAATGTCGTAGCGGCGGGTCGTTGTTTTCTTCAGGCCGACGATGAAGGCGTTCCTGCCGATCCTACGCGCAAGGCGCACGTACTTGTGGCTGTCGAGGTTGGTGAGGGTGACGATGACCGGGTACTGCTCGGCACCGGCCGCGGCCACCGATTGCGCGTGCAGTGCCGGGCTGTAGGTCTCGTCATAGGACTTGTCGACCCAGGGGCTGTGGTCGAGCCAGTCGTAGACGCCGTACTTCTTCAGCTGCGGCCACTGCGCGCTGTCGTTCGTGCGGCGGCGCTCGTCGACCCAGACATGGACTTCCAGCTGCGGATACGCGGATTTCAAGGCGCGGAAGCAGCTTTGCATGTAGGCGAAGTCGCCGATCGCAAAGTGCGTGATGAACAGGATCTTGCGTGCGCGGGCAAGCAGATCGCTTGGAATCAGCTGAGGGTCGCCAGCCGACTTGAAAATCGAAGGTTCTATGGTTTTCAGCAATTTGTTCCCCTGGGCAAGGCGAGCGCCATGGTAACCCAATCATGGCCGCGCGCACGCTTCGTCTGGACGGCCATCCCCGATCATCGTTCCTGCCATACGGGTGACACGCCGGCGCCGCCGCCGGTTCCGCAAGTGTCGCATGGCCGCCGCCGCTGTCAATACGCCGCCTCCACCACCGGCAAATCAATGAAGCTGCCGTGGTACACGCGCTGCGTCGCCTTCTTGTAGTCGGCCGGTTGCGCGTTGAAGATGTTCGGCACGAAGGTTTGCGGATTACGGTCGTACAGCGGGAACCAGCTCGACTGTATCTGCACCATGATGCGGTGGCCGGGCAGGAACACGTGGTGCGCGGTCGGCAGGCCGAAGCGGTAGTCGAGCGCCTTGTTCGCGGCCAGCGCCTTGGGCTTGTCGTAGCCTTCGCGGTAGCGGCCGCGGAAGATGTCGCCCGAGACCATCAGCTGGTAGCCGCCCATGGCCGGCTGGCTGCCCACCTGGTCCGGGTACACATCGATCAGCTTCACCACCCAGTCGGCATCGGTGCCGCTGGTGGAGGCGACCAGGTTGGCAACCGGCTCGCCGGCGATCTTCACCGGCGCGGTGAGCACGTCGGACACGAAGGTGACCACGTCGGTGCGGCCCGAGGCTTCGCGCTGGTCGTCGGCCAGCCAGCGCGGCCAGCTCTGTCCCCTGGCTTCGTCGTAGCCGTAGGGCGGGATCGGGCGCTGGCGGAAGGGGACCGGCTTGGCCGGGTCGGACACGTATTCCTCGTAGCCCCGGTCGTTCCCTTTGCCGCCGGCCTCGCCCAGCACCGCCGTCAAACCCGCGCCCAGGCGCAGCGGCACCGGCTTGACGGCGCCGCCCGGCCCGGCCGAGGGCCAGGCCGCCAGGTTGCGCCATTTGTTGGTGCCGGTCTCGAACGCGGTGACCGCCGGGATCGCCGGCACGGCATCGTCGCCCTTCAGGTAGCGTGCCAGGAAGGGCTTCAGCACTTCCTGGCGCCAGTGCAGGGCGGTGTCGCTGCCGAACTTCAGCGTGCCCAGGCTGCTGCCGTCGCCGATCGCGCCGCCGTGCGACCAGGGCCCGATCGACAGGAATACCTTGTTCTCCTTGTCGTTCGGCTTGATCGCCTTGTATACCGCGATCGGGCCGTAGATGTCCTCGGCGTCCCACAGGCTGTGCACCAGCAGGGTCGGCACCGCTACCGGCTGCTTTGCCAGGATCTTGTCCATGGCCTGGTCCTGCCAGAAGGCGTCGTAGCTCGGGTGTGCTACGATCTTGCGCCAGAAGCCGCTCTGTTCGAGGCCGCGCCGGCGTCCCAGCTCGCCGCTGGAGCCGGCGCGCAGGTACATGTCGTAGTCGTCGTAGTTGGAGACGAACCACTTGGCGCTGTTGCCGCGCGTGACCACCTGCTCCTGGATGTACGACATGTTGATCTGGCGGAAGGCGCCATGGTGGAACCAGTCGTCGCCCATCCAGCCGTCGACCATCGGGTTCATCGGCACCGCCGCCTTCAGCGCCGGGTGCGGGTTCACCAGCGCCATCAGGGGCAGGAAGCCGTCGTAGGAAATGCCGATGATGCCGACCCGGCCGTTGGTCTCGGGGACGTTCCTGGTCAGCCACTCGATGGTGTCCCAGGTGTCGGTCGAGTGATCCACCGGGGTCGGGTTCAGCGGACCGCGCAGCGGGCGGTTCATCACGTAGTCGCCTTCGGAGCCGTACTTGCCGCGCACGTCCTGCACCACGCGGATGTAGCCGCCCTCGGCAATCACGTCGGCGGCGTTGTCGTAGCCGGTGAGGATGGTTTCCAGGTCCGAGCTGTCGGCGTGGTTGACCATACTTGCCGCGTCGTAGGGCGTGCGTGTCAGCAGGATCGGTGCGTTCTTCGCCCCTGTGGGCACGATGACGACGGTGTTCAGCCGGGTGCCGTCGCGCATCGGGATCATGACCGTGCGCTTGACGTAGTTGAAGCCCGGCGTCGGGGCGTTGAATTCGGCCGGCGTCTCGGAGGGCAGGGCGGGATACTGCGGCTGCGGCTGCGGCGGCGCGGTCTGGGCCCGGGCCAAGCCGGCAAGGCACAAGGAGACCAGCAAGGGGGCGGCGAGCGATGACTTCATGGGCGTCCTTCCGAATGGGCGGCCGCGTCCGTGAATCGGCGCGTATTGCCGCGCTGCTACCTTAGCATAAGGACAAGCCGGTTGCTGGTGGCATGTGGCGCGGAACGCAAGACCGCGACAATCGAGGATGTCCTCTGTTCTGCCCTGGCATGATGTGGTGGCCCCGGGTGTATAGTGCAGCGTCATTCATGCATCGCATCGCACCGAGGAGTTGACCATGTCCACGTTGACTGTCCGCAAATTGAACGTCGATCTGTCGCGCGGCTTCGCGCGCCACTGGATGGGCGGCGACGTCTACCGCACCGCTTTCATGAACGCGCTGTCGATGAGCTTTCCGCTCGGCGAGCAGATGTTCATCGACAGCGTGCGCGCGGTGCCGGCGGACACGCTGCCGGATGCCGCGCTGCGCGCCGAGGTCAAGGACTTCATCGGCCAGGAAGCCAGCCACCGCTTCGTGCACCAGCAATACAACGCCGAGCTGGCGCGCCAGGGCTACGACTACACGCTGGAGCCGAACACGCGCAAGCGGGTGGCGCTCATCGCCGGGCTGCCGGTGCACGACCGCCTGGCGATCACCTGCGCGCTCGAACACTACACGGCGATGCTGGCCGACTTCGTGCTGCGCCATCCGGCGTGGCTGGAACGCGCCGAACCGCAGATGCGTACCCTGTGGTCGTGGCACGCTGCCGAGGAGAGCGAGCACAAGGCGGTGGCTTTCGACGTCTACCGGGCCAGCGGCGGCGGCTACTGGAAGCGCGTGCTGTGGTACCTGCACGTCAGCCTGGTCTTCTGGTGGGATACCACCCGGCAGACCGTCTTCAACCTGAAGCGCGACCGCGCGCTGTGGTCGTGGCGCACCTGGGGCAGCGCGGCGCGCGCCTGGTTCGGGCGCCAGGGGCTGGCCTGGCACTTGCTGAAACCCGGCCTGGACTACCTGTCGCCGCGCTTTCACCCTTGGCAGCATGACAACCGGGCCCTGCTGCAAATGTGGCTCGAGCGCAACGACGACGCCTTCTGCGCCATCGGCAGCACGCCGGGCTGAGTTGGCTTGCGTGGCGGCGGTGGGCGGCGGGTGTCATAATCGGGGGCCGATTAAGGAGACTATCGTGATTCGCTATATGGGCACACGCAAGAATGCGGAAGGTGCCTCCGTTTATGTATTCATCGTCAATGGGCTGGAAAAGGAAGTGCGCGAGCACGCCCTGAAGCAGCATCCCGGCTGCCATGACGCCTTGCCGGCGTCGGTCAAGGCGAAGATCGCCGCCAACCGCGCCTGGCTGTCCAAGCTGTGAACCTGCGCGCCGGCGCAACGCGGCCGCGGCTGGCGCCGACGTTGACACTGTCGCTGGCGCTGCTGGCGTCGGCGGGCATGCCACCGCCGTGCGCCGCCCAGGCCGGCGACGGCAAGCCGCCATCCACCTTCGGCCCCGTGATCGGCAGCGCGCTGCTGTGCCGCGATCACGTCGAGAACGGCTATTTCTATTCTTATATGAAGACCGCCTTCGGCGCCCCCTACAAGCACGAGGGCGGGGCCTACTGGTTCCGCACGCTGGAAGGGACGACGCTGTGGGGCGCGCCGGTGAGCGAGGTGATGGTCAGCGACGACACCAGCGAGCTGGTATTCGTGGCGGCGGTGGCCGAGGTGCCGCCGGACCAGCTGGAACAGTCGATCCGGACGGCGGTCGGGGTGCGCCACCTGGCGGCCGACGCATCGGCCTATCCTTTGCGGGTATCGAACGCGGGCAGCAAGATTGCTTACTACAATACCAAAAGCAAAATATACTGCGCGAAGTTCAAACCGCTGCCGCCGCGGCCCTAGGGCATCGATACCCAAGTATGTACACGAATTATTTCAACCTGAAGCAGGCGCCGTTCTCGATCGCGCCCGATCCGCGCTACCTGTTCATGAGCGAACGGCACCGCGAAGCGCTGGCCCACCTGCTGTACGGGATCGGCAGCGGCGGCGGCTTCGTGCTGCTCACCGGGGAAATCGGCGCCGGCAAGACCACCGTGTGCCGCTGCTTCATCGAGCAGGTGCCGGACAACTGCCGCCTGGCCTACATCTTCAATCCCAAGCTGACGGTCGAGGAACTGCTCCTGACCATCTGCGACGAGTTCCGCATCGAGCTGCCGCGGGCGCCGGGCGCGGCCGCCGGCGGCATCGGCGTGAAAGGCTACGTCGACGCCATCAACGCCTACCTGCTGGCCAGCCATGCCCAGGGCAACAACAACGTGCTGGTGATCGACGAGGCGCAGAACCTGTCGGCGCAGGTGCTGGAGCAGCTGCGCCTGCTGACCAACCTCGAAACCAGCGAGCGCAAGCTGCTGCAGATCATCCTGATCGGCCAGCCCGAGCTGCGCAGCATGCTGGCGCGGCCCGAGCTGGAGCAGCTGGCCCAGCGCGTGATCGCGCGCTACCACCTCGGGCCGCTGTCGGCGGCCGAGACCGGCGCCTATGTCGCGCACCGCCTCAGCGTGGCCGGAACCCACGCCAATTCGCCGATCCCGGCCTCGCTGGCGCCGCTGATCCACCGCCTCACGCACGGCGTGCCGCGCCGCATCAACCTGCTGTGCGACCGCGCGCTGCTCGGCGCCTACGTCGAGAACAGCGCCCAGGTGACGCCGAAGATCCTGCGCCGCGCCGCCGCGGAGGTGTTTGCCGGCGAGGCGGCGCCGGGCGGGCGGCAAGCGGCGCCGCCGCGCTGGCCGCTGGTGGCGGGCGGGGTGCTGGCCGGCGCCGCGATCAGCGCCGCCGCCTGGCAGGCGGTGCCGCACGTGGACGCACCGGCGCCGAAAGCCGTGGCGACGACGGTGGCGCCGGCACCGGTATCCTCGGCGGTGCCGGCGGCGCTCAGGCCGGCCGCCTCGGGAGCCAGTACGACCGAGCGCGTGACCGCCGCAAGACCGCTGGCGCTGGCGACCCAGGAAGAAGCGCTGCGCGAACTGGGCGCGCTGTGGGGCCAGCAGCTGCCGGCCGGCGAGCCGTGCCAGGGCGCGCCCAGGCTGGGACTGCGCTGCTACCAGGGCCGCGGCGGCGTCTACGAACTGCGCCTGCTCGACCGCCCGGCCATCGTTGCCCTGCACGACGGCCAGAAGCTCGGCTACGCGGTGCTGAGCCGGATGGACGCCGACAGCGCGACGCTGAGCGTCAACGGGCGCCGCCAGACCGTCAGCCTGGGCGCGCTGGCGACCCGCTTCGACGGCGAGTTCACCACCCTGTGGAAGGTGGCGCGCGGCTTCCGCGACGAAGTCCATCCGGGCGACAGCGGGCCGGACGTCGACTGGATCGCCGGGCGCCTGGCGCAGATCAACCGGACCGCCGCGCCGCCGGCGGCGCAAGCCTTCGACGCGCCCACGCGGCGCCTGCTGCGCACTTTCCAGGCCGGGCAGAACCTGAAGGCGGACGGCGTCGCCGGTCCGCGCACCTGGATGCGCCTGAACCAGCTGAGCGGCGTGGACGAACCGCGCCTGCTGGCCGCCGCTCAACCGGGCGGGAACGGAAAATAATATGTCATACATTCTCGAAGCATTGAAAAAGGCGCAGGCCGAGCGCCAGCTGGGCAACGCCCCGACCATCCACGCGGCGCAGCCGGCGGCGGCGCCGCCGCCGGGTGCCGCGGCCAGCCGCAGGCCGCTGTTCGTCGGCCTCGGCGCCGGGGCGCTGGTGGTGGTCGTGGGGGCTTTGTTCCTGTGGCGCACCGGTCCCGCGCCGGCGCCGCTGGCGGCGACCCGGGTGGCCGTGGCGCCCGCGCCTGCCCCGGCACCGGTTGCGGCGCCCGCTTCGGCGCCGGCGCCGTCGAATTCCCTCGAAGTGAGCGCGCCACCGCCACCGCCGCAGGCGGCGCGTCCGTCGTCGCCGCGCGTGGCCGATGCCGCGCCCGCCGCGCCGGGATCGGCGCCCATGCGCGCGGCGCCGCCCGTGGTGCCCGCAACGTCTACGGTCCCGGCGCCGGCCCAACTGCGCGTGCCCGCGCCGGCACCGGCCGTCGCCGCCGACGACAGCCTGCCTTACCTGCAGCAACTGCCGGAGCAGGTGCAGCGCGAGGTCCCGCGCGTCGCCTTCGGCGGCTACATGTATTCGGCCAATCCGGCCGACCGCCTGCTGCTGGTCGACAAGGCGCTGCGCCACGAGGGCGAGGAAGTCGCGCCGGGCCTGGTGCTGGAAAAACTGCTGCCGCGCGCGGCCGTCATGAATTACCGTGGAGTACGTTACCGTGTCGCGTATTGATATGCCGGGTCCCGAGTATCCGGGTTCGATCCTGGGTGTGATCGGCTGGTCCGGCAGCGGCAAGACCACGCTGCTGGAGTTCCTGGTGGGCCGGCTGGCCGGGGAGGGCATGCGCGTCAACGTGGTCAAGCACAGCCACCACGACATCATGCTGGAGCCGCCGCACAAGGACAGCGCGCGCCTGCGCACGGCCGGCGCGGCCGAGGTCATGATCGCCTCGCCCTACCGCATCGCCATCATGCGCGAGCTGCGCGAGGCCCGGGAACCGTCGCTGGCCGAACTGCTGGCGCGGCTGGCGCCGGCCGACCTGACCCTGGTCGAGGGCTACAAGTGGGAGCCGCTGCCCAAGCTGGAGGTGTACCGCCCGGAAGTCGGCAAGCCGCCGGTGTACCCGGACGATCCGCACATCGTGGCGGTGGCGTCCAGCGCGCCGGCGCCGGCCGGGCTGGCGCCGCACGTCGCCTGGCTCGACCTCGACCAGCCGGAAGCGGTGCTGCGCTGGCTGAAGGGGCAGGTCGGCCTACTGGGATAGGCTCTTGGCGCCTGACGAAAAACGGCGCGGCGCGGCCATGGTTTTTTGTCGGGCGCGCCTCATGTTTTGCGCGGCCCGGCCGTAAAAGGAGGGTGCCGGGCTGTCCGGCGCATCCAACAGGAGACCGCCATGGACGCCATGGGTATTGCCAAGCTCGCCACCAGCATCGCCGACACCGGCACCCGCCAGAACGTCGCCATCGCCGTGCTCAAGAAGGCGCAGGACATCCAGGCCAGCAGCGCCGCCCAATTGCTGGAAGCGGTGCAGGCCTCCGCCCCGGCGCAGAACCTGCCGGCCCACCTCGGCAACCACGTCAACACGACGGCCTGAAGGCAAAAAAACCGTCCGGACGCGTCAACAGGCTGGACCGCCGGCGCGTTATCGGCACACGTACCCGGCGCGTCGGGCTGGCTGTCCTACAAGTCCGCTCCAGCCGCCACCATCGCTGCGCGGCGCATCGCCGTCCGCAGCCGCACAAGACCGCAGCCGCCCCGGCCGGCGTACGTATCCCATCGGCGGCCATCGACCAGCCGCCGCGCATCCAGTAGAATTTCCTTCTTTACCCAACCCATCGCTTCACCCACGGAGACCCCATGAACAAACGTCAAGCCCTGGTCGCCGCCGCGCTGGCCAGCGTCTGCGCCGCCAACGCCTCGGCCGGCGGCCAGATGGACATGCAGCTCAAGGGCGACCAGGAAAAGTGCTACGGCACCGCCAAGGCCGGCCAGAACGATTGCGGCACCGCCACCCACGGCTGCGCCGGCCAGGCGGCGGTCGACAACGACCCGGCCGAATGGACCTTCGTTGCCAAGGGCACCTGCGAAAAAGCCGGCGGCAAGCTGGCGCCGCCCGCGCCGGGCAAGGCAGGGAAGTAAGCGTGACCGGCGCCGCGGCGCAGAGCGCTTCTGCGTCCGCTTCTGCGTCCGTTTCCGCCCTCGGCATCGGCATCGGCCTGCGTGCCCCGCACTACCGCGAGTTCCTGGCGCGGCGCCCCGCCGTCGGCTGGATCGAGGTCCACAGCGAGAACTACCTGGCCCGTTCGGGGCGCGACTGGCAGGTGCTGGAAACGCTGCGCCGCGACTATCCGCTCGGCCTGCACGGCGTCGGCCTCGGCCTGGGCTCGCGCCACGGCTTTTCGGACGCGCACCTGGCGCGCGTGCGCGCCTTGGTGCGTGCGATCGAGCCGGCGCTGGTGTCCGAACACCTGAGCTGGGGCGCGCTGCGCGATCGCCAGCTCAACGACCTGCTGCCGCTCCGGCTGGACCGGGCCGCGCTCGACTTGCTGGCCATCCGCGTCGGGCGCGTGCAGGATGCGCTGGGACGTCCGATCCTGATCGAAAACGTCTCGAGCTACCTGCGCTTTCGCGGCGACGCCATGAGCGAAGCCGAATTCCTGGCCGCGCTGGCACGCCGCACCGGCTGCGGCGTGCTGCTGGACGTGAACAACCTGTACGTCAACCAGTGCAACCACGGCGAGGATGCGCTGGCCGCCATCGCCGCGCTGGCGCCGGGCAGCGTTTGCGAGATCCACCTCGGCGGCCACCTGGTCACCGCGCAGGGCGTGATCGACCACCACGGCGACCGCGTCGCCGACCCCGTATGGGCGCTGTACCGCGCGGCCCTGGCGCGCTTCGGCCGGGTGCCGGCGCTGATCGAGTGGGATAGCGACCTGCCGGCGCTGGACGTGCTGCTGGAGGAGGCGGAAACGGCGCGCCGCGTCGGCGCCGGGGTGGCCCTGCCGGCGGCGGTGCCCATACCCGTGCCTGTCCGTGTCCCGGCTGCGGCCTGCGCGCCCGCCCCGGTGACTGAGGCGGCTCCCGGCCTGGAAGCGCTGCAGGAAGTCTTCGGCGCCGCCCTGTTCGATGCGGCGCAGGATGCCGTCCTGGCGCCGTGGCTGAAGGGCGATCCCGGCCTTGCCGGCACCCGCCTGGGCATCTACCGCGGCAACCTGGCCGCCGGCTGGCGCCGCGCGCTGGCGTCCAGCTACCCGGTGCTGCGCCAGCTGGTCGGCGACGCCTTCTTCGATGCGCTGTCGCGCGTGTACGGGCGCGCGCACCCCTCGCGCGACCCGGACCTGAACCGCTTCGGCGCCGGCCTGGCCGGTTTCCTGGAAAGCTTCGCCCCGGCCGCCGATTTGCCCTACCTGCCGGACATGGCGCGCCTCGAGTGGCTGGTGCACGGCAGCTTCCATGCGCCCGACGCGCCGCCGCTGCCGCATCCTGCCGCCGCATTGGCCGGCCTCGATGCGGACACCTTCGAGGCCAGCCGCGCCCTGCTGCACCCGTCGCTGCGGCTGTACGCATCCGATTGGGCAGCGCCGGCGTTGTGGCGGGCGCACCAGCCGCACGCTCCGGCCTTTCCGCAGGTGCTGGCCCAGGCCAGCCATGCCCTGGTATGGCGCCCCCGTTTCGAGGTCGAGCTGCGCGAAACCGGCGCCGCCGAACACGCGGCGCTGGCCAGGCTGGTGGCGGGGGAGGACTTTGGCGCGGCGCTGGATGCGGCGTTCGAGGTGGACGAGGACTTCGACGTGGCGGCGCACCTGGGGCGGTGGCTGGGAGAAACCGGCGGCGTGGGGATCGTGATCGGGTTGACGTGAACCAGGGCGCCGTAATGCAACACGGCGCCTAGGGGCGCCGTGTTCGTATCTGCTGCCAACAGGCCGCGTTCCTCAATGGTAGCGGAAGGCGCGCAGGATGCGCTCCTCGCCGGTCATGTCGTGGTGCAGTTCATTGGCCGCGCGTGTTTCTTCCATCATGCGGTCCAGCTGTTCCTCCTCGAAGCGTGCCAGCTCCTCGTTGGCCGCCGTCAGCGCGGTGGCCAGCTTGGCGCGCGCATTCTGGTAGACGACCCCGGTGTAGTGGTCGGTATTCTTGAGCAGTTCTTCCGCATTTTCGATAACGAGACGCAGGTCGCCGATCAGCCGCTGCTGCGTCGGGGAGCTCGATTCTGGAGTATCCATCTTCCTCACCTTTAGCCGAATGTTACGTCTTCAATATAAAGAAGGAGGATTGCTCAAGTTTGTCACGGCGCAAACGCGAATTGTACGGCCGGGAACGCCTAACCGGGCGATCCGGGAAGGGGCGCTGGGCGCGCCTACCGGGTGCGCGTGACGCTCCTTTTTTTCCTACGTCTTCACGTTCAGCGCACGTTGATCCGCACGTCGCCCAGGGTGACCGTCTGGCCGGCGCGGATCTTGGCCGTCTTGCGCAATTCCTTCTTGCCGTCGACCGACACCGCACCGCTGGCGACGACATGCTTGCCGGCGCCGCCGCTGTCGACCACGCCGACGAGCTTGAGCAGCTGATTGAGTTCGATGAACTCCGATGTCAGTTCAAAATTAGTTGTTTGCATTTTAATCTCGGAAAAATTTTTAGGGCGTACTGTTGAGCCCGAGCGTGCGCTACCCTTGAAACGCCGCACCCGCGAACAGCGTGCACGATGCCGACGCAGCCTCCAAAAGCCGCGCCCTCAAATGCGTCGACCCCGCCTGGGCGGGGTCGACGGCTTCAACGCTGGCGGTCCTCAGTCGGCCGGATGCGGCCGGGTCATCTCGATCGGCACGATCCACTGGTCGAACTGGGCCTCGTCGAGGAAGCCCGACTGCAGCGCCGCCTGGCGCAGGGTCAGGCCCTCGTGCTGGGCGGTCTTGGCGATCTGGGCGGCGCGATCATACCCGATATGCGGGGCCAGTGCGGTCACCAGCATCAGCGACTGCTCCATCAGTTCGCCGATGCGCTTGCGGTTCGGCTCGATGCCGGCGGCGCAGTGCGTGTCGAAGGAGCGCATGCCGTCGGCCAGCAGGCGCGCGCTCTGCAGGAAGTTATGCGCGATCATCGGCTTGAACACGTTCAGCTCGAAGTTGCCCATGGAGCCGCCGACGGTGAGGGCGACGTCGTTGCCGAACACCTGGCAGCACAGCATCGTCATCGCCTCGCACTGGGTCGGGTTCACCTTGCCCGGCATGATCGAGCTGCCCGGTTCGTTTTCCGGGATGGTGATCTCGCCCAGGCCCGAGCGCGGCCCGGACGCCATCCAGCGCACGTCGTTGGCGATCTTCATCAGCGCCGTGGCCAGGGTCTTGAAGGCGCCGTGCGCCAGCACCATGGCATCGTGGCCGGCCAGCGCCATGAACTTGTTGGGCGCCGACTTGAATTGCAGGCCGGTGCGCGACGAGATCTCGGCGGCGATGCGGTTGGCGAATTCCGGGTGCGCGTTCAGGCCGGTGCCGACCGCGGTGCCGCCGGCGGCCAGCAGCAGCAGGCCGGGCAGGGCGTTCTTGATCGCGTGCTCGGCGAATTCCAGCTGGGCGACGTAGCCCGAGAATTCCTGGCCCAGCGTCAGCGGCGTCGCATCCTGCAGGTGGGTGCGGCCGATCTTGACGATGCCGGAGAAGTCGCGCGACTTCATTTCCAGCGTGCCGCGCAGCTTGGCCAGCGCCGGCAGCAGGTCCTTGGACACCGCGATCGCGGCCGCCACGTGCATCGCGGTCGGGAACATGTCGTTCGAGGACTGGCCCATGTTGACGTGGTCGTTCGGGTGCAGCAGGCGCGCTTCGCCGCGCTCGCCGCCGAGCAGCTCGGAAGCGCGGTTGGCCAGCACCTCGTTCATGTTCATGTTGCTCTGGGTGCCCGAGCCGGTCTGCCACACCGACAGCGGGAATTCGCCCGGATGGCGGCCCTCCAGCACTTCGTCGGCGGCCTTGATGATGGCGTCGGCCTTGTCCTGCGGCAGCTTGCCGAGCGAGCGGTTGACCGCCGCCGCGGCGCGCTTGACCTGGGCCAGTGCGGCCACCAGCTCGGGCGGCATCTTCTCGCTCGAGATATGAAAATGGTGCAGGGAGCGCTGGGTCTGCGCGCCCCACAACTGGCCGGCCGGCACGTCGATCGGCCCGAAGCTGTCTTTCTCGATCCTGTTTTCCATGTGGCGTCCTGTATTCCTGTCTGTTTGACAAAAGGTTTTCATTAAAGAGTGTACCGCATCGGCCGATAACGACGCTGAGGCTACGAATCCCACTCTCCCTATGCTCCGCCGCTCCTTCCGTTTTCCGCTCCTTCTCGTATTCGCCGGCGCCGCCGCGGTCCACGCCGCGGCCGCGGAACTGGGCGAGGCCAGGGTGTCGTCCCACATCGGCCAGCAGCTGGTCGCCGACATCGAACTGGCCATGATCGAGGACCCGGCCGCCCAGGTGGCGGTGCGGGTGGCCAGTCCCGAGGTCTACAACGGCGCCGGCATCGCGCTGCCGCCCGTGCTGTCGGGCCTGAACCTGTCGGTGATGCGGCGCGACGGACGCCAGTTCCTGCACGTGACCTCGCTGCGCCCGGTCGATGCCGGGCACCTGCACCTGTACCTTGAACTCACCGACAAGGGGCAGCGCACGGTGCGCCTGGTGACGCTGTGGCTGACGCCGGACCCGAATCCGCCGGCGCCTTTGCCCGTACCTCCGCCCGCGCCTTTGCCCGTGCCCGCCGCCATGCCGGCGCCGGTCGCCGCGCGGACAGCCGCACCGGTCCCGGCGCCGGTTGCGGCAGAGCGCAGGAAGCCCGTTCTACCCGCGCCGATCCGCAAGCCGGCGCCGCCGGCCGCGCTCCACGCCGCCGCGCCGGCGCCTGCCTGTGCGCCCCAGCCGGACGAAGCCCAGGCCTGCACCGCGCTCGGCGCCAAAAACGCGACCCTGCGCGAACAGCTGGGCAAGCTGGAAGACAAGGTCCGGGGCCTGCAACAGGTGCTGGGCGTGGTGCCGGGCGCGGCCCCTGCACCTGCACCTGCACCTGCACCTGCACCTGCACCTGCACCTGCCGTGGCGTCCGCGCCGCACAAGGCCGGGGAAGCCGGGGCCGCCGGACACAAGACCGATGGGCACAAGACCGACGGGCACGAGGCAGGCGAACCCGAGGCTGCCGAGCCGAAATCCGCCGAACACCCGCCGGAAACGCCGCCGCCCGAGGCCAAGCCCGCAATCAAGCCCGCCGGCCCCAAGCCGATCAGTTCGATCAAGCCCCTGGTGCCGCATAAGCCCAAGGCGCCGCCACCGGAAGAGGGTGGCGCGCCGTGGGGCTGGATCGGTGCCGGCATCGCCCTGCTGGCGGCCCTCGGCGGCGGCGCCGCCTTCCTGCGCAAGCGCCGCGCAGGTGAGCGCAACGTCGCGCCCAACGTCGACATCCCGGCCGGACCGGGCGTGCTCGACAAGCTGAAGGCACGCTTCGCCGCGCGCACCAGGGGCCCGGATGCGGCCGCGAAAAACGTGGTCGAACCGACAATGGAATAGCGCGCACAAACTTGTCTACACAAACTCGAATGTTGAGTTATACTGGTCCGCATGTGATCTTTTCGATCACGAAAAAACGGCTCAGGTCCGGCGCAGCCACCACCGATAGCGTGGCGCGGGAACCGGATGATCGCTGAAGAAGCGCCTGATCCCGGAAGCAGTTTGCGGGCCGACAGTGCGCACGTGGACGCCGGATGCAACCGGCAAGAGGCGACGCCAGGGGATGCCTGGTGATCGCTCTCCCCATTCCGATGGATGGCCTCGCCATCCGTCATAGAACCCGCGCCGGCACCCGCCCGCGCGGGTTTTTTCATGGCCGCGTGCGGGTCGAGGGGCGCGCCGACGCGCCGGCTTTTGCGGGAGAATACATCAACGCGCGCTCGGCCGCATGGCTCCGCCGCATGCTTCGGCCGCGGGGCGGCGCGCTCCGGGACGTCAACCAGAAAGCGAGGAGAGAGAATGAACGAACCGCTGTCCAACCATGTCATGCGTGGCGACGTGATGTCCGAGCATTGTCCGTCGCGCGAAGTGCTCAAGCACGTGACCAGCCGCTGGGGCGTGCTGCTGCTGGTGGCGCTGGGGGATGGCGCGCACCGCTTCGGCGAACTGCGGCGCAAGGTGGGCGGCATCAGCGAACGCATGCTGATCCAGACCCTGCAATGGCTGGAGCAGGATGGCTTCGTGCTGCGCATCGCCGGGGCCGGGGCCGGGCTGCGCGCGCGCATCGAATACCGGCTGACGCCGCTGGGCGAGGAGATCAGCGCCAAGCTGCAGGACCTGGCCGGCTGGATCGAACGCAACCTGGATGGCATCCTGGCCGGCCGCAGCGCCGTGCACAAGGCGTAAAAAAACCCCGGAGCGGCCGCTGCGGGGTTGGTCGGGCGTGTGCCGGATCAGTGCGCCGGGCGCATCACGCGGTCCAGCTGGCCCATCCAGGGTTCGGTGACGTCGCGCACCACGCGGTCGTTGGCCATGATCTGCTTGAGCAGGGCGATCTTGCGCTTGCGCTGGTCGCCTTCCAGCGGCGGCACGCCGGCGTGGGCTGCGCTCGACTGCAGCGCGCATTCGGTTTCCAGTCGTGCGAGTCCGTTCCAGTCGCCTTCGCGGGCGGCTACCGCCATGCGGCCGGTGATGGCGGCGATGTTTTCGTACATTGCGAGGACTTCGTTGGACGTCATGTTGTCACACTTGAAAGAAACCGCGGGCCGGATTGCCGCTTGTCCCCTTTTAACGACCTCGGCAGGGAGAACTTTAGGGTTTTCTAAAGAAAATTTGAAAATATTTTTCGACAGGCATTTTTGACTGGCGTCCCGTGCGGCGGCCCATATCCGGCACGCCAGCGCGGCGCTACCGGCAGGGCCATGCATTACAGTAAACTACATTCAAAATCCGTAACTAGGGGAAACCATGAATACCAGCTGGACACCTGTCAAGATGAGCGCCATTGCCCTGGCCCTGTACGGCGCTTTCGCCGCCTCCGCCTTCGCCGGCGGCCAGGCCAACGCCCCGGCCAATGCCACGGCCGCGCCGGCCCCCGCCCGGCAGGCCGCACCGGCCGCAGCGGCCGACACTGCGCCGGCCAACGCCATCCTGCGACCCGGCGACGATTTCTTTGCCTGGGCCAACGGCGGCTGGCTCGCCAGGACCGAGATTCCGGCCGACCGCAGCAGCTGGGGCGCGATGGCCAGCCTGGCCGAGGAGACCAACGCGCGCATCGTCAAGCTGATCGAGGAGGCCGGCAAGGACAAGAACGCGAACGGCGAGGCGCGCAAGGTCGGCGACTACTATGCCGCCTACATGAACGAAGCCGCGATCGAAGGCAAGGGCGCGGCGCCGCTCAAGCCGCAGCTGGACAAGATCGCCGCGATCAAGGACAAGGCCGGCCTGACGCGCGCGCTCGGCGAGAGCCTGCGCGCCGACGTCGACCCGCTGAACAACACCGATTTCGCCACCGAGAACGTGTTCGGCCTGTGGGTCGCGCAAGGCCTGCACGATACCACCCGCAACATGCCCTACCTGCTGCAAGGCGGCCTGGGCATGCCCGACCGCGCCTACTACCTGGACGGCAGCGAGCGCATGGCCGGCCTGCGCAGCCAGTACCAGAAGCACATCGCCGCCATGCTGAGGCTGGCCGGCCACAGCAAGACCCAGGACGACGCCGATGCGCGCGCCGCCAAGGTGTTCGCGCTGGAAGTCGACATCGCCAACGGCCACGCCACCCGCGCGGAATCGGCCGACGTGCTGAAGGCCGACAACACCTGGACCCCGAAGGATTTCGCGGCCAGGGCCCCGGGCATGGACTGGAATGCCTTCTTCAAGGCGGCGCAACTGGGCGACCAGTCCAGGTTCATCGTCTGGCACCCCTCCAGCATGAAGGGCACCGCCGCGCTGGTGGAGCGGATCAACCTGGCGACCTGGAAGGATTGGCTGGCCTTCCACCGCATCAACCAGATGGCCAATGTGCTGCCGAAAGCCTTCGTCGACGCGCGCTTCGATTTCTACGGCAAGGCCTTGAGCGGCACGCCTCAGCAATCGGTGCGCTGGAAGCGCGCGCTGGGCGCCACCAACGAGGCGATGGAAGAGGCGGTCGGCAAGCTGTACGTGGCCAGATACTTCCCGGCCGAGAACAAGGCAAGGCTGCAGCACATGGTGGCGAACATCGTCGACGCCTTCGGCAAGCGCGTCGACAAGCTCGACTGGATGGCGCCGGCGACCCGCGCCCAGGCCCGCGAAAAGCTCAAGACCCTGTACGTCGGCGTCGGCTATCCGGACAAATGGAAATCCTACGCCGGCCTGAAGGTGAGCGCCGACGACGCCTTCGGCAACGCGCTGCGCGCCGAGCAATTCCACTACAAGGAAAAAATCGCCAAGCTGCACGCCAGGCCTGACCGCACCGAGTGGGCCATGCCGCCGCAACTGGTCAACGCTGTCAACCTGCCGCTGCAGAACGCGCTGAACTTCCCGGCCGCGATCCTGCAGCCGCCGTTCTTCGATCCCAAGGCGCCGGACGCCGCCAACTACGGTTCGATCGGCGCCATCATCGGCCACGAGATCAGCCACAGCTTCGACGACCAGGGCGCCCAGTTCGACGCCCAGGGCCGCCTGCGCGACTGGTGGACCAAGGAAGACATGGAACACTTCAAGGCGGCGTCGAGCAAGCTGGTGGCGCAGTACAACGCGTACAAACCTTTCCCCGACCTGGCGGTGAACGGCCAGCTGACCCTGTCCGAGAACCTGGCCGACCTGGCCGGCCTGGCGGCCGCCTACGACGCCTACCGCGCCTCCGGCGGCAAAAACGCCAACGAGGAGGGCGACCGCGCCTTCTTCACCGGCTATGCGTCGAGCTGGCGCAACAAGGCGCGCGAAGCGGCCGAGCGGCGCGGCATCCTGACCGACGGCCACGCGCCGCCGCAGTACCGCACCGCCACCGTGCGCAACCTGGACGCCTGGTACAAGGCCTTCGACGTGCAGCCTGGCCAGGCCCTGTACCTGCCGCCGGAGCAGCGCGTGCGCGTTTGGTAATTTACGAAGTGTAACGGACGCCGGCGGCGCCGATTCCAGTCCTAGAATGAACTGGAATCTATTTCTCCGCTGGTGGTCCATGCACCCCGATTTTCTCGACATCAGGCGGCCCAGGCTGCACCAGGATCCGCATATGGCACAAGATTTTGCGTCCGGCATCGTCGACCACGACGACTTCCGCGACATCTCGCAGCGCACGCTGCACCACTACGATTCGGTGGCGCCGCGCTTCTTCGCCGGCACCATCGACCACGACGTCAGCCAGAACATCGCCGCCCTGCTGGAAGCGATCGAGGCCGACCCGCCGTACACGGTCCTCGACCTCGGCTGCGGGCCGGGACGCGACCTGAAGACCTTCCGCGACATGGGCCACCGCGCCATCGGCCTGGACGGCAGCGCCGAATTCGTCAGGATGGCGGCCGACCACAGCGGCTGCGAAGTGTGGCAGCAGAACTTCCTCGACCTCGACCTGCCCGACGCCCTGTTCGACGGGATCTATGCCAACGCCTCGCTGTTCCACGTGCCGCGCAGCCTGCTGCCCAAGGTGCTGGGCGAGCTGTTCGCCGCGCTCAAGCCGGACGGCGTGCTGTTCAGCTCCAACCCGCGCGGCAACAACGAGGAGGGCTGGAACGGACCGCGCTGGGGCAGCTTCCACGACTACGCCAGCTGGGAACGCCACATGGTGGCCGCCGGGTTCGACCCGCTGCATCACTATTACCGGCCCCCGGGCCTGCCGCGCGAGCAGCAACCCTGGCTGGCCAGCGTCTGGCGCAAGCCGCGCTGAAAATTTTTATTCTTTTGTTAAGTCGCGAACAGTATTGTGGTCGCAATGAGCGCAAGATACATCCATGCCGCTTCATTCACGAAGCATTGTTTCACTGACGATAGGAGATACATCATGAACGACGACCAAATCAAAGGCAAAGCCAAAGACATCGGTGGCAAGATCCAGGAAGGTTTCGGCAAGGCCATCGGCAGCGAAGAACAGCAAGCCAAGGGCCTGGCAAACCAGGTCGAAGGCAAAGTGCAGGAAAAGGCCGGCGACCTGAAGGACGTGGTCGGCAAGAGCTGATCTGCTGATCAGAACCGCGAAACAGCCGCCGCGTGCGGCTGTTTTGTTTTGCGCACGACGCGACCGGATAAGCATTTCCATCCGTCAAATGAAAACAGCCGCACATCGCGGCTGTTTTTACGTCGGTTTCCGACGCGTTACCTTGCAGCTTATTTGGCTTCGGTCCCGCCCAGGTTCTTCTTGAAGAAGCCTTCGATCATCCCGTACACGTGGCGCTGGCCGGCGCGCGACGAGATGCCGTGCTTGGCGCCCGGATAGGTCATCAATTCGAACTTGACGTTGCGGTTGACCAGCGCGTCGATCAGGCGCGTCGAGTTGGTGAACAGGACGTTGTCGTCGGCCATGCCGTGGATCAGCAGGAGCGGCGACTTCAGGCCGTCCAGGTGCGCGAACACGCCGCTCTGTTCATAGGCCTTCGGATTCTGTTTCGGCGTCGCGCCCACGAACTGCTCGGTGTAGTGGGTGTCGTACAGCGACCAGTCGGTCACCGGCGCTACCGACACGCCCATCGCGATCTTGCTTGAGCCCGCTTCCAGCAGGCGCAGGGTCATGAAGCCGCCGTAGCTCCAGCCGAACACCCCGACGCGCTTCGGATCGACGAAGCTCTGCTTGGCCAGCCAGTCGACGCCGGTCAGCTGGTCCTCGACTTCATGCTTGCCCAGTTCGCCGTAGATGACGTCGGTGAACGTGCGCTCACGGCGCGAGGAACCGCGGTTGTCCAGGGTGAACACCACGAAGCCCTGCTGCGCCATGTACTGCTTGAACATATTGCCCCAGCCGCGCGTGACCTGCTGCGAGTGCGGGCCCCCGTAGACCATCAGGAACACCGGATAGCGTTTCGCCGGGTTGAAGTTCGACGGCTTGATCATCGAGTAGTACAGGTCCTGGCCGTCGTGCGACTTGATGCTGCCGAATTCGGTCGGCAGGTGGTCGGCCATGTACCTGGCGTACGGATGGTCGCCCTTGACCTCGTTGTGCTCGAGCCATTCGACCAGCGAGCCGTCGGCGCGGCGGATCGAGGTCTGCGGCGGCGTCTTCGGATCGGAGAAGGTGTCGACGAAGATCTTGCCGTTCTGGGCGAAGGTGTCGTCGTGCATGCCGTCCTGCTGGGTGATGCGCACCGGCTTGTCGGCATTGCCGCCGTCCAGGTTGACGCTGTAGGTCTGCTTGTCGATCACCGCGTCCTTGTTGGACGCGATATAGACCTTGCCGGCCTGTTCGTCGACGGCCAGGATGCTGTCGACGCCCCATTCGCCCTTGGTGAGCGGGTGCAGCAGCTTGCCGTTCATGTCGAACAGGTAGAGGTGGTTGCGGCCGCTGCGCTCCGAGGCCCAGATGAAGGCGTTGCGGCTCTTCAGGAAGCGCAGGTCGGCCGGCACCGCGACCCAGGTGTTCGAGGTTTCGCTGAACAGCGGGCGCTGGGCCAGGGTGGCGGCGTCCACCGCCACCAGGTCGAGGCGCTTCTGGTCGCGCGTCTGGCGCTGGTAGACCAGGGTCTTGCCGTCGCCGCTCCAGTCGGCGCGCACCAGGTAGATGTCCTTCTCGGCGCCGAGGTCGACCTTCTTTTGCGCGCCGGTGGCCGGGTTGACGATCATCAGGTCGATCAGCACGTTCGGGTCGCCCGCGGCAGGATAGCGCTGGTCGATGACCTCGGTGCGGTCGGCGTAGATTTCGAAGCGGCGCGCGACCGGCACTTGCGCTTCGTCGAAGCGGCGGTAGGCGATCGCGGAATCGTCCGGCGCCCAGTAGTAGCCGGTTTTCTGGTCCATCTCTTCCTGGGCCACGAACTCGGCTTCGCCGTTATGGATGGTGCCTTTGCCGTCGCTGGTCAGCTGGCGTTCCTGGCCGGTCGACAAGTCGATCACGAACAGGTTCTGGTCGCGTACGAAGGACACGTAGCGGCCCTTCGGCGAAATCTTCGGATCGCCGACATTGCCCGAGGCGACCTTGCGCGCGGCATCCGGATGCTTGACGTCGACCAGGTACAAATCGCCGGCGATCGGCACCAGGATCTGCTTGCCGTCGGGCGACCAGCTGTAGCTGATGATGCCGGACAGGCTGGCGGTACGGGCGCGCTCGCGGCGTGCGCGTTCTTCCAGCGACAGGGTCTCGTTCGGGACCAGCTTCTTGGAATCGACCAGGCGGTGCGTGGTCTTGTCCTTCATGTTGTATTCCCACAGGTCCAGCTGGAACTGGTTGTCGGCGCGGCCGCGCAGGAAGGTCACGCGTTCGCCGTCGGGCGACACGCGCAGGCTGCGCACGCCAGGACCGGACAACGCCGGGTCGGCGTGGATGCGGTCGAGCGTCAGGCGTTCCGCGGATGCGGGAGCGGCCGACAGCGCGGCAAGAAGGCAAAGAAGAAGGCGCATGGTGGTCTCGGGTAAAGATTAATTATGTGCAACGGCCGAGACGATACCAGAGTCGGGGGTGAAAAGCTGTAAATATGAAGGCGCCAACTTGGCAAGAGAGTGCGCACCAGCTCTTGATCGATGCGTTAGCGTAAAAACGTCGCCCCTGCGAAGGCAGGGGCCCAAGTTTTGCCAGCGCCGTCGAAACGCATGCAACCTGGACCCCTGCCTGCGCAGGGGCGACGTTGATCAGCAGGAGCGGCACGCAAACCGTGCGGTTCCTGCGCTGCCGATTACTGCTTCCCAACCACCTTCACCAATCCCGGCAAGGACCTGGCCAGCGAGCTGTCGTTACCCGACGCCGTCAGCTTGCCGCTGCCTTCGTTCCAGCGCAGTTTGGTGGTGGTCGACTTGCCCTTCTCGTAGTCGTAGGACACGCCATCGTCGTCATACAGGTTGAACTCGCCGTCCTTGCCCGGATACACCTGGACTTCGGCGATGGCCTGCTTGGTCGCGGTCGACTGGATGTCGGCGCCCATCGGGATGATGGAGCCGGCTTTCACGAACACCGGGATCTGGTCGATCGGTGCCGCCACCTTGATCCAGCGGCCGCCGGCGACTTTTTCCTTGGTCCAGAAGTTGTACCAGTCGCTGCCGGCCGGCAGGTAGACGTCCTTCTCGGTCTGGCCCTGCTCGGTGACCGGCGCCACCAGGAAGGCCGGGCCGAACATGTACTGGGTGCCGATGTCGGCCACGTTCGGGTCCTGCGGGAAGTCCATCCACAGCGGACGCATGAAGGGGGCGCCGGTGTCGTGGGTGAACTTGGCCTGGCTGTAGATGTAAGGAATCAGCTGGTAGCGCAGCTTGTCGAAGCGCGCCATGACCGCTTCCGCCTGCTTGCCGAAGGACCAGATCTCGGCCTGCTTGCGGTCGCCGTGCAGGCGCAGCGTCGGCAGGAAGGTGCCGTACTGGAACCAGCGGGTGTGCAGTTCCGGATAGTCGTTGTTCTGGCCGACCACGTCGCGCGCGTCGGACGGGTCCAGCAGCGGCGCCTTGGTGGCGGTGGTGGTCTGCGGCAGGAATTGCCAGCCGCCGATGTCGTTGCCCCACAGCGCGATGCCGGATGCGGTCATGTTCAGGCCGGTCGGGATCTGGCGCGCCAGCGCTTCCCAGGTCGGCTGGATGTCGGACGACCAGAACAGGGCGCCGGTGCGCTGCGAGCCGAGGTAGGCGGCGCGCGACAGGATCATCACGCGCTTGTTCGGTTTCCAGGCGCGCATGTTGTCGGCAAAACCTTCGACGTGCAGCAGCGGGAACAGGTTGTGGTAGCGGTCGCCCGAGCCGATCGAGTACATGAAGCCGTCCGGTACCAGGTCGGGTTCGGTCTCGTCCAGCCACGGGTAGTCGAAGCCGTGCGACAGGATGTTGTCGCGCGATTTTTCGAAGAACCACTGGCGCGCCTTCGGGTTGGTGGCGTCGATCAGGCCGCCGGTGCGGTCGGAGCGGAAGGGCAGGCCGTCGACGCTCTTGCCGTCCTTGTCCTTGAGCAGGTAACCCTTGGTATCGAGCTCGTTGAAGTAGCGACCCGAGGTTTCGTAGCGCGGCCAGATCGAGATGATCGATTCCATCCCCATCGCGTGCAACTGCTTGTTCATGCCGTCCGGGTCCGGGAACTCGGCGGGGTTGATATCCATCTGGCCCATGCGGGTCCAGTAGAACCAGTCGACCACCATGATGTCGAGCGGGTATTTTTTCTGGCGGTAGGTATTCGCCACGTTCAGCACTTCCTGCTGGCTGCTGTAGCGCGCCTTGGACTGGATCAGGCCGAAGGTCGACTTGGGCGGGATCGGCGTCTTGCCGGTCAGGCGGGCGTAGCCGGAATACAGCTCGTCCGACGAATTGCCGGTGATGACGAAGAAGCTGACGCGCTCGCCCACGTTGGACTGGAACGCGGTCTTGCCGTGCACGGCGGCAGTGAAGCGCGTGCTCGACGGGTTGTCCCAGACGATGCCGTAGCCCTTCGACGACACCATGAAGGGCACGCACACGGATTCGCCGGCCGGCGCGTCATACCAGTGCTTGCATTCGAGCACGCGGCCGCGCAGGTCGAGGCCGGACATCGATTCCTGGTTCTGGCCCATGCCATAGTAGTGCTCGTCGCGCGGGGCGGTGAACGAGGCGCCGACCTGGTAGGTCTTTTCGCCACTCACGGTATGCGGCGACATTTCCCAGCCGGTCATGTTGAGGATCTGCTCGCCCTTGGCGTTCGTCACCTGCAGGCCGACCGAGGCCAGCGACGGCGCGAAGTATTTCTCGCCCTGGCTCGGCACGCGCGGCGCCGGCGCCGGGTTCACGCGCAGGGTCATGCCGCTGGAAGCGAAGGTGTCGCCGTCGGCGCCGCGGCTGTGGCGGAAGGCGCCGTTGTTGGCGTTCTTCGGCAGGATGCCGTAGCCCGGCCCCTTCAGCACTTCGTTCTTGTCGACCGCGATCGTCACGTGCACGATGTTCGGGCCATAGGCTTCGACCGACACCCAGGCGCCATTGCGGTCGAGCGTGGTCAGCGGCGCGGCAAAGGCCGCCGGGGTGAATGCCAGCGCCGCGGCGAGCGCGGCCAGTGTCTTGTGGAGTGTCTGCCTCATCCTGTCCTCTTCGTCGAATCGATCGGCGACCGGGTGTACGAGGCGTGCGCGGGAAGGGCAGGAACGATGCCAGCGTCCGCTGTCTCCTGCGTATCGCACCCGTAATGGGTCGCATTATTGTTGAGCGGATATTGTGCGTGTTAGCGATCACATATGCAATTGCTAATTGCGTGTTTAGCGAATTAACGCGTAATTTGGTGAGTTTTGCGCTGCGGATGCAGGTTTCGGCCTGATAGCGATGGCGCGGATGTAAGGCGCTAACATATTTGCCACGTCCGGGCCGGATTCACCCCTGCGCGGCTTCGCGCACGCGCAGCTTCGACAGCTTGTTGAGCGACCACGACAGCAACACCGCCGCCACCGTCAGCCCCAGTACCAGGCCGATCCAGAAGCCGGTGGCTTCCATCGGCTTGCTGGGCGACCACGGGAACCAGTCCGGCGCCAGGCCGAGGATCCAGCCGACCGGCAGCGCCACGCCCCAGAACGCGATCATCTGGATGATCATCGGTGAACGCGTCACCTGGTAGCCGCGCATGCTCGACGCGGCCGCCACCTGGGTCGAATCGGACAGCTGGAACAGCGCGGCGAACAGCAGCAGCATCGCGCAAGTGGCCTGCACCGTGGCGTCCGAGGTGTACATGGCTGCGATTTCCCAGCGGAACAGGGCGATGAAGATCGCCGACAGCAGCCCGAAGGCGATGCACATGCCGGTGCCGACCCAGGCCACGAAGCGCGCGCGCACCGGGTTGCCTTCGCCCATCGCCTGGCCGACGCGGGTGAGGGCGCCGATGCCGAAACTGAGCGGCACCATGAACACCAGCGACACGAAATTCAGGGCGATCTGGTGCGCCGACACTTGCACCACGCCGAAGCGCGCCACCAGCAGGCTGACGATGCCGAAGGCGCTCACTTCGGCGAAGTGGGTCACGCCGATCGGCAGGCCGAGGCGCAGCATGCTGCCGATCTCGCGCCAGTTGGGGCCTTCCCAGCGCGTGAACGGGTAGGTCATGCGGTAGGCGCCGGAAATCCTGATCCAGATCACCATCGCCGCCAGCATCAGCCACACGCCGCTTGCCGTGGACACCGCGCAGCCGAGCGCACCCATCTGCGGAAAGCCGAACTTGCCGAACACCAGCAGCCAGTTGAGCGCAATGTTGTACAGCAAGCCGCAGATGGCGATGACCATGATCGGCTTGGTCTGGTTGATGCTGGTGGTATAGCCATACAGCGCGCGGTAGCAGGCAAAGGCCGGCATGCCCAGGCTGATGATGTGCAGGAAGGTCTTGGCCCGGTCCGCCACCGCCTGCGCCAGGCCGATGTGGTCGAACAGCAGCGCGCACGCATTCGCGGCGACGCAGCCGACCACGCCCACGATCGCGCCCATCCACAGCGATTCGCGCACCGAATGCGAGATCCTCTCGAAGCGCCCGGCGCCCATCTCGTGCGACACCACCGAGTTCACCGCCATCATGACGCCCATCACGGTGACCAGGATGATCGACCACACCGAGGTCCCGAGCGAGACCGCGGCCAGCTCCGCGGCGCTGACGTGGCCGGTCATCGCCACGTCCGCCACGCCCATGCCGACGGTGGCCAGCTGGCCGACCAGCATCGGCCAGGACAGGCGCCACAGGGTCGCGATCTCGGTACGGACAGGCGTGGGGGTATGCGCGGCGGAAACAGTGGACGTCATGGCTCGGGATTGCTGGCGAAACCCCGGATTTTACTGGCTAATTGTTAAGCCCGCGCTTCAGTTCGGAAAGCTCGTCCGGCAGCAAATGAAAGCGCAGCCGGCTTTCGAACCGACTTCAAGTACACGGCGGCCACGCCACGCTGGATCGCCGGTGGCCGCCCGGGCATCGCAGCGGCGTTCAGCGGATTGCGCGCTTGCCCGCTTTTGCGATGGCGCGGCGGCGGCCGTACCCCATCATCGCCAGACCGGCGCCGATCAGCAGGGCGCTTGCCGGCTCCGGCACTTCGCCAGGCAGATCCGGCACTTCCGGTACGTCCGGCGCATCCGCCAGTTGCACGCCGAAGGTGATGGTGCCGAAATCCCATTGGCCGTCGGCACCCGGGATATCGTCGTAGTCTTCATAGAATTCCAGGACCAGCAGGCCGTCGCTGCCGACCTGGAAGTTCAGGCCAAGGTCGACCAGGTCGGCGAAGCCGGTATACGTGGCGCTGCCGGAAAAATCATCGCCGAAACCGGGGTTGAAAGCGACTCCCTCGAAGCCGCTCGAGTCGGTGAACAGCAGTCCGAATTCCGACAAATAACTTTCGTCGTACGTGGACAGCCCGATCGAATAGCTGATGCTGGTAATCGTCGAGTTAGCGCCGACATTGAAAGATAGGAAAGTGTTTTCGGAATCGCCCATTTCGCCGACACTCTGGATACCGCCGACATTGACCACCAGAGGTGCCGCGAAAAGGGGGGTGCAGGCAAAAAACGACAGGCCGACCAGCAGTTTATTGAAGGACTTCATTAACATGGACATCTCCTTGTAGTGTGGACTAATAGATGAGCAATAACCATGCCTAAATTAAATTTTTATTTATAGCATTGATTCCTATAAGAAAATTAATAAAGTTTAATACTGGTATGAAAAGAATGTAATTTTCTTCGACATTTCATTTGCATAATTCCCCGGTCAACTAATGAATATGTTGAATAATCCGCTTGGCGGAGTTTTTTCATAAAGAAGCATTGTGTATTGCAGAGAACTAATATTTCTTTTTAAGTAAGTTCGTTTCCAATGATGGAAGTAGTTGAAAAGCAAGCCGCCGACCATCACATGGGGTGTCACCGACACATTCAACCATTCGATCCAGGAGTCCGCTCGTGGAATACAAGGATTACTACACAGTGCTCGGCGTGGAACGCAGCGCGTCCGCCGACGAGATCAAGAAGGCTTACCGCAAGCTGGTGCGGCAATATCACCCGGACGTCAGCAAGCACAAGGATGCCGACGCCAAGACCAAGGAAATCAACGAGGCTTACGACGTGCTGGGCGATGCCGAGAAGCGCGCCGCCTACGACGAACTCGGCCGGGGTTACCGGCCGGGCCAGGAATTCCGGCCGCCGCCAGACTGGGGCTCGCAATTCGATGTCAATGGCGCCGAGGGCAGCGACTTCTTTGCCGACCTGTTCGCCCACGTCGGCCGCCGCGGCCGCGCCGGCGGCACCGGCATGGGCGGCATGGGCGGCGGCTTCCGCATGGCCGGCGAGGACATCCATGCCGGCATCGCCATCGACCTGCGCGACGCCTACCAGGGCGCCACCCGCAACGTGACCCTGCGCGTGCCCGAGCGGAACGCCGCCGGCCGCACCGTCACGCGCGACAAGACGCTCAGCGTGACCATCCCGAAGGGCGTCACGCCGGGCCAGCAGTTGCGTCTTGGCGGGCAGGGCCAGCCGGGCATCGGCGGCGGCCCGGCGGGCGACCTGTACCTGGAGGTGCAGCTGAACCCCGACCCGCGCTACCGTACCGAAGGCGCCCATGTGTACGAGAACGTGCCGGTGACGCCGTGGGAAGCCGCGCTCGGCGCCAGTATCTCGGTGCCCACGCCGTCCGGCCCGGTCGAGGTGACGGTGCCGCCCGGTTCCCAGAGCGGCCGCAAGCTGCGCCTGAAGGGGCGCGGCATCCCGGCGGCGCAGCCGGGCGACCTGTACCTGATCCTGGACGTGGTGCTGCCGCCCGCCAGCAGCGACCGTGCCCGCGAGCTGTACCAGGCGATGGCGCGCGACCTGGCCTTCAATCCCCGTGACCGCATAGGAGCCTGAACGATGATGGCGCAAGTACATAGCCTGACCGGCGTGCTGCTGGACGACGTCGCCCTGACGCTCGAGGAACTGGCGCGCGCCTGCGACGTGGAACCGGACTGGGTGGTGCGCCACGTGCGCGCCGGGGTGCTGGGCGGCGCGCCCGACATGCCGGTGCAGGCCGCCAGCCTGCGCTTCCGCAGCATCGACCTGCTGCGCGCGCGGCGGCTGCGCGACATCGAGCGCGACTTCGACGCCAACGAGGACCTGGCCGCGCTGGTGGTCGACATGGCGGACGAGATCCGCCGCCTGCGCGCGCGCATGCACGTGCTGGGCATGCGCCTGGTGTGACGCCGCCCGGCATGCGGGCCCCGCTGCCGCGCTGCGCTATCTACAATCGGCCTCCTGATATCTGTCGATCAAAGGAGGTCATATGCAACAAACATCGAACCAGGCCCTGCAGGGCAAGCGCGTCGCCATCCTGATGACGGACGGCGTCGAACAGGTCGAGTACACCGGGCCGCGCAGCTTCCTGGAAGAGCAGGGCGCCCAGGTGACGCTGTTGTCGCCGAAGGCGCCCGGCGAGGCGATCCAGGGCTTCGACCACCTGACCCCGGCCGACACCTTCAAGGTCGAGCAGGACGTGCGCGGCGCCAATGCCGCCGATTTCGACATGCTGGTGCTGCCGGGCGGCGTCGCCAATCCGGACCAGCTGCGCCTGTCGGCTGAATCGATCGCCTTCATCCGCGCCTTCGGCATGGGCAACAAGCCGATCGCGGCCATCTGTCACGGCCCGTGGACCCTGATCGAAGCCGAGCTCGTCACCAATCGCGAGATGACCAGCTGGCCGACCCTGCAGGTCGATTTGCAGAACGCCGGTGCCAAGTGGCGCGACGAACAGGTGGTGGTCGACGGCAAGCTCGTCACCAGTCGCAAGCCGGACGACATCCCGGCCTTCAACCAGGCCATCCTGGCCCAGCTGCAGGCGGCAGGGCAGACCCGGCAGTAACAATGGACAGTGCGCGGGTGCCGGCAGGGCGTGCGCCGTGCCGGTTCCGGCATGTCTAGAATGACTTTAAACCATCGACGAACCACGGAGGTCATATGTTGGAACAAGCTGCCGGCAAGCCGCTGCAGGGCAAACGCGTCGCGGTCCTGATGACCGATGGCGTGGAACAGATCGAGTACACCAGCCCGCGCTCCTTCCTCGAAGAAAACGGCGCGACCGTGGTCCTGGTGTCGCCCAAGCAGGCCGGCGAAGAGATCCAGGGCTTCGACCAGCTGCAACCGGCCGATAAGTTCAAGGTCGAGCTGAACGTCGCCGACGCCAACCCAGACGATTTCGACGGCCTGGTGCTGCCGGGCGGCGTCGCCAATCCCGACCAGCTGCGCCTGAGCAAGGAATCGATCGACTTCATCCGCGCCTTCCCGGTCGAGGAAAAGCTGGTGGCCGCGATCTGCCACGGCCCCTGGACCCTGATCGACGCCGGCATCGTCACCGCCAAGCACATGACCAGCTGGCCGAGCCTGAAGCGCGATCTCACCAATGCCGGCGCCGAATGGACCGACGACGAAGTCGTGATCGATGCCCGCCTGGTGACCAGCCGCAATCCGGGCGACTTGCCGGCCTTTAACGACGCGATCCTGAAGGAACTGCTGCTGGCGCCGGGGAATGATCCGGGGCCGACGTCGTGAGGTTCAGCGCGGTCGCGGTATGGTCCGCGACCGGCTGCGCTTGTAGCTGCGGCGGCGGCGTTGATGCGAGCTCGGCCGGCGGCGGAATCAGGCTCAATGGCCTGTCCTCGGGCGCCGCGCCGTCGCTCAGCGCGACCGTGTCGCAGGCCCGTTCCAGCCACCTGAGCTCGGAAGCGGGCAGGAGCACCTCGCCGGCATAGCCTTCCAGTGCCACTGCGAGGGCCGACTGATCATGGTTGGAAAATACCAGCACAGAGACCGTGGGTTCGCCGCGCACGTTGTCCCGGATGTCCAGTACCCCCAGCTGGACCGGAAATTCCCGGTCGCGCTGCTCGCGCGACAAGCCGCGCCTAGCCCTGATCTCCGCGAACCTGGCCAGGTGGCCGGCAAGGTCCGCCGGCGCCGTGCAGCGCTGCGCCGGACTCTCGTCCGCGAAGGTCGACTGCACGTGGAAGCGCGCGCCGCGGCCGGCACGCTGCAGGGTGGTGATGCCGGTGTGTGTGGCGTACGTGAGCGACAGGATCGCCTCCGGCGCAAAGGCGGCCAGGGTGTCGCCGCGGGCGACCGCCACCGGCGCCGGCGCCAGCACCCGCGGCGCCAGCGCGGCGCCGACGATGATGCCGAGGGCGAACAGGCAGCAGGCGGCGGCCAGCAGGCGTCGCTTGTCCAGGTCGGGCATCATCGGCGTGCGGCGGCCAGGAGCCGGTCAGGGCTGGCTTGGGATGCGGCTGTGAGGAGGCAGGAGATGCAGAAGAGGATGCGTCGCATGGCCGTGCTCGGAAAAGGGCAGAGGCTCTACGGTGCATTATCTTGCGGGGATTCGATTGAGGCGTGTCAGGGCTGGCCTATTGCCTTGCAGGCGGTGTCGAGCCGACCGGGTGCCGATACAGTGAGCGTGATCCCGGCGGCATCGCCCTGAGCGATGTGCCCCGGACGCAGTCAGAGCCACGTCCCGACACCGCCATGATGGGAACACGTACCGCGCCGGTGCTGGCTGAAAGCCGCGTCAGACCGCGCCTTTTTTGCGTTTCGAACGGGCATGGCGTGCAACACCCAGCAAACCCAGACTCATTAGGGCGATACTGCCGGGCTCCGGTACTTGCCTGAAGACGCCGGTTCCGCCCGCGCAATTACTGGATGGTGCACAACCCGCATCGATCATTGTGGCATCGCTATTGGCATACGTGACGGTGAACAGGTTGCTGGCGCTCGCCATGAAAATATGGCTCTCGAAATTGAATGCCTTGAAACTGCCCGACAGCGTGAGGTCATCCAGGAACACGATGTCCATTTCGAGCAGGTCGCCTTCGCCGAACGCATGGTCCCTGGCATAGGTAATGGGACGCGGCTTGCCGGGCGCCTTGTAATAGAAATTGACCAGTCCCGCTTCCGGATCGAAGTCGTTTTCCCGCATCTTGAGGGTCAAACGTCCGGCATCGAAGGCGGCATCGGAAAACTCCATCCGCATTTTAATGTTGTAGGGCGTGGCGTCGTTATTGCCCTGCCATTCGTACACCACGTTGGCCTGGCTGTTGGCGTGGAAGGAGAGTGCGGCGATGGCACAGGCGATCAGCTTCTTCATGATGGTGTCCCGAATTAAAGTTATTTGAGATAACTTCATTTAACGAAGCACAACTCATGCCATTTGGAATTTCTTGCACGGATTCAGTTACTTAAGAGCGACATCGTCAAGCAGGGGATTGGATAGTGTTAAAAATTTCGACATTCATGCTGCATGAAGTGGTGGCTTGTGTGACTGATCTGGTGAAAGAGGCAAGGCGCAAGAAATAAAGCGCCACCGGCTTGCGCTTGGCGGGCTTTGTTGAATACGGGGAAGGTACGGCGCAATCGCTGCGCGATTGCTTGAATGGACGAATCGGAGAGTCCTTGCGCTTGCCGGCGCAAGGCCGTTATGCCGGCGCGGCGCGGTGCGCCGCGAAACCCCGGCTCCGCCCCTCGTCCGTGCCGGAGCGGATTCGATTCCCTCCGTCCGCAGCGAAGTATTCAAAAACAAAGCCCCGCCGGCTTGCGCCGGCGGGGCTTTGATCATCAGCGCAGGCAAGATCACAATCGCTGCGCGATTGCTTGAACGGACGAATCGGAGAGGCCTTGCGCTTGCCAGCGCAAGGCCGCTGCGCCGGCGCGGCGCGGTGCGCCACGAAACCCCGGCTCCGCCCCTCGTCCGTGCCGGAGAGGATCCGATTCCCTCCGTCCGCAACGAAGTATTCAAAAACAAAGCCCCGCTGGCTTGCGCCGGCGGGGCTTTGATCATCAGCACAGGCAAGATCACAATCGCTGCGCGATTGCCTGAATGGACGAATCGGAGAGTCCTTGCGCTTGCCAGCGCAAGGCCGCTGCGCCGGCGCGGCGCGGTGCGCCACGAAACCCCGGCTCCGCCCCTCGTCCGTGCCGGAGAGGATTCGATTCCCTCCGTCCGCAGCGAAGTATTCAAAAACAAAGCCCCGCCGGCTTGCGCCGGCGGGGCTTTGTTTTTGAATACTGGTGGAGGCGGAGGGAGTCTCCAGCCTCCACCAGCATCAACATAAGTTGTTGATTCGCGTGGCCGTTCTGGCACCGCAGCTTGCAATCTTGGGGTTCGTTTGGGGTACTCTAATGTGGTATTGTACCGCGGCAACGTGCAAATTCAATAACGAGTATGGACTCGAACGTACAGTTCTCTGATCGACACAAATTTTCTGACTGGCCGAACGTGACGGTCCCGGTGCTCGCCGCGGGCGTGTATGCGATTTGGGACCGCCAGGCGCTCATCTACTGCGGGATGTCCGGGCGCGAGTTCGAAAAGGCGCAATCTGCGCAGCGAAAGAAGTACGGGCTAATCACTCGCTTGGCTAGTCATGCATCAGGGCGCCTAAGTGGTGACCAGTTCTGCGTCTATGTAGCGAACCGACTTGTTATACCCGGCCTTCAGGCTGAGCAGTTGAACAAGTTCGCGTCTGGAGAACTTACTCTTGATAGCTTGACAAAAGCGTATATTCATAACCGGTTTGATTATCAGTTCGCAATTGTTGAATCAAGTAAAGAGGCATATGAGCTGGAGATGAGAGCCCGGCAGGGCGCGATCTTCGGTGCCAAACCACTGCTGAACCCAGCATAAGATCGTTCTATCGCAATAACACATGGGGGGCGCTCTTGTTCCAGCTACAGCACTTTAAGTCATATTCTCGTCGAGACGTTCATAGCATCTTTTCCCCTGATACTGTATTTGTGCCACAAGCGGGGACCTGGGGACTTCATGGGATCGTAGACGTTCCTGACCGCCCAGGTGACTATATTTTTTTCGTGACTTTCGGCCAGGCGCAGGGCGACCACCAGTTTGACGAGTTCATCACAGAGGACGGCGTCTTATCGTGGCAATCTCAACCACGTCAAGGCTTTCAGGATCGTCGGATACAAGATTTCATCCGGCACCGTGAAGAGGTCAACAATATCCATCTGTTTCTTCGACGCGGCCGAGATTGGGATTACACATACTTTGGTCGGCTCAAGTATCTCGACCATGATCCCGTACGTGAGCGCCCGGTGTACTTCCAGTGGCAAATCCTTGACTGGCCACCGCCTGAACAGGTTCTTGCTCTGCTGGGGCCTAAGCTGATCCCGGCTAAGCCTCAGCATGTGAGCTCAGTATTGGTTAACGAAGAGATTAAGCATCAGCTCACGCAAACTGCGGCGCCGTATCGCCGGAAACCTGGGCGGTTTAAGGGCGAGCCCGGCGGCTCTACGCCAGCCCGGCGCCCGGATTACATTGCTAATCACGTTGCGAACCAGGAACTAGGTTTGCTAGGCGAATTGCTCGTTTTGCGGATCGAGCAAGAAAGGCTCATCGCTGCAGAACGTCCGGACCTTGCCGCAAAGGTGCGCCATGTTTCCGTGCTTGAGAATGATACCGCCGGGTATGACATCCTGTCGTATAGCGATGACGGGGAAAAAATCTTTATTGAAGTGAAGACTACACGCGGGTCTATCGATTCAGATTTTTTCATTAGCGCCAGCGAACTGGCGTTTGCACGAACGCATGCCGCTCGCTACCGCTTATATCGCTTATGCGACTATTCAGATGAATTAGATTCGGCTAGTTTCTACGTCCTGAATGGTTTGCCGGAAGATGATGAGCGATTGCAGTTCGCCCCGACTAACTTTAAGGTCAGCATACGCCGTATTGATAGTTAAGAGGAGGTGCTTCCTTGAGTAATCTAAGCATGCAAATGACTTGGGAGTTGTTCTTTCTTGATCTGACTAAATAAGCGATAAATTATTCATATGGCTAATAGGAAGAATCATCATTTTGTGCCGCAATTTTACTTTCATTTATTTTCTGGGAAAGAAGATTGTATTAATGTGCTGCACCGCGCAACTGGCCGAGTTATTAAAAATGGTCCAATCAAAAGCCAGGCAAGTAAAAACCTTTTCTATGGCAGTGACACAATTGAAGAAGCGTTAGGAATTATGGAGGGCGCCGCTTCTGCAGCACTAAAAAAACTCGTTGAGCTACAGAACCCGATGGTGGTTGACCACGAAGAGGTCGACGTGATACTTGCCTGGCTTGCGCTGCAGCGAGCGAGAACTCAAGCCGCAAGGCAGGCTAGTCAGCTCTCACAAGACATAATGTTGCGGTTACATCTTGAAGTGCAAATTAATAATGATAAGACGCTGAGTGATGAAAAAGCGCGCGAACTAAAAGATTCGCTATCCGAAATTTCATCTAATCCGGCACACAACCAAGCTTTGCAGATGAAAGTAGCTATGCAGGCGTCAGGTGCTATGGGAGACCTTGTTCAGATTATGCTCCTGAATAGAACCAATAGACCTTTCATCTTTAGCGATGCTCCGGTCGTGTTTTATAACGCTTACTATCGAAAAGTGGTCGATCAGGGTGTGCTTGGTATGGATACGGCCGGGCTAATGATATTTTTCCCTTTAGGCCCGCAGCTTACTCTGGTATTACTTGACGGCGGCTGCTATGCTGTCAAGAAGATGCGAAACCACCAAATTCAGTTGCGTGATCTTCGTGACATAGCAGCTCTCAATAAATTGCAAATTCATGCGGCAACACATTGTGCCTATTTTGATGATGCAACGATGGAGCGATACGTTGCTAATCTTTGGGAAGAAGAAAAAAGGTCGTTGAGTGATCACACTGGTCGAGTTGTTGAGGGACCAAGCTTCGATGCCAGAACAGGTGAATCGCTTGGCGATATCGTTCA
>Ga0308156_1001072_pt1 | contig 37120 bp, 53 predicted proteins | sample PhyAR2_FD_201041 | JGI IMG/M metagenome (GOLD analysis project Ga0308156, IMG submission 201041) | Phyllosphere microbial communities from UC Gill Tract Community Farm, Albany, California, United States - DLSL A.R2 | ecosystem: Host-associated > Plants > Phyllosphere > Unclassified | place: USA... | reverse complement strand
CCGCCTCGGCCTCCTTCAGGATGCCGATGATCTGCTCTTCCGAGAATTGCTTCCGCTTCATTCCGTCCGTCCCTTTGAGGGGCCGGTCTCTAGTTCCACCTGGATGAAGAAACGGGGGTCACGTCAGATATGCCATGCCGGACAGGCTGCAAATCCGCCGAATTCCCCGATCCGGCTCCGCTGTTTCGGACATAAGCGTCATTGGTGCCCGCGACCGCCGAAGACACCACATCGGATGGCAGGCGTCGACACGCCTGTGACGGGGTACGACGGCAGGCGCCACGGGGCGTGGTCATCGTCGTGAATGCTGAAGAAAATACACCGGGTGGTAGCGAAGGAGGGACTTGAACCCCCGACACGCGGATTATGATTCCCCAAGAAGGCGTTGAATAAACTCGGCTTTTTTCCCAAATCAGGGAAAAATCGCCCGTGAAAAATCAATGGGTTAGCCGCGTGCTTCCAACCGGATACGCCGCATGACTGCGCGATTCGGGGACCTAGCAGCATCCATCCTTTCAACCACGCCTGGGCATCGCAAAGAAGGCGACGCAACCGATCCGGTTCGGCGGGGAAGCTTTCACGAAGATAGCCGCCAGGCCAAACCGTGGCGTCGCCACGGGGACGGCGATCGGCGCAAATGGAACGCCTTTAAGGGCGCGGCCTTGGGCGCTTTCGACAGACTATACAAAGCCCACTGCATTCAGCTCCGCCAGGAGCGCGCTGACCGCCGCGCCGGTAAGCGGGACGATGTGACCGATTCACGCAACCGACTGCATGGCGACGATCGCGCGGTGCTGGCGTACATGCTCGACCGCTTCAATCACGTCACCGGCGAACTATTCCCGCGTATCGACACGATCGTCGACGCCGTCGGTAAGAGCGAAGGCTATGTAAAGGCGGCGCTTGCACGCCTTCGCCAGTTTGGGTTTCTGTGCTGGGTGCGTCGCACCAAGACCAAGGAGGGCGCCGAGGGTCAAGCCGGGCCGCAGCTCGAACAAACCTCAAACGCCTACTATTTCGCTTGGGGTGAACAGCTCGTCCAGGAGGCAAAGGCCGCATTCCAGAACCTGCTGACCATCGGTCTGAAGAAGCTGCGCGCCGTGACCACCAGCGCCAAGCCCGCCTGGCCTAGTGATCCGGCGCTGTCGGCCGCGCTCGCTGGGGTGCGCGATGGGCTCGACCGCCGCGACGCTGTCGTACCTAGCGCGGGTACATAGTTTGCCCGCTACCCGGTGGAAGATCTAAGAATAAAAGGAAACGCTTCGCGTTGCGCAGTTAGATGGTGGCCCCTCCCCTCACCCGACCGGATTTAGCCGATCCCGACCGCCAAGACCCGGCGGGCGGGAGCGTCGGCTATGCCGACGCGGTGCTGCCTGGGGAGCAGCAAGCGGCTTTTGCACGCTCTTCCCACAGGACGCCCGCCAAGCACATCTGGCTGCATCAGGATGCATCACGTACCGAGGCCCTATTTCGCCTCTGTACGCCCCGGAAAACCTGGCTGCATCAGATGCCAGCTTTGCATCAAAACCGACCTAAAAAGCAGGCGGGCGAGGCGGGGGGTCTTGCGCGGAAATCGGGGTTGCGAAATCTCGACCCGCCCCCGGCCGCTCCGGATCGCCGTTGACCTTTGTTCGCTTTATGTTCCACATGGGTTGGGCCATGAGTCGTTGGAACGTCGATGCAACTGCGTGAAATCCCTATTCATCTGGTGCCCCGCGAGGTGCCGATGCTGCTATGCCGGACGCCAGCAGGCTTCCCCTCGCCTGCCCAGGACGACATGGAAGATCCGATCGACCTCGGCGCCTGGCTCGTCGAGCATCCGGCCGCGAGCTACATTATGCGTGTCGAAGGCGGCTCGATGGCGGGCGCCGGTATCACAGACGGGGATCTGATCGTCGTCAATCGCGCGAAGCGGCCGCGCTCAGGATCTATCGTCGTCGCCCTGGTGCACGGCGACCGCACCCTGAAGCGCCTGAAGAAATTGGACGGGCGCTATTGGCTGGTCCCGGAGGCCGAGGGCTTCTCGCACATCCTCGTCGACGAATATGTCGACATATGGGGCGTGGTCGTGGGCGTGGCGCGCAAGGTCGTATGACCGCGCCCATCGCCCTGATTGACTGCAATAACTATTACGTCTCCTGCGAGCGCGCCTTCGACGCCAGCCTGATCGGCGTGCCGGTCATCGTCCTGTCGAATAATGACGGCTGCGCCATCGCCCGATCTGCCGAGGCCAAGGCGCTCGGCATCAAGATGGGCGACCCGCTACATCATCTGCGCGATCTGATCCGCCAGCACGAGATTCGCGTCCGGTCCTCCAATTATGCGCTGTATGGCGACATGCAGCGTCGGGTGGTCGCGGCTTGCGAAGCTTTCGTCCGCGATTTCGAGATCTACTCAATTGACGAGATCTTCCTCGATCTGGCTGGATTTGAGGACCGCGACCTGGTCGACCATGCCCACCAGCTGCGTGACCAGGTGCTGCGCTGGACCGCGATCCCGACATGCGTCGGCATTGCCGATACCAAGTCACTAGCGAAACTGGCCAATGCCACCGCAAAGAAGCACCCACGCTTCGGAGGCGTTGCCGATCTGCGCGGCGATCGTGTCCGCGACGATGTCATGCGCGCCTTTCCGGTCGAGGATGTCTGGGGCGTCGGGCGGGCGACCGCCATGAAGCTGACCGCGCTCGGCATCACGACAGCGGCCGCTTTGCGCGACATGCCGATGAAGCAGGCGCGGGGCCTGGGCACCGTCGTGCTCGAGCGCTTGGTCGCCGAGCTGCGCGGTTTTCCCTCGAATGCGATCGAGGCGGTCGAGCCCCAGCGCAAGGGAATGGCCGTCACCCGGTCATTCGGCACCCCGGTGACCGATTTCGACGCCATGATGGGCGCACTGTCACAATACGCCCTTCGCGCAGGCGAGAAGCTGCGCCAGCACGGCCTGGCCGCGGGCAGACTGACGGCTTTCTTCCATACGAACCGGCACAAGCCGGATCGCCCGCAATATGCCGGTTCGCGCGCCACCACCCTCCACCCGATGACCAGCGACAGCCTGGAGCTGATCGCAGCCGCCGGGCGCTGCGCCGAGCGCGCGTGGCGCGACGGATATGCCTATACCAAGGCGGGGATTCTATTGGACGATCTAACTAGCGCGGCCGATCGACCGCGCACCCTGTTCGAGAGCGATAGCGACCGCCGAGATAAGCTTATGGCAGCGATCGACGACGTGAACGGCCGGTTCGGCAAATTCACGGTCGTGACCGCCGGGCAAGGCTTCAGGCGTCAGTGGCGCCTGCGATCGGACATGCGGTCACCGGCTTGGACGACCAGCATCGCTGATGTGCCGATCGTCACCGCCTAGTGACCCCGGGCATGGAACCTTGCCAGGGTCTACAGTGTCGATAGAACACTAAAAGTCATCGCGGGGAGGCATATTTGAAACACTACGAATCGAATTTTCGAATAAGCCACAAAAGGCCGATCTGCATTACACCAGAAGCCCTCTTGGAATTGTCCCAGATAATGGGCTACGCAAGAGCCGAACTCATGCCCCCTCCCCCAGCGGACCTCGAAGTCAACGACGAGGATGAAGAACTTGCAGCCCACGCTCGCAGATACAACAATGATCAAATAGAGCGCTACGAGCATGAATTTGCAACAGTTTATTCTGTCGAGTTCTCCAATGGATTTCGCCCAACTAAAAAATCTATCGAAAATTTGTTAGATACTTTAAACTCGGAGCCAGACGCACCGACAGAAATAAAATTTGGCTTGGGAGCATCGTACTCTCGATACTTTGAAGTAGAAATAGGCGGAATGTATGGAACCAGCGTCAATATTAGAGTTAGTGGGCCTGATGCAATCGCGGAAACGACCGTTAGAAAACTGAGAAATTGGCTTAAGATACATGAGCCAGATTATGCATGGGCAAGGTCAAACTTTGCACATTTTACCATGTCTGCGCTGATTGCCATAATATCGACCTCACTTTTACTATACTCTAACTGGAACATTTTAAGCATTATCTTACAGAATTACGTTCAGGCATCCCCAATATTGGTGATTGTTAATGTAGTATTTTTGTTTGGATTTTTTTTCGCGGCATATACTCTAATAGAGAAATTATTTCCCATAATAGAATTTCAGCTTGGCTGGGCACGACGAAAGTCAAAGGTAAGAAAATCTCTTATTGCATTATTGATAAGCTTATTTGCGATTCCAATTCTATTGCACATCGTCGGCCTCACGTAAAATTGACAGACATTAGTGGTGATCGCTGGCAGCATTTTTCATAAGAGTTAATCTTTGGGCAGGGGAAATAGGTGGGATCGTTCGATTTCCCCCCTAGTACGCACCGCTTCAACGCAAACGTATTCGTTAATTCGGAGGAAGCGGGAGAGCAGCGGGATGATCTCCAGCATCCAGAACATCCCCGTGGCGTCGCGGGGATTTCCGAATGCCGATCCCTGCGCCGGGACGATGCCGAGCAGCTGGGGCGGCACCCTGTGCGCCGCCAAGACATCGTCCCGCGTTGCGTTCTTGATTTCCAGGAAGACGTCCTTGGCCCCCTGCTCGGCGACCGGGATAATCTTCAGGCTCCCCTCTTTACCCGCTGGTGCGTGCACGAAGAGATTGCGGAAATTGCCCGGCCCCTTCGACGCACGCAGGGCGGCGCGCAACTTCGTTGTGTCACGCTCGTCAATATCGCCGGTCGCATAGAGGATGTACCCGGCGTGGCTGCCATTCAGGTAATAGCGACGCCGGAAAAGCGTCGCGGCCTCGTTCAGCAGCGCCGCCTGGATCGCCGACAGATATTCCGGTGATCCATAAATCTCCTGGTTGATGTCGGGCTGCATGATCTGCACCACCGCCCCGGCCGGATACTCCACCTCCGGCGCGCCGCCCGGCACATACCAGAAGACCCCTGGCGTCACCCCGCGCCGCATATATTTGGCGGGCAGATAGTCGAGCCGCACCAAGCCGCCGAAGCGATTCACGATCTTCAGCAAATAGCATTCGCCGAAGACCAGAAAGTCCTGGATCGCCCGCTCGGCCACCGCACTGGCCAAATAGGGCGTCGCCCTAAGCTCGCTGACGACGATATTGCGCTTGAGCAGGATGGCGCTGCTGTGGTGCGGCGACGCATTGAACGACCGCGCCAGCCCGTCGCGGCTGATCGGCGGTTCGTACCAGCGATCGTTGCGATACACCTGCATGACCGTATCGAGCAGGGTGCGCCGGTCGAGCACCGATTCCGGGTCCCCGAAGGTAAAGGCATCCATGCCCCCCCGATCGGTGCCCCCCTCCCCGCTCGTGCCGTCGGAGATAGCCATATTCGCCGTCGAAGTCGTCTCCGCCGAACTCATGCGACGGATCTTGGTCTTCTTCGTCACCGATTACCTCCATGCGCGTCTTGGGCCGGGTCTGACCGTCGAGCGGCTCATTGATGAAAATATGCATCGCGGCCCACGCCATGTCGGCATGGCCGGTATCGTCGGCGCGGCTGGCCTTGAAGGTGATCGCCTTGCCCGACTGGGTCAGCGCCTTCTTGATCGACAGGAATGCCGATTGCAGGTCGGTCCACCCGCCATCGAATTCCACGCGGCCGCGCGAAATCGTGTGCTGCGCCTTCATCACCATCTGGGTCTTGCTCTCCAGCGAATACTGGAGCTTCACGACGCCGCGATGCCGATCCTTCAGGATCTGATAGACGCCAGCGCCGACGCCCGAGGCGTCGACCCCGACATAGGTGCAATTGTAGCGCTTCAGGCGGGCTAGGATGAATTCCACCTGCTCCTGGAAGTCCGCGCCGCGCAGCTGGTGCTTCTCGATGAGGCGGAATTTGCCGTTCGGCCCGTCCGGGGGCAGCGCGATGACCAAGGCAGCATTGTCGCCGTCCGTGCTTTCCTGCGGATCATAGCCCGCCCAGACCTCCCGATCGCCGACCGGCCGATCGGCGAGCAGATTAATATCGCGCCAGTCGACATCTGCGTCGACCGTGCAGCGCTGAAGCTCATTGAATTTGAAAGCCGACAGGCTGTCGTCGACGAATTGGCAGCCATAAAGATTGGCATATTCGTCGGGCGCATTCTCGTCCCGCACCTCGGCCAGGTCGAAAAGGTCGCAACCTTGCGCGGCCGCATCCTCCAGCGTCAGCATGTGGCGCCAGATCCGATCGGCGCCGAGCTGTCCGGCCTTGAGCGCGTCATAGCTGACATCGATCGCGACCTGCTCGGCTTTCTTCCGACGCCGATTATAGGCCGCGCCGGTCCACAGCGAATAGGCCTGATGCGCCACCGTCGACGGGGTCGACAGATACGTCTTTCGCCAATGCTTGTGGCTGGCCATCGCCTTGGCGACTTTATTCAGCTCCTCGAAACCGAAGGTCCAGAAAAATTCGTCGAAATAGAAGTTGCCCGTATAGCCCTGCGCCGTGCGCGCATTGGTGCCCAGGAAGATCAGCTTGGCGGTCGGCTTATCCTCGGGCAGGCCCTCGGCCGATACGACGATGGGATCGCCCTTCAGCTTGACCCCGACCCGCGCTGCAAATTCGATGATGTAATTTTTAAAGACATGCGCCTGATTTTTTGACGCCGACAGGAATATCTGATTGCCGCCACCCTTTAGGGCGTCGAGCAATGCTTCGCGGGCGAAATAGAAGGTCGCACCGATCTGGCGCGACTTGAGCACCATGCGCGTGCGCTGGTGCCGGTTGTCCCACCACAATTCATTATATTCGAAATTCTCTTCGTGGAAAATTTCCTCCAGCCGCGCGATCTGCTCGGCGGTGAAGTGATTGGCGGGGGCCTTGTCCTTCCGCTCGCCCGCATTGCGATTGGCGACCTTCTCATTCAGGTCGCCCTCATGCCCGCCCGGCGCCTGGTATCGCCGCACGCGCGCCCCCGCCACGACCTGGCGCATCAGCAAGTCGATTTCCTTGAAATCGCCGCCTGTCTTATTTTCCTTGGCGATCAGCGTGTTGAGGCGGCATTCCAGCGCGTCCTCGATCTTGGACAGCGACGGCGCCTCATCCCATCGATCGCGCTGCTTCCAGCTTTCGACCGTGGCGCGCTTCAGCCCCAGCTCGTCCGCGATCTGGGTGACGCCCCAGCCGCGCCAATACAGACTGCGCGCCTGGCGCTTCGCGTCGACCGGGATCGGCATCGTCGACGCTGGCAGCGGCATTTCATGGTCGGGCGGGAGCTTGTCCATCGCCGGGGACGGTAGCCACCGCCCCCCGCCGCCCGCGCCGTCCCGCTTGTGTAGAACGCCGTTCTACACAAGCATCGCGTTGCGCCCACGCGGCCCTTAGCCCCTGTTCTGGCCAGCAAATCGGCCCGTCCAGGGCGCCAATCAGGGATCGCTACAGCGATGGGCACCAAGAGCAAATTTTTCCGCGCCTTCGTCGAAGGCAATACGATCAGCGACGGGCGCACCATCACCAGCGCCATGATCGATGAGATCGTCGCGACCTTCAACCGCGACACCTACAGCCCGCGCATCAATGTCGAGCATATCGCGGGCTATAGCCCGGAGCCGCCTTTCAATGGCTATGGCGACGTCTATGCGGTGAAGGCGCAGGACGATGACATCACGGTCGCGGGCAAGACCGAAAAGCGCCGCGCGCTCTACGTCCAGGTCGATGCGAATGACCAGCTGCTCAATCTCGCCGCGACCGATCAGAAGCCCTATCCCTCCGTCGAGCTGACCCCTTCCTATGCGGGCTGCGGCAAGACCGGCATCGTCGGCTTAGCCTTCACCGACAATCCGGCATCGATCGCCACCCAGCGCCTGCAATTTTCGCGCTCGGCGCCGGGCACCTTCCACGCGCACGGCACCGAGGCGATCGCCCTGGAATTCGACGCCGCGCCGATCGATGTCACGAGACCCGACGGCGCCATCGCCAATTTTTTCAATCGGCTGGCGCAGCAATTCGGCCGCGCCGAGGTGGAAAAGCCCAAGGAAGAGCCGAAGCGCCAGCCCGCGAATGACAATGATTTCGACCCGGCAAATTTCGCCACCGAGGTCGGCAAGACCGTCGCCCAGTCGATCGCCGCTGCCATGAAGCCGGTCACCGAAGCCCATGCCAAGCTCGCCCAGGATTTCTCGGCGCTCCAGGCAAAGCTGGAAAAGGCCCCGGTCGACACCTTCAGCCGTCCGCCCGCCACCGGCGGTAGCACCGCCGTCCTCACCGACTGCTGATCGGCCCCGCCCGCCCCCGCCCGCAAGCACAGGACCGCCCCCTACCATGAAGAATCTCACCCGCACCGCCTTCAATGCGATGCTCGGCCAGATCGCCACCATCAATGGCGTCGAGTCCGATGTCGTGCGCGGCGAAAAGCAATTCTCGGTCGCCCCCGCCGTCGAGCAGAAGCTGGAGGAAGTAATCCAACAGTCGAGCGAATTCCTCGGCAAGATCAATATCATCCCGGTGGATGCACAGGAGGGCGCGAAGGTCGGCATGGGCGTCACCCGTCCGATCGCCAGCCGCACCCTGACCAATGCCGCCACCGGCGTGCGCCGCAAGCCGATCGACCCCACCGACACCAGCGACCGGGGTCGCTATTTCTGCGCGCAGACCAATTCGGACACGGCGATCAAATACGGCAAGCTGGACATGTGGGCGCATAAGCCCGAATTCCAGACGCTCTATCGCAATACGATCGTCGCCCAGCAGGGCCGCGACCGGATCATGATCGGCTGGAACGGCGTCGCCCGCGCCGACACCACCGACATCGTCGCCTTCCCGCTCCTTCAGGACGTCAATTTCGGCTGGCTCTACAAGATCCGCTATTACGCGCCTGCGCGGCACATGGCAGGCGGCGCGCTGACCCCTGCGACCCGCGACGGCACCGGCCGCGTCACGGCCGCAGGCAAGATCTACGTCGCGGCGGGTACGCTTGGCACCGAAGTCGACTATGTCAATATCGACGCGCTGGTCACGGACGCGATCGAGCTGATGGACGAATGGCATCGCGACGATACCGACCTGGTGGTGATCGTCGGTCGCGATCTGGTGTCCGACCGCTTCCTCAATGTCATCAATGCGGCGGGCGACAAGGCGACCGAGATGGAGGCGCGCAATCGCATCCTGACGCTGCCGAAGCAGGTCGGTGGCAAGACCGCCGTGCTCGTGCCCTTCTTCCCCGCCAATGCCATCCTGGTCACCAAGCTCGATAACCTGTCGATCTACGTCCAGAACGGCTCCCGCCGACGCACCATTCGCGAGGAGCCGGAATACGACCAGGTCGCCGACTATCAGTCGGTCAATGAATCCTATGTCGTCGAGGATTACGGCTGCGCCGTCCTCATCGAAAATATTCAGCAGAGCAAGAAGGCCTAAGCGGCCGCTCGCTGTCACCCTGTAGCCCGTCACCCAGGACACGCAAATGAGCCTCGCTCGTCAGACCCGCGACCATGTGTTGTCGCTTATCGCTGCCGCCAGTGCGTCCGATCCTGCTGGTGGCGGGCTCACCCCTGCCCTGCACCGCGAAGAGCAGCCGCTCTACACCCCGGCCATCGAGATCGCGGCCAAGCAGATCAGCTTGCGCCTCACCCACGATCTGCGCCGTCTGAAGGACATCAAGTCCCGCCCGCTTAAGATCGCCGCCAAGCGCGAAATGATCCCCGAATATCGCGCCTGGATCGACGGCGAGCTGGCCGCCGGGGAAGCCGTCGAGCGCGGCAAGATCGCCCCCTCGCCCGCCATCGAGGTCCTGCCCACCGTCATGGTCTGGGCGATCGACACCGACGATTGGCCGCTGGCCCTGCGCCTGGCCACCCATGTCCTGCGCCACGACGTGCCGCTGCCCGCCCGCTATGAGCGCGATGCCGCCACCCTGATCCTGGAAGAGGTCGCCGAGGCCGCGTTACACGCCCAGAATGCGGGCCAGAGCTTCCCGCTCGACGTGCTGCAAGAGGTCGAGGCCCTGGTCGACGGCATCGACATGCACGACCAGCCCCGCGCCAAGATGCTGAAGGCGATCGGCACCGAGCTGATCCGCGCCAGCGAAGCGCACGCCGAGGGTACGCCCGATCGCGCCCAGGCTGCCGCCCAGGCGATCGAGCCGCTGCGCCAGGCCTTCGCGCTGGATCCGCGCATCGGCGTCAAGACCGTCATTCAGCGCCTGGAAAAGGTCATCGCCAAGACCGCGCCCGATGGCCTTCAGACCGATCTGGACCGCGTACGCGCGGAAGCGCTCGCCCTGGGCATGTCGGTCGCGGATTTCGCGATCTGGCTCCAGACCGTCGACGCCGTGACCGAAAGCCGCCCGATCGACCTGATCGCCGACGGCAAGGCCGACAGCGTGATCGAAGCCCTTAAGGCCGCTGCCCAAGGCGGCAATTCCTGATCCTCGAAAAGAACGGACCGACGATGCGCCTTTCCAAGCTCGGCCTGATCTGCGCCGCCACCCTTGCCGCGCTCCCCCTCACCGCCTGCGGCCCGACCGCCCAAGAGCGATGCGCGGGCGCCAAGGACGCCGTGACCTGCATGGCCGTCGCCAGCTCGGGCGGCGACGTGAAGGACTATCTGGTCGGCGGCCTGGCGGGCGCCGCGCTGGCGTCGCAGCTGTCCGGCGGATCGCCCCGCCCGACCGTGATCCATCATCACGCCCCGGCGACCTACTATCCCCGCGCCGCCTATCAGGCACCGATCCCCACCCGGACGGTCACGACCACCACGCGCCGCAGCCTTTTTGGCGGTGGCTCGGTCACCCGCACCACCACCAGCTACCGCCCGAGCTTCCGCTCGCGTCGCTGACCAGCTCGCCCCCGGGCGCCGGGGGCGGATCGCGCGTGACGGGAGGGACCTTCGGGTCTGAGGGCCGCCACGGACCCGATCCCCACCCCTGGATCTCCTGAAGGACCCCGCCCATGCCCACTCTCCTGATCCTCATCGCCGCGATCTGCCAGGGGCTCGGAGCATGGGCGGTGCTGGCCGGTGCGCTGGCGCTCGCCTGCCAATTCGACCCCGCGACGATCGGCCTGCCCGCCATGCACCGCACCCGCGCCCGCTGCGCGCTCTGGGCGCTGGTCTTCTCGATCGGTATCGCCCTGACGATCGCGGGTGCGGCCATCGCCGCCCAGGTCATCGGCGCACCCGCATGACCGCGACCTTCATCCCCACCGTCCTGCCCGACGACCCCGCTCCCGTGGTCACCACACCCGCGCCGATCGTGACAGGCGGGTGGTTCCCGCCGATCGACCCCGCGCTTTTCCGCGATGAGCAGCGGGTGGACGCTAATGCCATCACCGACGCCCGCGTACGCCAGGCGCTGATTGCGGCGATCATCCGCGTCGGCCGCGACCTGGAGGAATGGCGGCTTGGCCAGGTGACGGCGGGCTTCGCCACGCTCGACCAGGTGCCCGCGCTGCGGATCGATGACCAGTCCGAGCTGGCGATCCTCTATCGCCGTGCCGTCTTCACCGCCGCCAAGGCCGAGATCATCGAGCGCTTCGTCGACGTGGACCTGACCGGGCGTGGCGAGCGAGAGGCCAGCCAGCTCGATCCCAGCGTCGCCGAGCTGCGCCGCGATTCGGTCCACGCCGTGCGCGAGATCCTGGGCGTCGGGCGCATGACCGTCGACCTGATCTGATGGACCAGGTGCGCGCCCGTGCCGGTGACACGCTCGACGCGCTGATCTGGCGCGCGCGCGGCCTCGGCCCCGACGATCTGCCCGCCGTGCTGGCCGCCAATCCTGGCCTGGCCGCGCTTGGCCCCGTCCTGCCGATCGGCACCGCCGTGATCCTTCCCGACGCCCCGCCCGCCACCCGGCAGCGCGATGTCGTCCAGCTCTGGACCTGACCCCCATGCAGAAGATTATCCACGATGTCGGCGACGCGCTGCTGGCTTTCCTCATCACCTTGGTGCCTGGCGCGGCGGGTGCGGCGGTCAGCCTGGTCTATGAGCAGGGCCTGAGCTGGTCGAAGCGCGTGACCCAGATGATGGTCGGCATCACCGTCAGCTATTTCGCCCGCAATATGGCGCATAGCCTGACCGGCTGGGACGATTATCTACTCCAGGCGGTGGGCTTCGTCGTCGGCATGACCGCCTTCAAGGCCACACCCGCCCTGATTGCGGGTGTCGTCGAGCGCGCCCCGCTGCTCCTCACGCTGGCCGATCGCTTCCTGAAGAAGGACGCAAAATGACCTATGATCGCGCCCGCCTGGCGCGCGAGATCGCGCGTGACGAAGGCGACAAGCTGGCCGCCTATCGCTGCACCCAGGGCTTTCGTACCATCGGCAAGGGCCGCAATCTCGACACCGTCGGGATCTCGCCCGCCGAGACGGCCGCGCTTGGCATCACCGTCGCGAGCTGCCTCGCACGCGGTATCACCCAGGCACAGAGCGATGCCCTTTTCGGCAATGACATCGCCCGCACCGAAGCCGATCTCGATCGTCACCTGCCCTGGTGGCGCAATCTCGATCCCGTCCGCCAGCGCGTGATGCTCAATATGTGCTTCAATCTCGGCATCGGCTTGCCCCCGACGCGGACCCGCAAGGGGGAAGGCCTGCGCGCCTTCGTCAATACCTTGCCCCGGATTCAGCGCGGCGACTGGCCTGGTGCGGTCGCGGGGATGCGCGCCTCGCTCTGGCACCGACAGGTCGGCGACAGGGCCGAGCGGCTGGAAGCGATGATGCTGACCGGAAAGGAGCCGCGATGATCTGGATCCTGAAAGTCTGGGCCATGATCCGCAAGGCATGGGGTGGCCTGCGCACCGAGCTGCCCTTCATCATCCTCCTCGCCGTCGCCGCTGTCGGCTGCTGGCTCTACGTGCAGGCTCGCCATGCCGAGCGCGATCGCGACGACGTGACCCGCCGGGCCGAGCTGGTCTGCGCCAAGGTCGGCGTCGACTGGCAGGAAAAGCACGGGCGCGGCCCCGGTGCTGCCTGCGCCGATCGCGTGGCCCAGCTGCGCGCAGATCGGGAGGCGATCGATCGCCAGACCGCCGCGCTGCTCGGCGACGCCATCGCGCGGGGCAATGCCCTGTCCGCCTCCGATGCCCAGGCTGCCCGTGCCGCCCTTTCCCGTGCCCAGGCCGCCGAGCGGAAGATGGAGAATGCCAATGCGAAAGTCGATGCGACCGATCATGTCCGTGCTGACTGGATCGCTGCTCTTAATGACCTTGCCGGGCTGCGCCGCACGCCGCACTGATCTGGCGCCGCCCGCGCCGGTCGTGGTCGCCGTCGAGTCGCCACGCCCGCCTGCCGAGCTGCTCGCCTGCGCCGATCGCGCGCCCGCACTGCCAGAGGATCCCGCGCTGCTCGCCACCATTCCCGCTGCCTGGCGCAAGGGTCTGATCGGTCTGGCCCGCGCGGCTGGCGTCAATGCCGACCGGCTCGACCGCCTCTCCGATTGGATCGCACCGGGCTCCTGCCCTGCCACGCGCTGACATGAAGAAGGTCGACGCCCTTCGGGATCTGCTGGTCCGCGCCGTGCCCGCGCTGGCGGCCGATCCCTCCAAGCTGGCGATCTTCGTCGATCGCGGACGGGTCGGCGCGCGGATGGGCAATCTGTCCTTCGAATATCGCTACACCGTCAATCTCGTCCTCCTGGATTATGCGGGGGACCAGGACGCGGTGATCGTGCCCATCATCGCCTGGATCGCCGAGCATCAGCCCGAGCTGCTCCAGCGCCAGGACAGCGAGCCCTTCGGCTTCGAAAGCGAATGGCTGGCCCAGGACAAGCAGGACCTGTCGATCACCATCGACCTGACCGAGCGGGTCCTGGTCCAGCGCGTCGCGGGCGGCGTCACCACCGAGCATCTGGCCGACACGCTGCCCCACGACAGCTTTCTCGGCGCCGAGGATGCCCGGCTCTGGCAGGGCCTGGCCGAGGATCTCGTCGCGGGCGAGACAGCGATCGTCGCCCCCCGATGAGCGACGATTTTGCGCCCATCGAGCAGCTGGCGGGCAATCTCCTGCAAAGCCTGTCCGCGCCGGAGCGCAGGTCGCTCCTGCGCAAGATGGCCCGCGCCCTGCGCGCCACCCAGTCGGAGCGGATCGGTCGCCAGCAAAATCCCGACGGCTCCGCCTACGCCGCCCGCCGTCCCCGTCGCGAGCTGAAGCCCGGCAATTTTACCGTGAAATTCCTCTACCCCAAGGGCGATGCCAATGCCCGCCTGGTCTTCATGAAATCATGGGTACGCCAGGGGCCGCTCCTGACCGGCTTCGACGCCGAGGCGGGTGCCATCCGATCCTTTTTCTGGGACAAGGTCGACCGCTTCCTGCCCGTCGAACCCGAGGATCAGAACAGGGGTGCGGGCAAGCTGCGGCGACGCGGGGCCATTCACCGCGCCGCCATGTTCCGCAAGCTACGCTCCGGGCGCTTCCTGAAATCCGGCGCCACCGATAGCGAGGCCTGGGTCGGCTTCACCGGACGCGCGTCGCTGATCGCATCGATCCACCAGGATGGCCGAATGGATGCCCCCAAGCTGGGCGGTCGCCAGGTCCGCTATGCCCAGCGCGGGCTGATCGGCCTGACCGAGCGGGAGCGGGAGCTGGCGATCGACATGCTGCTCGATCACGTCGCCGCCCATTGATCTTGGGGGCCGATGATCTGGTGTAGAAGGCCATTCTACACAAGCGCGCGCTAGCCAGCCGATCGCGGCCCGATCGACATGGCGGCGATGGCCACTTCCACCTCCACCACCGTCGATCTGTCGCGTCTGGCGCGTCCGACGATCCTTGCGCCCGTCGATTATGAGGCGACCCTCGCCGAAATGATCGCGCGCGTACAGACGGTGATGCCCAGCTTCGACGCGACCGTCGACAGCGATCCTGCGGTCAAGGTGCTTCAGGTCTGCGCCTATTACAGGATGCTCGATCAGCAGGATTTCAATGAGCGCCTGGTGTCGCGCCTGGTCGCCTATGCCACCGGCTCGACGCTCGACCATATCGGGGCAGAGATCGGCGTCGCCCGCCTCACCCTGATCCCCGCCGATGCCGCGACCGGCGCGCCTGCCGTCATGGAAGACGACGACGAATTGCGCGCGCGCATCGTCCTGGCGCCCGAGAAATTCGCATCGGCCGGGCCGGAGCTGGCCTGGGTCGCCCATGCCAAGGATGCCAGCGCATCGGTGCTCGATGCCAGCGCCACGTCCCCCGCGCGGGGCGAGGTGCTGATTTCGGTGCTGTCGCGTGACGGCGACGGCACCGCCTCCGCGTCGCTGCTCGATGCCGTCCGCGCGATCGTCACCGACAAGAAAATCCGCCCGCTCGGCGCGCTGGTGACGGTCGCCAGCGCCAGCCTGAAGCCCTTTGTCGTGACGGCGCGGCTTTGGACCTTCGCCGGTCCCGACGCCACGCTGGTCCTGGCCTCCGCCCGCGCCAGTCTGGACGCCTATCTCGCCAAGTCCCGCAAGCTCGGGCGCAATATCACCCTGTCGGCCCTGTCGGCCGCGCTGACCGTCGAAGGGGTGCAGCGCGTCGTGATCGATACGCCGCTCGCCGAGATCGTCTGTGATCCGACCCAGGCGGCATCCTGCACCGCCATCACCATCATCCATGCGGGCTATGATGAATAGCCTCCTGCCCCCCAATGCGACCCGTCTGGAGCGCGCGTTGGAAGCGGGCATTACGCTGCGCCCGGCGGTCGACACGGGCGCAATGGCCGAGGTCATCGACAATCCGGCGCTCGCCCCCGCCTTCCTCCTGCCATGGCTGGCCTATGGCAGATCGGTCGATGCCTGGGACGCCGACTGGTCGGAGGCCGATCGCCGCGCCGCGATCGCCGAATCGATCCCGATGCATCGGATTAAGGGGACGCGCGCCTCGGTGGAGACGGTACTGGGCCGCTTCGATCGCCGCGCCCGCCTGGTCGAATGGCATGAGGCCAGCCCGCGACGCCCCGCCCACACTTTCGACGTGATCGTGCCCATGGTGCTGGAAGACGGCACCGCGCCTGGCGGTCGCCGCGCGTCCGCATCCTTCGCCGACGCGATCGTGCGCGAGATTGCACGGGTGAAGCCGCTGACCGAGCATATGCGGCTGGTGCAGGAAATCCGCGCAGCGGGTGCCGTGGGCATCACCGGCGTCGTGCGCGCCTTCGCCTATACCCGCGCCGACGCCACCATGACCATCGACCGATCGCCCGACTGGGCCGCCTATCTTCAGACCGAGGATGGCGAGCCGATCGAAGCGGGCGACGGCACCTTTCTGGACACCCGCCCATGACCGCGCTGATCCTGACCATGACCACGGCCGGGCTGGGCCGCTTCACCGCCGCGCAGACCGATACCGGCGTCGACCTGACCGTCACCCATGTCGGCCTGAGCAGTGCGTCTTTCGTCGCCGCGCCGACGCTGACCGCGCTGCCTGGCGAATTTCGCCGGGTCGATACCGTGTCAGGGGCGCGGGTCGCCGACAATATCGTGCATATGACCGTGCAGGACGATGCGGCACTGACCTATTCGGTGCGCGGTTTCGGCCTTTTCCTGGGCGATGGCACGCTATTCGCCACCTATTGCCAGCCGGTGGTCCTGGTTGAGAAGTCGACCGGATCGACCCTGGCGCTGGCGATCGACATTGCCTTTCCCGAGGCGACCGCCGCCAGCATCCGCTTCGGCGACACGAATTTTCTCAATCCGCCCGGCACGACCGAGGTCAAAGGGGTGGTCGAGCTGGCCACGCTGGCAGAGGCGAATGCGGGCGATGCGACCCGCGTGACGACGGGCGCGGTCGTCAAGGCGATGATCGCCAGCGCGCTCGATATGGTCACCCAGGCGCTGAATGGATTGACCGGCAAGACGATCTACGGGTCCGGCCTGGTCAAGGGCGGTGGCGACCTGACCGGCAATCGCACACTGACGGTCGACGCTGCCAGCCCGGCCGAGGTGCTGGCGGGCACGCGCGGCGATGTGGCTCTCACCCCGGCGGGCCTTGCTGCGCTGGCGGGTACGATCGCGACGACAGGCGAATTCCAGATTGCGCCGGGCATTTACGTAAAGATCGGTGTGACATCCGGCCCCCATGGCGAGGGGCCGATCGAGATCGCATTCGCCACGCCATTCCCCAATGCGTGCCTTTTCGCCGCCCCGATCGCGATCAATTCGCGCGGGGACATACGCTGCGACAGCTACGCCCAGGAGCGCGCCCTGACCGCGTCGACCTTCACGGCCTTCGTCCAGAAGCAAGCGAGCGACAGCACCAATATCGACGCGATCCGCTGGATCGCGATCGGCCGGTAAGAGGACCAGCGCCATGGCCAAAATCTCCGAAATCCCTTTGCTCGCCAAGCCGATCGGCAATGAGCAGGCTGTCATCGCCGACCCGGCCGACGGCTACAAGAGCAAGCGCGCACCCATCGCGGACCTCGCCAATGCGGCCGTCGCCCCGGCTGTCACCCAGGCGCTGGCCGCGCGTGACGAAGCGGTCGCCGCGCGCAAGGCATTGCAGATTGTCGAAGGGGCGCTCCTCGATCCACTGGAGTATGAGCGGTCGGGCTACGCCGAATTCCTCGTCGATCGCGACTATAATCTCGTGAGTGGGACCAAGGCCAATGGCCTTGGCCTTGCACCCTATAGCGTCGGGGGCCAAATCGTCGAACCGCTGGCGGCGCTGGAATATGAGCGGTCGGGGTTTAGCGGCTTCACCGTCGACGCCGATTTCAATCTCATACAGGGCACCGGCGACGCCGGGCATTCGGCGGTCGATCTGTCGATCCTCGAATATGAGCGGTCCGGCTACAGCCGCTTTACCGTCGACGCCGATTTCAATCTGATCGAGGGTCAGAAGCACGCCGTCGCGGTGCCCGCACCGATCGCCGTCGACAGCTATGTCGTGGTCGAGCAGATGGACGGCGCGGGCAATCTCCACGTCTATTCCGAGCAGCGCGCGACGGGACGCCGTGTCCAGCTGTCGACGGCGGGCACGAAGAATAACCTGCGGCGTGTCACCGGCGATGGCTACGCCGTCTATGCATCCGACCGCCTCCCGCGCCCCGCAGGCGGTCTCTTTGCTGCGCCGGTCAATGGTGGTGCTGAAGTCTCCGTCCTCCCATATCTTGCCCTTGTGGGCTTCGGCGACAGTCAGCAAGGCATGGGCTCCACCGATAACACCGGCTCGGTGCATGTCGCCGCCCAGCAGCTTGGCTTCCCTACCGCCCGGCAATTCGGTGTCGGGGGGCAAAGCGCCAGTCAAGCGGCGTCGCGGCTCGTCTCGGTCCCGATGACGCTGGCGACCGGCACCATCCCCGCCAGCGGCTCGGTGGCTGTCACCGTCCTGGGGGCCGATCCGATCACCGGCGGAATGCCGAATATGAAGATCCGCTACCTTGTCGCGGGCGTGTCGATGATCCTCACCCGCGATACGAATGGCAGCGGGGTCTACACGCTGACCCGGCAAGTCGCGGGGGCCGCCGTGCCGGTCGCCCCTGGTACCATCGCCTATGCGATGGGGGCCTCGATCATCGGGGGCGGCGATCCGGTCGACTATCCGCGCGACTGCATCGCCATCATCCAGCTGGGTCGCAATGACTTCGACACGATCGAGAGCAATGTCGCGGCCATCCGCACCGTCATCGGGTCACTGACCCCGCTGACCCGCCGCTTCATCATCCCCCTGGTCCTACCGGCCGGGACCGGCCTCGACGGCTCTGTCATCGATCCGATCGAGCCCACGGGCAGCGAGCGGCGTGGACGTGTCGAGGCGATGAATACCGCCCTCCGCGCCGCATTCGGCGACGCCTGCCTCGATCTTCTGCCCATCATGCAGGCGCATGGCAATGGCAGCGCCGAGGACAATAGCGACATTGCGAGCGGCTATGTGCCGCGCTCGCTGCGCACGGACTTTCTCCACGCCAACGAAGCCGGGCGCGCCGTGCAGGGCCGCTACGGTTACGCCCCCCTGATTCAGCAAAAAGGATGGACCCAGCAATGAGCGGTCAATTTCAGCGCCAGCTTACCCGCAATGGCATGCCGGGTTTCAAACCGCAGCGCGACGAAGCCGTCGACGCGGGGACCGTCGCCCTTTTCGATTTTGCGCATGGCTGGGGCTATGCCAATCAGGCCAATCCGGTCGCCGCTGCCAGCCAGCTGCGCAATTACGTGCGGCTCGGTGGGAGCGCCGTCACCGATACCGGCGTGCCCTGGGCGTCCGGCATGGCGAAATTCGACACGGTGGGTCAGTCGATCACCCTTCCGCCGGAATGCCGCCTGCCGGCCGATTGCACCGATTTCGTCGTGTCCTTCTGGGCCAAGATTCCCAAGACCGGCTACCCGACCGGCGGGACCGGCCAGAAAGTCACCCAGCTTTTCGGCTGCGCGTCGGGCGGCTTCATCCAATACTCCGTCCTGCCCTTCTACGATGCCGCCACGGGCAATCTGGCCATTGTCCAGCTGGGCATCAATTTCGAGGGGCCGACGCTCCCAGCGAGCCTTTTCCCCGATGACAATGCGCCGCATCACTACGCGATGCGGTGGCGCGTGCTGTCCGCGACCAAGGCGCTGCTCGAATTCTATATCGACGGGGCGCTGCGATTTTCCAAGGCGGACCTCACCTATGAAGGTACGCTGGCGCAGCCGGACCGGGTCGCCAAGCTCGGCCAGTACTGGAACTACACGCCCGACGCCATGCGGGGCAGCATCGGGCGCTGGACGCTCCAGCGCCTCGATATCGCAAGCAGCAAGCGTCTCGCCGATGTCATCGCAGCCGACATCGCGGCCGGGCGCGGTCGCTTCGCATGATCCGATTGCCGCTTGTGTAGAAAGCCCTTCTACACAAGCGGCCCCTCGCCACTGGCGGCCGCGCGCGCATGGTCGCGGTCATGGCCGATCCTGCCGATATCCAGCGCCTTGTGGGCGATCTCCTGCGCGAAGGTCTGGTCGCGTCCGTCGATCATGAGGCGGGCACCTGCACCGTCGAGCTGTCCGACGATCTGACGACCGGAGCCATCCCCTTCCTGTCCCCTCGCATGGGCGATGTGCGAATCTGGCTCCCGCCCTCTGTCGGCGAGCAGGTCCTTGTCCTGGCCCCCGAGGGCGATACGGCGCGTGGCATCGTGATCGGCGGCCTGTCCAGCGACGCCCGTCCCCATGTCGGGCGCGGCCCCGGTGCCGCGATGGTCTTCGGTGACGGCGCGACCTTCGGCTATGACCCTGTCGGACATAGCCTCGCCATCACGCTGCCCGCTGGCGGCACCGCCGCGATCGTCGCCGATGGCGGCCTATCGCTGAAGGGGCCGCTGTCCGTCGACGGCCCCGTCGACATCACCGGCACGCTGACCGCCAGCAATGACGTCGTGGGCGGTGGCAAGAGCCTGAAGGGCCATATCCACGACAAGGTCCAGCCGGGGCAGGGCGTGTCGGGCAAGCCGGTATGATCGCATTTCTTCTAGTCGCAATGGTAGCCTTTTGGACCGGGACCACCCTTGTCTGGTGGACTGTAGAAAATCGCTGGAACGGCCAACGCTTGCCGATGCCGTTCCGGCTTTTTCGATCCGTGACTTGGCTTCCGGCATTGCTGCATCTTCATATCCCCGGCGAAGAGCGGCTCTATCGGTGGCTATTGCGCCGATACGGGCTTGGAGGTGCCGAATGATCGGCATGGACCGCCACACCGGCCGCGCCATCGGCGGGGCCGATCATTTGCTCCAGTCGATCGACGATCGTCTGTCCACCCCGATCGGCACCCGCGTCGGCCGCCGCAACTATGGCAGCCTGATCCCCGAGCAGCTCGACCAGCCCAATAATCCACTCGGCCGCTTGCGCGTGATCGCGGCGGCCGCACTGGCGCTGCTCGCCGAGCCGCGCGCGCGGGTCCGCCGCATCACCCTGGCCGCCGGGCCGGATGCCCATTCGGCGGTGCTGACCATCACCGGCACCCGCACCGATGTCGCCGGTCGCCCCGGCTTCGCCGCCACCTCCACCATCCGCGCACTGTCCGCGCTTTCGCAAAGGGCCACCCCATGAGCATTCTCCACGGCATCAATGTCCGCGAGGTCGCGCGCCAGCGGCGGGGGATTACCACCGTCGCCACCGCCGTGATCGGCTTGGTCGCGACCGCGCCGCTCGCCGAAGCCTCGGCCTTCCCGCTGGATACGGCGGTGAAGATCACCAATATCCAGGACGCCATGGACAAGGCCGGGGCGACCGGCACCCTGCTGCCCGCGCTTCGTGCCATTGCGGGGCAGGTCGACACTACGATCGTCGTTGTGCGCGTCGCCCCCGGCGCCACCGATGCCGCGACCACCGCTGCGATCATCGGCGCCGACGTCGCGGGTGTGAAGACGGGGATGCAGGCGCTGCTGACCGCCTCGGCCCAGCTCAATGTCCAGCCGCGTATCATCGGCGTGCCGGGTCTGGAGTCGGAGGCGGTGACCAAGGCACTGGTGACGGTCGCGAAGAAGCTGCGCGCCCGCGTCTATGCCAAGGCGATCGGCCTCGATCGCGGCGGGGCCATCGCCCACCGCGCGCTTTTCCCCGACGCGCGCGAGCTGACGCTGCTCTGGCCCGGCGTCACCGCGCCCTATGGCGCGGGCGGCGCATCGATCGCCGTCCCCGTCGCGGCCGTCGCCATGGGCGCGCGCGCCGCGATCGATGCGACCCAGGGGTGGCACAAGACGCTGTCCAATGTCGCCCTCGCCGATATCGACGGCCTCACCGACGATGTGACCTTCGACCTCCAGGACGAGACGTGCGACGCCAATGTCCTGAATGCGTCCGAGCTGGTGACGGTGGTGCGCCTGGGCGGCCAGCTCCGCTTCTGGGGCAATCACACCTGCGCCGTGCAGGGCAGCGATTTCGCCTTCGAAAGCGCGGTTCGCACCGCCCAGATTCTCGCCGACAGCGTCGCCCTCGGCCTCGCCTGGGCGCTCGACAAGCCGCTGCTCTCCAGCCTGGTGAAGGACATCGTCGAGCAGGTGAATGAGCTTTTCCGGGCCGAAAAGCGGGCCGGGCGGATCCATGGCGCGGTCGCCTTTTATGACCCTGCCAAGAATCCCACCGCCTCGCTGAAGGCGGGCAAGCTGCTGCTCGGCTTCCGCTACACGCCCGTCCCCCCGCTGGAAAATCTCGGGATCGAGCAGGAGATCACCGACGAATTCCTGCTCGATTTCGCCGCCCTTTCGATCGCGGCCTGATCCCACCCGACCATCCCCTTTCTGAAGGATAGCCCATGTCTTTCCCCCGTAAGCTGAAGCAGATGATGATGTATGTGGACGGTGTCGGCTATGCCGCCGACACCGAAAGCGTCACCCTGCCCAAGTTGGAGCGCAAGCTCGAAAAATGGCGCGGTGGTGGCCTCGCCCGCCCCGCCAATTTCGACCTCGGCGGTGGCGATGATCTGACCGTCGAGCACAGCTATGGCGGCCCGGTGCGCGCCCTCATCCGCCAATTCGGGGCGCCGGGCATGAGCGATGTGCAGATCCGCTTCGCGGGCTCCTACCAGGATGACAGCACCGGCCAGATCCACACCTGCATCATCACCATGCGCGGCCGCCACCAGGAGATCGATCGCGGCGAGCAGAAGGTCGGCGAGGCGGGCAGCTTCAAGGTCAAGTCGGAATGCGTCTACTACAAGGAGGAGTGGGACGGCGTCACCGATGTCGAGATCGACGTGCTGGGCATGATCGAGATCGTGGGCGGCGTCGATTTGATGGCCGGTCACCGCGATGCCCTGGGCCTCGCCTGATCCCCTGACCCTTCCCGGGCGGGCGCTTGGGCGCCCGCCCCCACCATGACCGGACCCACGCCATGACCGATGCCAAGAAATTCGTGACCATCACGCTCGACGAAGACGCCGCGACCGAAACAGGTCAAGTCCTGATGCCCAAGGGCACCGAGATCATGCTGCGCCGCCCCCTGGGTGGGGCGCTGCGCGGCGTCAATCTCGGCGGCCTGGTCCGCATGGATTACGACCAGGTCGCACTGGTCGCCCCCCGCGTATCGACCCCGCCGCTGCTCCCCGACATTTTCGCGGTGCTCTCCACGTCCGACGTCACCCAGGTCGCGGGCGAGCTGGCAAATTTCTGTCTGACGAATGCGGCGCGGGAGGCGCTCTTCCCGTCCACGTAGAGGACGCGATGGCGGATATCGCATTCGTCTTTCACTGGCCGCCCCAGGCGATGGACCCTCTCTCCGTCGCCGAGCTGATGTCCTGGCGGGAGCAAGCCGCCCGCCGCCACGACCCGGAGCGTCATGGATCGTAATCTTCGCCTCAGCCTCATCATCCAGGCCGGTGACCGCGCCACCCGTCCCTTGCGCGATATCGCGGGCGGGTCGCGGGCCGCGTCTCAGGCGCTGGCGGGCACCCGTGACCGGCTGAAGGATCTCCAGCGCGCCCAGGGCGATATCGCGGGCTTCCGCGCGCTGAAGATGGGCCTGCGCTCCACCGAGACGGATCTTCAGGCCGCCCGCCAGCGCGTGACCGAGCTGGGCCGCGCCATGGGCCAGACCGCCAATCCCACCCGCGCCATGACCCGCGATTTCCAGCGCGCCAAGCAGGAGGCCGAGCGACTGGAACGCCAGCACGCCCAGGAGACGCGCCAGCTCGGCGAGCTGCGCACCCGCCTGGGCCAGGCCGGGATCGCCACCACGGATCTGGCCCGCCATGAGCGCGAATTGCGTCGTCAGGTGGAGGGCACCAATCAGGAGCTGACCGAGCAGGAGCGTCGCCTGGCGCGGACCGCCGACCGCGAGCGGCGCATGGCGGCGGGCCGCGCCCGCTTCGGCCGGGCGCAGGGGATCGCCACCGGCATGGCCGCCAGTGGCGCGGCAGGGATCGGCACCGGCATGGCGATGGCCGCGCCGATCATCGCCGGGGTGCGCGCCGCCCAGGACTATGAGTCGACCATGACCGATATCGGTCAGAAGGCCGATCTGTCGCGTCCCAAGACCGAGGCGCTGGGCAAGGGCCTGCTGATCGCTGCGCGCGCCGCCAATCAGCTGCCCGCCGATATGCAGGCGGGCGTCGACGCGCTGGCGGGCATGGGAGCCAGCGTCCCCGATGCGGTCGCGATGATGACGCCGATCGGCCGCGCCGCGACCGCGTACAAGGCCGAGATCGCCGACCTGTCCAATGCCAGCTTCGCCGCCACCGACAATCTGAAGGTGCCGATCGGACAGACGCAGAAGGTGATCGACATCATGGCCGCCGCTGGCAAGGCGGGGGCTTTCGAGATCAAGGATATGGCGGGCGTCTTCCCCTCGCTGACCGCCGCCTACCAGGCGCTGGGCCAGAAGGGCACCGGCGCCGTCGCGGATCTGGCCGCCGGGCTTCAGATCGCGCGCAAGGGTGCGGGCGACAGTGCCAGCGCCGGGACCAATCTGGCCAATGTCCTGCAAAAGATCAGCTCGCCCGCCACCGCCAAGGCCTTCGAAAAGATGGGCGTCAATCTGCCCGAGGCGCTGAAAAAAGCCTATAAGGAGGGCAAGACGCCGCTGGAGGCGATCGCCGAGCTGACCAACAAGACGTTGAAGGGCGATCTGTCCAAGCTCGGTTACCTATTCGAGGATAGCCAGGTGCAGCAGGGACTGCGCCCGCTGATCCAGAATATGGAGCTTTTCCGCAAGATCCGCGCCGACGCGATGAAATCGGACGGCACCACCGACCGTGATTTCGCCGAGCGGATGAAGGACTCGGCCGAGCAGTCCAAGGCATTGTCGACCAATGCCGCCACCCTGGCCATCACGCTGGGGGCGCAGCTGCTGCCCACCGTCAATGCCGGGCTGAAGGCAGTGAATGGCTTTGCCACGTCGATCGGCGATGCGGCCAAGCGCCATCCGACATTGGCCAAGGCGCTGGCGATCGGCGCTGCGGCATTTGCCACGCTTTTTTTGGTGCTTGGGGGCGGTGCGATCGTACTCGCCGGGATGATGGCCCCCTTTGCGGCCCTCAGCTTCGCGGCTGGGGCACTCGGCATCGGTCTGCTCCCCGTGATTGGGATAGCGGCCGCCGTGGTGGCGGGGGTCGCCGCTCTGGGCGGTGCGGCCTATCTGGTCTATTCGCACTGGGCCGGCATCGCGGCATTTTTCGGCGGCCTATGGGCTGGCGTCAAATCGATCTTCACGATGAGCATCGGCGATATCGGTGCGAGCATCGGCTATTTCGTCGGCTATGCGATCGGCTCTCTTTACGATTTCGGGTCGAAGGCCCTGGCCTTCCTGACCGGCCGCCTGCCCGGCATCCTTAGTGCCGGATGGGCCATGGCCTGGTCCGGCTTCAAGACCGCGATCCACGCCGCCTTCACCACCCTGCCTGCGATTTTCTACGATCTCGGCGCGATGGTCATCCAGGGCCTTTGGAATGGCATCAAGAGCGCGCCGGGCAGGCTGTGGGACGCGGGCATCCGCATGGCCCACGCGCTGTCCGGCGGCTTCCGCGCCGCCAATAAAATCCGCTCGCCGAGCCGCGTCTTCATGGAGCTGGGCGGCCATGTGATCGACGGTCTGACCCTGGGGCTCGCCGCCCAGGAGTCGGAGCCGGTCCAGCGCATGGACAGCTTGTCCCGCCGCCTGACCGCCGCGATCGTGACCGGCTCTGCGCTGCCCGGCATGGCGATGGGCGCGCCTGGCGCGGGCGGGCGCGGCCCTGCGCCGGTCGCGTCAGCCCCCGCCCCCATTACCATCGTCATCAATGGCGCACCCGGGCAGAGCGAAGAGACGATCGCCGAGCTGGTCGCCCGCAAGCTGCGTGAGCTGGGCCTCGGCGGCCCCGGCCCCGACTCGCCAAGCTTCGCCGATCGCCCGGATTGGGAGTAAGACATGCTGCTCGCCCTCGGCCTTTTCGCCTTCGGCATCGACACGCTGGCCTTTGACGAAATCCAGCGCAAGTCGAGCTGGCGGCACGCCACCGCCACCCGCATCGGCGCCCGCGACGCCAGCCAATATACCGGGCCGGGTGACGAGACGATCTCGCTCCCCGGATCGGTCTTCACCGAAATCGCGGATGGCGAAGTCTCGCTCGACGAGATCCGCCGCATGGCCAATACCGGCGACGCCTGGCCGCTGGTCGACGGGCGCGGCTATGTCTACGGCGCCTACGTCATCACCAGCCTGTCCGAGACGCTCAAGCATCTCTGGCCCGATGGCAGTCCGCGTCAGATCGATTTCACCATCGAGCTGCTCTGTGTCGACGAGGATCCCGCATGACCCAGCCCATTCCCGATTACCGCGTGACCGTCGACGGCCGCGACATCACCCACATCATCCGCGGCCAGGTCGAGCGGTCCGGCGGGCGCACCCGCCCCCGCCTGATTTCCATGGGCATTTCCGAAAAGCGCGGCGAGGAAGCCGATACCTTCGACCTGGTGCTCGACGACAGCGACGATGCGCTCGATCTGCCCCCGACCGGCGCGAAGATCCGCGTCTCGCTCGGCTGGCGCCAGGGCAGCGGGGTCACCCTCGGCCTGGTCGACAAGGGTGAATTCCATGTCGAGAGCATCGACCATGGCGGATCGCCCCCCGCCCTGACCATAAAGGCCAAGGCGGCGGACTTCACCGCCGGACTGAAGCAGCGCCGCGAGCAGGGCTATCACGGCACCACCCTGGGCGCGATCGTCGCCCAGGTGGCGCAGCGTCATGGCCTCAATCCCCGCTGCGCCGGGGCGCTGGCATCGATCGCGGTCGCGACCAAGGCCCAGAGCCGGGAAAGCGACCTTGCCTTCCTGCGCCGCCTGGGGCGCGAATTCGATGCAGTTGCGACGGTGAAGGCAGGCGCGCTGATCTTCAAGCCGGTCGGCGACGGCAAATCGCCCTCCGGCGCCGCCCTGCCCGCCGTCACCATCACCAGGCGATCCGGGGACGCCCATCAATTCGGCCGCCAGAAGCGCGACGATGCCGAGGGGGTGGAGGCGCAGTGGCACAATCGCGCCACCGGCAAGCGGGAGACCTTCACCACCGGCAAGGGTGATGGCGGGAAGGCGCGTCGTCTGTCACGCGTCTACCCCACCGAGGAAGCCGCCCGCCAGGCCGCGAACGCTGCCTCCAGCCGCGCCGCCCGCGACCCCGTCACCTTCGCGATCACCCTGGCGCTCGGCCGCGCCGATCTCGGTCCCGAGCAGAAAGCGACCGTCAGTGGCTTCAAGCGCCAGATCGACGCGATCGACTGGCTCCTCACCGAGGTGACCCACAGCCTTGGCGATAGAGGCTTTACCAGCGCGCTGAAGCTGGAGCAGGCCTAGAGGTTCGTGGAATCACTACGAACTTGCGCTGGCACCGTTTCGATCTCACGGAATATTATCAGGGGGGTAACACCATAAGACAGCAACGGACGACCCAGAGCTTGACGCGCTGGCCCCGCCAGTTCGTTAGCGACCTTCCAGAGGTTGTCTGTCGTCATTCCAATCGCCAGACGTTCGCTGAAGCTTAGAATGTCGTCATGGTCATCATATGCGTCCTCATCGTCTCTTACCTCGAAGGGCCGCGCATCCAGAACGCTGACCATGGACCAGCTACCAGCAACCTTTACCCCATGCTTCAACATAACGTCTGAAGCACTTCCATTCATATATCGCTCATCGATCGAGGCCCAAACGGTTCTATCACCGTCGATAATATTGATCTGCGGTGAGTGCGGCAGGAGGGGCAGGAGTTCAAATGCGAGCTCAGCGTCCGTTACTTCTTTTGCGTTCCCCTTTTTACCAGCAGCGCGTCTTTCATGCCTATTCAGTCCGGCCTCTTCGTCAATGGCTGCCTTCTGAAGCATATACTGTCTGGCTTTTTCGGACTTCCACATTTCCTTCAGCATAGCCAGATCGGTGACGATGAGCTTGCCCTGCGACAATACCAAACTACCGATCGGCGCTGCCTCGATGTCACGCTGGATCATGCCCTGCGCTGCATCCAAAAATAGCAGCGGCAGAAGCCATTGCGGATCAATCTTAGTTAAAACGGACGATTTGCCTAATTCGGTCCCATCTGCCTTCACTATCTTTACAGAGATACCGATCTGGGATGAGGAGGTTTCCTCTGCTCCTCGGACCACCTCCGTAACTATTCCGTCGTCGGAAAACTGCGACAGAAGCGAACTCAGTCTACGGGTATCCGCGTAGAGAATATCAAAGACGGAATCGGCCTTCTTTGCGTCGGATACCACGATGAACATCCTCTCTAACCGCTTCGATACGGCTATTTAACTTATCTATATGTTCTAACGCAGCCCGCGCTGCTTCATCTGCTGGCTCTTCATTCGTAAACAGCCTGCCGAAGCGCTTGATCAGCGCACTTCTTGATGACGGATTGTCAGTCGACGACGGCATAGCGAATTCCGATGACAAGCACGGACTCAGTGTAACGCGCATTTATTAACATAGTGAGTTCACGCCAGCCAATCAGCCAATGAGACATGAACGCATCTATGGCGGCCTATTTCTTCGCGGGAAGCCGTTCGGCAATTAGGTCCAGCTTACCCGAGATCGTGGCCTCCATCTTGGCCTGCTGCACCTCAATCTGCGTGAGTCGCGAATTTACCGCATCAAATTTTTGATTTGTGTAAAGGTAAAGCCCGCCAATCAGAATCGCCAAGGCCACAACGGCCGCCACACCCCTATTGAGGAGGGCACGTACGTCGCTGTGCAACTGCGTGAGCTGACGATCAACCCCGGCTTTCCAATCCTCGGTCATGCCACCGGATGTGCCATCTCCGCCGCCTCCTTTCAAGGTTTCCTGCGGGGCTCCCGTTTCCTCTATCCGAGTCCGGGATTGAAAATCAAATCGGACGACTTGGTCGTAGCCGGGGCGGAGTTCATTCTCCATTTGAGCCATCCCCTTCGATCACGCGGCCATCCGGATCAAGCGACGTCTCGGTCGCCCTTGCCATAAGCACGGTTTGAAAATGCTTGAGGAAATTCAAACCACTAACAGCACTTTCTTTTATTTCATTATACGCCTTATCAGCCTCTTCTTCGTTACCCATATTTTGCGCAATTATATAATTTGTTATCGACGCAGCCATGAAGTATGGCCTCTCAATAGCCGCATACAGAGCATCAAAGGCAACCCTTGGCAAATTTATGCTTATTTCTTCATCATGTGGTATTTCAAACCACTTCTTTATAAGAATAGGATCAATACTGAATTCACCTTTACCGCTTTTCCAGTCACCGTCACTCATTACTATTGCTCTTTCACAGAGGTTTTTCAGCCAGCGCCTCGCGCCATCTCTCGGTCACTTCGCTGTGCATCGGCCATCATACTAGCATAGGTATCAACCCATTGATGCTCGCCCGCTGTGATAACGCCGTCGGCGCAGACAACCCGGTGAACAAAGCGATTAAGCAATGCAGCGGACGTCGAGCTATGCGCATACTCCCGAATCGCCGATCGCAGAACCTTGCCGTCAGGCGCCAATCGCCGGGCATGGGCGGCAATACGATCCAGCGGCGGATCGCCCTCCCACCCTTTGCGCATCCAAAGCGCACAGACGAAGTCAGTGATGACCTCCGCCTCAAGGTCATGCCAATGGCCGTCGCACCGCGCCATGAAGCACAGGACATTCAGCCCGGCGATGATGTGCTCTTTGCGGCGTGGCGTCGTGTTCCAGCTATGCGCCCCTTCCAGCACAGCGCCGATGCTGAACTGCTCGAAAAAGCGGCCGTCGCCGAGGGACTCCCCGGTTTGGGCGTCCGTCACTTCCAGAATGCGGGCGCACTGGAACAGCTTGTAGCGCTTGGACTGGACGCAGATCGCGCCGACCCTTGGCGCGCCGTTGAACAGCTCGTAGCGACGGCAGACGATGGACCGCTCGGTTACGACGCCTTGTGCATCCGCATATTCGATGACGCAGACGAACCCCGATATCGGCCCGCCGATCTCGTCGCTTTCCTCGGCGTCGTCATCGGCGATGACGGCGTCGTCCACCTCGAATGTCGGCGGCAGAACGGCTTCACGTTCCGCCAGAGCGGCCCCCGACGATAATCCCGTAACCATGACACCCTCCCCTGAGCGAGCGGAGCAACAAATTAATCTAAGTCACCCCGTAGCAATGTTGGAAATCCCGATGCAGAACAAAATAAGAACGGGATGGGAGTACAAAATTGATTCGGTTGGCGTTCAGGCCCGCGCCCGGATGTGAACAGGGGTGCAGGCCATGTGAGGTCAAGTGTGCGATGCTCGCACAGCTTCGGAACGATCGCCTGGCGGAATATCAGTCCGCTCAGGAAGATCACCGTCGGGGGCCATCCGGGGTGACACAATCGAACCTTGCGCGACGGCAAGACCTTTGGGCAGCCGCTTGGCGAGCTCATGAGCGAGTTCGTCCTCAGACATGCCACGCGACGCCTCCAACACAGCCAGAAACATCCGGGTCAGCGCATCCTCTGAAGGAAAAACGGCCATCATCGGAAAATACTGAACTGTCGGTTCGGGCAGTGGGGGTGGCGCGCCTTCGGCGGGATCGTCCGTCTCACCCGCCAGGAAAGCTGGCGACGTACGAAGGACGCGAGCGATCTTATGCAGATGAGAGGAGCCGGAGCTAATACCCGCTTCCAGCTTGCCAATCGTGGGCTGGGATACGCCTGCAAGACGGGCCAACTGGGTTTGAGACAAACCCAGTTCGCTACGCCGTTGCGCGATCCTATCCCCCGTTCGCATCAGAGATACATATTCCAATAGGAATTGCCGCCTAGCTTCGAATTGCTATTGCCATTTTATTCTAATCGGAATAACCGAAGGTCATGGACAAGCCCATGACCCCACAGGAAGCGTTCAATGAAGCGCTACGCCGTGCAGGCTCACAGGCTGCACTGGCGGCCATCGTCGGCAAGCGACAGCCCGCCATTTCCAAGCGCTTGCGCGGCACGTGCCGCGCCGAGCCGACGGAAGCGATCGCCATTGAGCGAGAGACGGGCGTTCCGCGCGCCGTGCTGTGTCCCGAAGTCTTCAATCCCGACCCCACCTCCTCCGTACTCCCAGGCTCCGAGGTGGTAGAGGGTGGCGCGCCGATCGTCCCCGGCGATCGGCGCGCCAAAATGCAGTGTGTTAAGTCATGAACACACCCCGCGTTCTCGACGCGTGCTGCGGCAGCCGAATGTTCTGGTTCGATAAGCAGAACATCGATGCCTTCTTCATCGACAACCGCGCCGAGCGGCACGAGCTGACTGATTCGTCCAGCGCGGGCGGCACACGCTCGCTGCTGATCGCTCCCGATATGGTGGCGGATTTCACCGCACTGCCATTCCCTGACGCGACCTTCCCCCTGGTCGTCTTCGATCCGCCGCACCTCGTCCAGAACGGGCGCACCGGATGGCTGGCCAAGAAGTACGGCAAGCTCGGCACTGACTGGCGGGATGTGATCCGTGCGGGCTTTTCTGAGTGCTTCCGCGTCCTGCGCGCGGACGGCACGCTCGTCTTCAAGTGGAATGAGCACGAAATTCCCGTCGCCGAGGTGCTGGCCCTGACGGATGTGCAGCCCCTTTTCGGCAATCGCTGCGGCAAGACCGCCAAGTCCCATTGGCTGGTCTTTATGAAGCCCCTCCAAAAGGACCTTCGTTCATGACCCAGGACGCTTTCATGCACGGCCTCGGCCTGCTGAGCCTGACCGTGATCGGGGGCGCTGCGGCGCTCTCCGTCGCGACGATAGTCGGCACGCTGGACGAAAATTGGCACCGCATCACCGCCGCCCTGCGCGGCCAGACCGGCCTGCCCCTCGCCCCGCCCCAGCCCTTCCGCCCGCGCCCCCGCCCGGTCGCGGCGGTCATACCCGAAAGCACGAAGATGAGGGACGCGGCGTGACCGGCGGTCGTAATATCTTCGCACTGCCCGCCGCCTCTCCGGCCAGGACGGCGACGATCCTGGCGGCTTTCGATTACGTCAGCGATGCCCATGACCGGCATATGGACGCCCGCGATGTCTTGAAGGGCCTGGAGGCCCAGCACGGGGCCAAGTTGACGTATCCGACCTATCGGACGGCTTTGCGCTGCGGCGACATCTACTCCGAGGCTGCGACGTCGTGCGCCCTTTCGACGGCCAAGATCCTGATCGACAGCTTCATGCTGAAGGCCCACCGCTATCTCGCATCGATGCAGGCGGGCGACCGCCCAGCGCCCGCAGCGTGGCGCTTCGCATGACCCAGCTCCGCGCACCCCAGACCTATGACGAAGCGATCACTCGCATCGCGGGCGTGATCGGCTGGGCGCGGATCTCCCAGCTGACCGGCCGGGCGCTGCGCTCTGCGCGCTATTGGTCGCAGCCGAATTGCAAGACGGTGCCCTCGATCGCCCAGGCGCAGGCGCTCGACGCCGCCTATATCGCGGCGGGCGGGGCCGGATCACCCTTTCTCGACACCTTCGAATTCCAGCTGGGCCAGCAGCTCCAGCGGCAGGACGCCTGCACCCGCCAGCTGCTGACCGAGATCGCCGTCGCCACCAAGGAATGCGGCGACGCCATGTCCGCCGCCTTGGGCGTCGTATCATCAAATGCCTCGCCGCTGAGCGCGCACCGCGCGTTCGCCGAGGTCGCGGAGGCCCAGCGCGCGATCGACGCGCTGATGCGCCGCCTGTCGAGCTTCCTCCCGTCCCAGACCACCGACGCGGGGAAAGACGGGGGTAACACCAAGTGAAGAAGGCCCAATACCCATCGCGCCTGCCCGGCATCGCCTGCCCGCATTGCGATTCCGACGCGATCGCGCGGACGAGCAGCCAGCTCGACCCGCTGACGCGCAATATCCGCCTGATGTGCAAGAATCCCGACTGCGCCCATATCTTCGTAGCGCAGATCGCGATCTATCGCACGCTGCGCGAAAGCCTGACGCCCCGCGCCGACATCGCGCGCCAGCTTCCGCTGGGTCAGTGGGTGCCCCAGCGCCGCCCGGCCAATGACGACGAGCCGACGCCGATGAATGACGATCGCCTGCCTGCGGCCGTCGAAGGTGTACCCGTGCCCGGCTGATCGGCGCGGCCCCGCCGCGCGCTTCCTTCCTGTCCCGTCTTTCCCTGCCCGGCGACCACCCCGTCGCCGGGATCGCCCCCCGCTTTGCCTGAAAGGACCGCCACCATGCTGCATGTCGCGCTCCCCTCCATCGCCGCCTGCACGCCCCTGTCGCCACCCGCCTATCTCCAGCTGCGCAGGATCGCGGCGGGGCTGTCGCGGGACGATGTCGCCCGCCGCATGGCGCGCTTCGGCCGGGATGTCGGCATTGCCGTCCAGCTGGTCCGCTCGCTGGAGACGCCCGGTGTCCGCGCCCGGCTTCGTGCCACACTCGATCAGCTGCGCACCGTCTTTCCCTTCGACCAGGACGTCTATCACCAGCTCGGCCATGCCCCGGCCAGCGCGCATCCCCGCATCTGTCGCGGATGCGGGGTCAGCGCCTGGGATATGGAGACAGCGCCTGGCGTGGACGCGGGCGGCTGGCACGATGATGCCACCTGCCTGGCCTGCGCCGCCCAAGCGATGGGTGCCCGCTGATGCGTCGCGAGGACATGCCCGCCTGGGTGCGGCTGCTCGGCATCATCGTCGTCGCCATCATCGCCATCCCCTTCGTCATCGTGACGATCGCTGCCCAAGCGAAAGACATGCGGCGGTGATGGCGTGGTGGGGACCGGCCTCTGTCACGGCGACCGCGCCGTCTATCTCGGCCTCGGCCAGGCGCGCGGCAAGCATTGCGACGTGCTGTCGGTGCGTGGGCTACACGCCGCGATCCGCTTCGACAGCGGCTCGGCCTGCCTGGCGCTCGCCAAGGATTGCCACCCGATCCCACGCCGCCCGCCGCCCGACTTCTAGCCTGCGCGCTTGTGTTCAATCGCCTTCTACACCGCCGCGCACTGGCGCAGCGCTGCTTTCCCTCTCCACCACCTGCCACCGGAGCCTGACACGATGACCGATCCCGACCTGTCCAAGATCGACCAGCAGACCGCAGACGAACTGCGCCTGCTGATCGAGCGCGCCGAGCGGCTGGAGGAAGAGAAAAAGGGCATTTCCGACGACATCACGGACGTGTTCGCCGAGGCCAAAGCCCGCGGTTTCGACAAGAAGGCCGTCCGCAAGATCCTGCAGATCCGCAAGAAGAAGCGCGAGGAGTATCAGGAAGAGGAAGCCATTCTGGAGGTCTATATGAAGGCCTTGGGGATGATCTGATGGCACACCATTGGACATTTGGCGCCGTGCGCTGCGCTCATCAGGACGGCAATTTCTGCTACCTCCCCGGCTGGACAAATGGCCTTTTCGGTATCGATTGGCGACCGGGCGCGGAAAATGCCCCGGAACCGATGGCCTATGTGCTGACGCACCTGGCCACCGGATGGAGCATCTGCGCCATCACCGCCGATCTGACGGAAGTGATCCGCGCGGCTTCGGAAATCGAGGCCGCGATCGACTGGACCTCCGCCGATCCCGGCGAAATCAAGGTCATCCTGCGCGATGCAGAGGGCGACATGCGCGCACTCATCAAGCGGCTCGGCGGGCATAATCCTGGGCTATATTATGGTCCGCCGGGCTTGCCGGATTGTGCCGAGATCAAGCGGGGACAGCCTGTCCCCGGTACGCCAGCCGAACGCGAAGCCTTTTACGACAGCCAGATCGCGCCTGTCCTGGCCGATCTGAGCCAGCAATGCTTTGCCCATGGGCTGTCCTTCCTCGCCATTGTCGAGTGGGAGAAGGGCGAGATCGGTCGCACGGTGGGATTGCAAGCTGACCGTGGCCCGCAGATTGCCGGTGCGAATCGCGTCGCCCAGCTCGGCGATCGTCCCTTCGCCGCCTTTGCTATGGTCCGGGAGGGTGGTCACGCGTGAGCACCTCCACCATCCTCACCCTGCGCTGTGACCGCTGCGGCCATGAGGTGCTTCTGACCGAAGGTCAGGCGCGTCCCGATGGCTGGGGCTCGGTCGTGGCATGGCGTGTGGGTGGTGGCACCCGCCTCGGCGCCGACGGCAATCCCGACGATCTGTGCCCGACATGCGCCGAGGATCTGCTCGGCGCATGGTTCTGCCAAGTGCTATCCAAGCCCGCCGCGCCCCCGGCGCCGATCATCGCCCCGCCCGCGCCGCGTCGTCCGGCCCTGACGATCGAGGATCGCAAGCGCGCGATCGACGCCGTCACCGGCGAGCTGCTGCAAAATGTCGTGATGATCCGCGACCATTTGCGCGCGGATCCGACCAGCATCCTTTCCGAAGAGGTGCCCGCCCAGATCCTGCAGGCCATGGAAATCAACGCCCAGGCGCTGGTCAGCGGCATTGTCACCCGCCTCAATCTCAAAGACGCCCGATGCTGACCGCGACCCTGACCCAAAGTTTGCGCGCGCTGGAGGTGGTCCGCGACGGCGATGTCCGCCGCGCCGATCCCCTTGCCCTTCGCGAAGCGACCGCCCGCGCGGCGATCATCAACCACGCGGTCGGCGTGACCCTGCAACTGGCGGCGGCCGTGAAAGCCGCCGCCCAAGGCGACACCGCCCCCGCCATCGCGGCGGCCGCGGCTTTTCGCTTGGATGAAATGGAGGTGCTGTCATGAGAAGCAGAGGCTCCGTTACCGTGACCAAGCGTCCGACCGTGTCGACGCACACAGCGACGGCGGGCTGCGTCACCTGCCATGGGCAGGGCACCGGCTGGACCGGCGCCAATGCCCTGGCCCTGGCCGCGCGCCACCACGACGCGACCCAGCACGCGACCTGGTGCGATACGCATCTGTCCGTCCGCTACGGCCATGCCCAGCCCGACGCCCGCCAGATCGACATCGAGGACGCGATCCGGGAGGCCGATCGTGGGTAGCACCCGCTCCACCTGGCTCCAGAGTGAGCTGACCCGCGCGCTGAAGGCCGCGAAGAATGCGGACCATCCGGTCACCCGCACCGAGATCGCGCCCGACGGGACGATCAAGCTCTTTCACGGCGACGATGCCGTGACGCCGCCCCCCGCCAGCCCCTTTGACGCATGGAAAGCCGGACGCAGTGGACATTAAGCTCAAGGGCATCAATCGCACGTCGAAGCGACTGAGCGACGGCACCAAGGTCACCTATTTCTACGCATGGAAGGGTGGCCCCCGCCTGACCGGCGAGCCGGGCAGTCGCGAATTTCTGGACAGCTACCAGGAGGCGACGCGCAATCGCGATGCGCCGTCGAAGGACAAGGTGCGGGGTCTGCTCGACGCCTACCAAGACGCGGTCGAATTCAAGAATCTCGCCGCCCGCACCCGCTCCGACTACAAGAAGATGATCGCCATCATCGACAAGGAATATGGTGACTTCCCATTGGCAGCGCTCGACGATCGCCGCACCAGGCCGGAAATGCTGGCCTGGCGTGATCGTCTCGCCGCCACCTCGGCCCGCCAAGCCGATTACGCCTGGGCCGTCTTGGCGCGGATCTTCTCATGGGCGCTCGATCGTGGCCTCATCACCGCACACCCGGCCCGCGCAGGCGGCCGCACCTATCGCTCCAGCCGCTCGGCCAATGTCTGGACCGCCGAGGATGAAGCCGCCTTCTACGCCAAGGCGCCCGAGCATCTGCATCTGGCGCTGTGCCTGGCGCTCTGGACCGGCCAGCGGCAGGGTGACCTGATCCGGCTGACCTGGGGCCAATATGACGGCACTCATATCCGCCTGATCCAGTCGAAGACGGTGTCGAAGGTGCGCAATTCTTCGGGCAAGCGCATCCTGATCCCGGTCGGTGCCCCGCTGAAGGTGCGGCTCGACGCCTGCCCGCCCGGCCCCGCCCGCCAGACCATCCTGCTCACCTCACGCGGCACGCCGTGGACGGAGAATGGCTTTCGCGCTTCCTGGAATACGGCCCGCGCCGAGGCGGGCATTGCGGGCGTCACCTTCCACGACCTGCGCGGCACGGCGGTCACCCGCCTGGCCCTCGCCGGTGCCACACCACCCGAGATTGCGACCGTCACCGGCCATTCGCTGAAGGACGTGAATGAGATCTTGGATGCCCACTATCTCAACCGGGATCCGCGCCTCGGCGAATCGGCGATCCGCAAGCTCGAAAGCCAGATCGCGACGCGAAAAACGCCCGATCCTCCCAACTGACGGCCCAACCGACCGTCCCGCTTTCGAAATTCCGACATAAAAAGCCGAAAAAAGCCGAGCCAAAAGACGCCAGAAAACCTAGTATTTGCGAGGATTTAAGGGAAAATACACCGGGTGGTAGCGAAGGAGGGACTTGAACCCCCGACACGCGGATTATGATTCCGCTGCTCTAACCAGCTGAGCTACTTCGCCATGCCAGGCGTTCCACCCGGTGGAGGCGCGCCTATAGA
>Ga0308156_1001071_pt1 | contig 37156 bp, 55 predicted proteins | sample PhyAR2_FD_201041 | JGI IMG/M metagenome (GOLD analysis project Ga0308156, IMG submission 201041) | Phyllosphere microbial communities from UC Gill Tract Community Farm, Albany, California, United States - DLSL A.R2 | ecosystem: Host-associated > Plants > Phyllosphere > Unclassified | place: USA... | reverse complement strand
CTCTGCTGTCGGTGTCGCGGTGCAGCCGCTCAGCACGGGCAAGCTCAGCGCGCACATCCACATCAATGCCAGTCTTGAGGTTCGCCAGGCGGTCGGCGTTGTAGATCGTGTCTTGGGCATGCTTGCTTTCCTTGATCGCGGTTTGGTTTTCGTCAGCGCGGCCAGCTTCGGCCCTGGTGGCCGTGCCCTGGACCTGCTCGGCACGCAGCTCAGCAATGGTCTTACCGGTCTGCCAGCCTTTTACCACCCAGCCGGTGGAGAAGGCCAGCGCGGCGATGACGGCCGCCAGGATGAGTTTGATTTGCAGGGTCATAAGCCCACCTCGCAAATCTCGCCGTTGGCATCACCCCGGGCCTGCAGGCCAGGAAGCACCACAGACACCCCGTTGACCGTGCCTCGGTTCCAGCGCGGGTTCTCGCGGCATGCTCCCACCACATCACCCGCATTGGCCTTGCGCAGCAGGGTCGAGGTGTACAGCGCGCCCTCGCCCTTGTTGTGGATGAAGTCGATGAACACGGCCTGCTGCAGCGGGGTATAGGTGGCCCAGAGCCGGAACAGGCCCATAGCCGTGCGCTCGGCGGCCAGGTAGCGGATGCGCTCCAGGTCGTAGCAGTTGGCCGGCGTGTAGTGCCGGCCAGCCACCACGTCGCGGCCTGTGATGCCGTTGCAGACCGTCAGAGGCTGGCCCTTGCCCAGTTTGTCCACGTAGGGCGTGCCAATGTGGCGGTAGCTGCTTTCGTAGTAGCTTCCCATCACCATTGCGATCTTTACCGCTTGGGATGTGCCAGGGTCAGCGGCAACAGCCTGGATGTACTGATTCTGCTCGGCCATGGCCTGGGCTGCGGCTTTGTCGCGCTCAAGTGCAATATAGCCACCACCGCCTGCAGTCAGAATCGCTAGAGCCATCAAGCCGGAGCGTAGCGCGTCTGGAATCTTGCTCATGCTTCTGACTCCAACTCGCCGAGATCGGTGTCTCGGTGGTAAATGGGCCTTCCAGAGGCGCGCATCAATGACATGCGCAGCTCACGCTCTGCCTTTTTCTGGATGGCCTCAGAGCGTTGACGCTCATCCCGGCGCCAAGCCCAGTACTGGCCAAAGATCAAACCAAGTACGCCGACAATCGCGCCGACGACAATCCCCAATTCAGATAGCGACATCCCGCTGGCAACTGCAGTAGCTGCCCCTCCATATGCTGCTGTTTTCCCCGCGACGATTCCTGCGCTTTCCATTGAATTGCTCATCCTCAGGCCCCTTAAATAGAAAACCCGCCTAAGCGGGTCGTGTTGTGTGTTGTGCCGAGATCTACAGCGCCTGGGCGTAGTCGAACAGTTGCGCCAGGCCCTCAGTAGTCAGCCCCAGGCCAGCGGCAAGCATGAGTACGGTTGGGCTATCAGACTCGATAGCTGCTGAGCCTTGCCAGTCCACCAGGGCGCGGTAGCGGTCATGCTCTTCTGGCACCAGGTTGATCTGCGCCTCGATGTCTTCATTCTTGATGCCCTTCAGGTCGAACAGCGCGAGCAGGGCCTGGCGCTTGGTCACGGTCACCCGTGCCGCATCCTTGGCGGCCTGTTCTGCGGCCAGACGCTCAGTCTCCAGTTGAGCCAGCTCCTCCTCGTCCAGCGGCACTACTTCCCACTGCTGCAGGCAGCCGTTTTCAGTCTCCAGAGGCTCGACTGGCACTGCTTTGTGCGTGGTTGGGTCGAACTCTGGCGGATCAGCTGGCGTGATCAGTATGTAGCGCTCCGGCGCCTCAAAAGGCACAGGGAACGACATGTTGTGCGCGTGCCGGGCAATGATGTCCGCAGGGCTCAGCGGGTAATCGCCTGTTTCTTTGTCGATGTACATGCACCCTCCTTATCGTGTGCGGCCAAGGATCGAACCGTTGGCCAGAATGTTCACGTTCGCAATGCCGTCGATGGCGAAACCCGCCAACTCCCCAGTGGTTGTGCCGTAAAAGTTGGAGCTTGCAAATGACCCACTGGTCGAAGCTGGGTCGCCGCTGTTGCCTGGCATACCAATCGCCCCACCCGTGCCGCCAGTACCGCCTGTTGCGGTGCCTTGGGTCGTGCCACCGATAGCAGGCCCGCCAACAGTCTGAGAACTGCCAGAGCTGCCACTACCAGCGGGAAGCATGGTCGGAGTGCCAGAGGCCGAAAACCCAGCCCCAACCCCTCCGCTGCCACCCGTGCCAGTGGCTACATAGCCAGTGCCCCGAAAGATGCTCACGTTCTGGCCTTGGCCGCCCTGGCCGCCGCCGCCAAATATGATTCCACTGGCATTGTCCAAGTTGAACTTGATCGAGGCGACAAGGCCAGTGCCGCCATTGAGAACACCGCCTATCCGCCCACGGTTGATAAGGGTTAGGAGGTAGTCCGGGAAATTCGACACGGTGAGCGTTGCCACATCCACACCAGCATTCACGGTGCAGTACAGCGGCTCATACCCAACCCAACCCGCAGAAATAGCAAGAGCCCGGATGTCCGGGCTCCTGACGCTGGCCGCTATGGTGATGTACACCGGGCCTTTAATGAGTGGTGGTCTGTATGCCATATCAGTAGTTCGGCAAGTAGGAGCCCAGCCACTGATCTGCGCCAGTAGACTGCGGGCGCCGGAACTGAAACATGTGAATCTTGCCTGTTTGAAGATTCTGAGGCGCCATCCCGCCAACCCATCGCACATTTGCAGGCCAAGCAATTGTTCCAGAAACCAGATTTATCTCCACTTCAAATATCACACAGTCTGCCGGTCTGTTTGCAAAAGAGAAGGTAATAGCACCCGCCACTGTGTCTGCGAAGTATGATCTTTTAGATAGATCACATACCCCACCTGTAAAAGGTGCTGCGAGCGGGGATTTAATAAGTTGTGCTGCACTAGACATATTTTCCCCTATTCAGAACCAACGCCCGCGTGCATAGCACGAGATGTAATAGGTGGTTGCAGCGCGAGATGCACCAGACGAGAGGTAATAGCTACCCCAATTCGTAGTCGTCTGAGATGTTGCACTACTGGTTATAAAAGCACCAGCGCCGCCCGAGACTGTTAAAGTTACAGACGGGGCCTGTGGCGAAAAAGTTCTGGGCAAAGAGCCAAGACTAATCACAGGGCTGTAAAGTACCCCTCCGCCATCACTGTTGGAAATAGCCGTATTTACAGTTTGGATTTTCCAGCATTCCAGGGAGCCATCAGCATATTTAGTATATTCCCCATCTGTATTGCTACCCCGCTCTATAACCGGGTTGCCGTTCATATTCAGCCCACCGGTGAAGTTTTGAGAAGCAGTCCAGGTATTGGAGGTTCCAATAGCTGGCTGGGCAGCAGTAAACGCCGTCAGACCAGAAACCGCCACCCAGTCTCCAGATAGAGAGTCGTACTGCAGAACGATCTGGAAACCCAGAACATTCATGGTGAAGTTTTCAGCATCACCGCAGATGGTCTTGCCATTGCGCGAGATAACAGGCGTCAAAGTGCCAGAAACATTGGCAGCCGCCACAACCATCCCATGCCAAGGCGCAGCAGGAAGCAGCAGCACCGAGGTGGCGGCTGTCATTCGGTAAAGACCCCGATCCGCAGCATTCGTAGTCCCAGCGGGGCAAGGCAGCACCGTGAAATCATTGCGGCTCACCTCACCCCAGTAGGTGGACCCCAAGGCCGGGGCCTGCGTGGTCACATTGGCCAGGTTCAGCTTGAGATACCACAGGCGCCCCAGGTGGGTCACCGTGGCAGGCACGTTCAGCGTGCCAGTGAGCGTGGACCACTCCCCTTTGTAGTTCGCTGCAGCAAAGGCGCCATTTGCTGCCGTTTGCACATCGACAAGGCGAGCGGCAGCCGTCTCTGCCGAGGTGTTGGAGTCGTTCGCACGCTGATTGGAATACTCGGCGTTGGTCTTGGCCGACTCAGCCACCGCTTTCACATCACCACCCCACGGCGCCATCTGCGTCGTGAAGTTTTCTGCGGTCACGTTGAACGTGGCCTCGTCCATGTTGTTGTTCGGGACGGTGCCAAGGTCCCGGATTGGTGGTACTGCGACGATTGGCATTAGACAACCCCCTTTACATTCACTGTTATGGATGTGCTGACCGTGGTGTGCGGCTGCCATCCGATGCTGATAAAGCCCACCGTTGCGAGATAGCGGTACTTGCCAATGGAGCTGGCATAGACCGAGACAGGCGTGTCCTTGAGCCGTTCAATGAGCGAGAACAGCCGGTTGGCATCCTCTGCATCGATGATCACGGGCAGTGTCAGATTCACCGCCGAGCCTCGGGGCACGACACGGAAGGTGCCGTCCTCAAAGTCCTTGCGGTAGCTGTAGTTCTGGATCTCGGCATTCGCCCCATACTGGGTGCCCGAAGGCATCCCGACACGGGTCATACCGAAAGCCGTCCAGGTGCCGATCGACATCCAGCCGATCCCCACCGGTTGGCTCGGGTCGGCCGACACCGTCACCGTGATGACGGTGGACGACTTGCTGGGGATGCTCTCGATGCGGAACGACTTGATGGCCGTCCGTTCACCGAAGAAGTAGTTCCACCAGCCGACACGCGGAAGGTTCAGCCCGGTATCGACGGGAGTGATCAGGTCCGCCCCGCCTACCCCATCCGTCACCCTGATCTGCAGCCGTTTTCCGGTAAGCCCACGAAGGTCCAAGCCGGTGATAAATGGCACCTTCATCACATACGTGAGCGAGCCAAGGCGGTTGACTTGAGTCGTCTGCACGTATGGGTCGAAGGGCGCCCACCGGTTTGACGGGCGCATGTCATTCCAGCTATTGGTGTCTTGGTCCGGTGGGATATTGAGATTGGGCGGGACAACCGCGCATTTGTATACGCGCTGCCCGTAAACCCGCTCTGCATCTTTGGCGACAGCTGCGCCTGCCGTCCAGGCCACCTCCCCGGCTGCCGTATCGACAGCGGGGATGGACCCGGCCAGCATCGAGCTGTCCCCAATCTGCTTGGGGACTAACACGTACATAGATTTCCCTTTTAACCAGGGTTGACGACACGCATGCCGTTGCCGCCCTCGGTCACTTGGTTGAAGTTCTCGTCCAAGCGTTGGCTAGAGACGGCTGAGCTCGCGGTGTTGTGGTCGATGGATGCCAGACGCTCCTCAAGCTTCTTGACCGCCGTGATCAGCTCTGCATTGCCACCCCCTTGGGTGTTCAATGCAGCCATCAGCGCCCGGTTGTCCGCCGCAGGGATGATCCGCTCGCCCTGGTGGATGTTCGCGGTCATGTCACGCGGCACGTAGTTCGTGCCGATGGCAAACGATGCCCGCTTACGCCACTGCCCCGTTGCTGGGTCCCACTCGAACTCGCCGCTGGTCTTGAAACGCTCGAACTCCGCCAGGGAGTAGCCATTGCTGACCATCGCCCCGGTGCTGTTGTAGGCGTGCTCACCTGCAGCGTACTTGCCGACCTCTCCATTGCTGAAGATGGCCCGCCCGTCAGCAGTCAAGCCCACCACCGTGACCCGGTTCGATCCGGCGACTGTGCCGCCCAGACTGCCACCGCCCGTGGGGGTGTAGCCTGGGGCAGAACCTCCGCCCACACCAGCTTTGGCCGCTTCTTCCTTGCGAATCCGCTCTTGCTCCTTGGGGTCCAGCAGCTTGTAGAGTGCATTGACAGCGTCGGTAACGCTCATCGTTGCATCTACCTGCTCTTCGCCGTATTCCTTCCAGAACGTGAGCGTGTCGTCTAAGCGTTTGATCTGCGCATTGGCCAGGTCGATTTGCTTTTGCGCATCCGACTTCGCCAACTCGGCATAGCCTCCAAGCTCGTCCAGCTGGCCTGCCAGCACCTTCTTGTCATAGTCAAGTTCCGCCTGGGTGGCGTAGTTGTCCATGACCAGACCACCGGTAGCCGCTTCAATGGCCGACTTGGTCGCATCGAGGTCCGACAGTCCCCCACCCTTGCGGGCGCGGTCCAAAGCCTGCTCGATGTACACCATGCCGGCCGCAGCCGACCAGCTTGCGCTGTCCTCGACCGAATCCCGCAGCGACTTAGCCGCATTGGTCACCAGGTCAAAGTAGCTCGATGCCTTGGTCAGAGCGTCCTTGGCGTCTGCGGAGAACTGGTTCCAGTACTCCTTTTCACGGGAGACAGCGGCTTCCAGGTTCTTCATGGCCAGGTCTTTGGCGGCCTTTTGCGCGGCCGCCATCTCTGCGGCCAGGTCCTCAGCAGCTTGCTTGGCTGCTGCGTCACTCTTGGCCTTGTCTTCGGCGTTCCAAACCTCGACCTGCATGCGAACAAGCTCAGGGTCCTTGTATTTCTCAAGTTCCTTCAACTGCTTTGCGCGCTCCAGCTTCGTCGCCTCGTCGTCCTTGCCCTGGGCGCGCAAGAGTTGCACGTTCAGGTCTTCCTTCATGGCGGCGATGTTCTCGGCGGAGGTGTAGACCACATCGAACGAATCAGCCAAACCGATCATGGCGGCGTACAGCTTGCGGCCGGCCTCGGTTGAGAGGTCAATCCCGTTGATGTACTCCCGCAGCGCATCCCGGCTGGTGGGCATCGATTCCACGCCAAGCTTCTTCAAGGCCTCATTCAAAAGCCGCGTTTGGTTCGCAACCTTCTCCTGATCCGTGTAGAACTTGTCGTAGTAGTTGCTGGTCGCTGCGGCGAACTTGTCTGCTCCGCCGAATGCATCCATCAACTCCGATGCCATGTCAGCACCCGCGAGGCTCACAGAGTAGAGCGTGTCCCCGATGGCTTTGAACCACTCGTTTGCCAGCGTGATCGAGGTAGACAGGCGGGTGAGCGCCTCAAGCTGGGTCTCCCCGGCCCGGGTGTATTCGTCCGTCGTCAGCACCAGGCCGCCCATCTGGTCGGCGATCTTCTGGAACTCCTCCTGCAGCTTCTTGGTGGCCTCTTCTTCGCTCAAGCCCTTGAGGTTGACCTTGATCTTGGCCGTAAAGCCGTCCAAAGCCTCCCCGCCCAGACCCACGGCACCAGCCATGGCGCGGATGGATTCATCCATTGCCAGGAACTGGTTGCCCAGCGCAGAGCGCATTTCCTCAGGCAGCTCTTCGTAGGTCGTTTTGTTAGACCGGAACAGACCACCCTTGTAGTACTTGAACAGCCGGCCCTCAAAGCCACTGTCACCGCCGAAGGTTCCCTCTACGCCCGATTCCTTGAGCTTGCGTCCAAAGAGTGAGCCGAAGATGTCGCCGCCAAACAGCAAGCCAAGGCCGCCGATGATGGGCCCCAGCGCGCCCAGGAACGTGCCCAGACCGCCCAAGATGTTGCCAGAGCCCATTGCAATGGTGCCGGCAGACATAGCGCCGCCGAAGGTTGCGCCAGTCGTGCTCAGGCCCAAGGAGCCCATCAGGCCGCTGAAGCCTGCGGACATGCCACCGCCAAAGGTGCCCAGCAGTCCAAGCGCATTCGCGCCGCTCAGCCCGGAGCTGAAGTTGCTGAACATGCCGCCGCCACTGGCTGCCCCCCCTAATACGCTTGCAGCCGTGCCGCCCGTATACCCCAGAAAGTTTCCAACGATGTTGATGACGAACGGCTCGGCGAGCATCTTGTAGATCTGCTTGGCCACCAGGGTATAGAACGACGTGCGCAAAGACTTGCAGAACGATTCCCAGCCGGACTTTCCGTTGTTCATCATGTCTGCAAAGCCTTGAACGAAAATGTCCTCGACCTGTTGGATGGTCTGCTCGTACTTCTGTTTAAGCTCCTTGTTAGCCTCGTCTGACTTGACAGCGACATCCTTCAAGCCAAGCAGATCATTGCGCTCCTTGAGCTCCTTAATCTGCGCCTGCAGAGCCTCAATCATCTGGGTGTCAAAGACATCGAATGATTGCTTCGCTTGCAAGGCCGCGAGTGCTGCTTCCTTGGTGGCTATCACTTGTTGACGACGCATCTGCAAGATTGAGGCTTGCTCTTGACGAGTCTTGCCGATCAACGCAATCTCGTCTCGTAGTTGCTGGTTCTCACTCTCTAGGGACTGGGCCGAGGAGAACACAGCATTCACCCCTCGCTGCCGCTCTTCCCGCCAAGCAGCGCGCGCAGCCGTTTCCTCCTTTAGGGCCTCGATTGTTTTATCACCCCGAGCCAATTCGTCCAGATAGGCTTGAGCCTGTTGCTTGTGTGCCTGCGTCAGCTTTTTCGTGCCCTGCTCTGAGATCAGAAATCGCAGTTTGTCTGCCTCCGAGAGCTTGCGGCCATACTTCAGCTCTTCTTCATTTTCAAGAATCTTGAGCTTGATAGAGCTGATTAGCTTCTCATATTCGGACTGCTCCTTTTTAACCGCTGCAGCGCCAGAACTATCTCTGCCTTTCTTGGCCATTGAAGCCAGTTGCTCATTGACGCCCTTGATCCGCTCCTCCAAGTCCTTCGCTTCTTTGGAGTTGCCGAGTTGGGCGCCCTGCAGAGTCTTCAACTCACCCGCCAACTTTTTGCCCACATCCTGAACTTCACGCATCCTCTCTGCCTGAGACTTATACCCTTTGGATGCCTCTAGCGCAGCCTTAGCGCGTTGCAGGAATAGCGAATTCTCAGCAGCTACAAGAGGTACGCTGGTGTTGCTGGCAGCATTTTGAAGAGCTGCGGCGGCGCCCTTTGCTGCCGCTTGTGCTTCACGAAGCCGGCTAGCCATCTCCAGCCATTTCTGCAGGATGCTAGGGCTGATATTTCCAGACTCGGCAGCCCTCTGTAGAACAGGCGCGAGGTTGCCGCCCTCTTTGCCGGCATCACGCAAATCATTGATCAAGGCTTCAAACTGGTCTGACGGCATGCGTATGCTGGCCAAGCCAGCGACAGACTGGATCAGTGCATCCAGCTCCTTCTGCGATTGCTTGATAGCAGTCTTCTGCTCATCCTGGATCGCCATCTTGATAACGATCTGCTTCTCTGCGGGCAGCGCATCCAGCTTCTTCTTGAGTTCTTCCAGCGGCTGGTTCAGCCCGCCGACACTCTTGACCAAGCTCTCAGAGCTGTCCCGGAACGCGTAGAAAGCCGCAGTAGCCGCTCCTGCAACGGTCAGGATCACGCCCAGAGGTCCGCCCAGAAACGCCATCGCTGCGGAAGCCCCGCGTGCGGCTCCACCCATAGCGATAAGGCCAGTGGCTGCAGTTGTGCTAACTCCGGCCATGCTGGCCAGGGTCAATTGATAGCGCGCCGCTTGGATCGTTGACGCGGCAAAAGCTACCCCGGTAGAAGCAACAGAAGCGGTGAATCGAGCACCCAGCACCAAAGCCACCGCTCCGCCCACCGTCGCCAGAACATCCAGGTTGTTTGCCAGCAGATTGATGCCGCTGGCAAAGCCCTTGGTTGCGCCGCTGGCAGTAGCCTGTGCGCCGACCATCAGCATGATGTTGTTCTTCAGGACCGTGAAGGCCCCGGAAATGGTCTGCACCGACTCCGCTTCTTCCCGGAGTTTGCCCAGCGCCTTTGGGAGCGAGTCGGCCAGCACGGCAGATGTGAGCTGTCCAGCCTCTGCCATCTTGCGCAGAGCGCCCACTGGCACACCCAGGCCATCAGCCAAGGCCTTCATCAGTCGAGGCGCGGCCTCGTTCACCGAGTTGAATTCTTCGCCGCGCAGCACGCCTGAAGCGAATGCTTGCGACAACTGCAACATAGCTGACGATGCCTCAGACGCGGTAGCACCGGACACCTTGAGGGACAGCGCAACAGTCTCCGTGATGTCCGAGAGCTTCTGCTGGCTCAGGTTGAGCGACGCAGTACCGTTCGCAATGCGCGCATACAGCGTCCCCAGCTCGCCGATACCTTGCTGAGCATCGGTAGAGATGCGCTGCACGGATGCCATCGCGGCCGAGTAATCCGACGCGCCCTTTGTCGCCAGTTTCAGTTGCGCAGTGAACTTGGTGTATCCATCGATCTGCGTGATGATTTCGCGAGCACCAAAACCAACGCCGATGATGGACAGAGCTGCGCTCACTGCGTTTGCTGCCGTGTTCAGTGCGCGGAACGACTTTTCAGCCGCACTGCTGGATGCAGAAGCGCGCAGCATGTCTTTCGCGTACTTATCGGCCTCTCGGGAGGCTTGAGCCAGTTCTTTCTGCTCGACCTTCAACGCGTCGATGCGACTTCCCATGGCTCGAGCGATCTCCTGTGCGCCAGTACTCATGCCACGCTGCGCAGCACGATAGGCTTCCATCTCACCGCGAGTCATGCGAAGGCCGTTCGCCTCCTCGACCAACTTGCGAATGTGCTTTTCTTCTTCGACGGTCAGCGAGGCCATTGCTCGAGCCAGGCTTGCAGTGCTGGTCACCGCTTCACGCGCAGCCGTACCAGACGCTTTGATGCCGGTGGCAGCCTTCTGCGCGGCGTCGCCGGTCTTCTTCAGGCCATCACCTGCGCCCGATCCAAGGTCAGCCAGAGACTTTGCAACCTTCTTGCTCTCCGCAGAGATGCCGGCCATCGATTGCTCGACTTTGGGCCCTTGTTGAGCCAGCTCGGCCAGCTTCTTGATGCCCTTGTCTACGCCGTCTGTTTCAACGGCAATGCCTACGGCTGCTACATCGGTCATATGGCGTGCCCAATAAAAAAGGCCCACGCAAATGCGTGAGCCCATGAAAAAGGCCCGCCGAAGCGAGCCTTAGGAGTAATTACCAGTCAGATTTCTTTTTAGTATTGTTAGGAAAATCCAACACCAGAAGCTAGTGAGTACTACTTTTTAGAATACTGCTTAATTTTTCAACTGCAGTACTGATAAGTTTCAGCGCCTCCAGCATAAGCGGGGCAGGAGGATCTTGCGATTCTTTTTTGCTTTCGGGCGCTGAAGCGAGGCCAAACGCAAACTTCGCCAACGCAAATGTTAAAACAGATATAGCAGTGATAAGTGAAGCGACTGCACCAACAGCAGGGGCGGTAAGATGTTGCAAATCCTCAGCAATTTTGCAGACTAAGATAAAAACACAGATTAATAATACACCAACAACAACAAAGACTAGAATTGCAGACGCAAATCTATGCATTCGTCGCGAGACACTTTCAGCTAGTAATTCATCAAGAGTTTGCCCTGCCACAGGCTTGAGAATGTCACCACCTGCCAAGTCTTCGCTTGGGTCTGGCATGTTTTTACCGGTCATAAGAACAAGCTGAGATTTAAATTGCTAATCCGATAGCTCATTGCTACCTTCGATACCCCAAAAAGATTGGCAATCTCTTCAACGAGTCGAAATCGCCCAGATGCGATTACCTGCCTTACCGCTTCTGCTGGCATTAAGAGCGCAGCAGCGAACTGATTGGCTTCCCTTTCCTTTGGATCAGATATTCCAGAAGAAAATGAAGAAGGGGCATCACGAAAATTCGAGCCATGATTCAGTACATAATGCCCAATTTCATGTGCAGTAGTAAAGCGCTGCCTAACAGGCGCCTCTGTGGAGGAAACTCCAATGTACCTCTGCACAGCATCGAATCGACCACTCAAACCATGCTCAGTGAATGGGTTCAATAGGCCCACTGTTAGGCCCATGGATTGAGCTATCAGAACCGGGTCCACGGGGTACTGCCCGTTCCAATACTGGCGCAGAACCGCATCAGCTGCCTGCTCTGGGCTGCTGTGGATCGAGGCAAATGGCTGAGTGGCAAACATGGATGGTGCTCCCAGGTTGTGAAGATCCCAAACTGAGCCTGTGGATCATACCTTACGCTCCGCATTCGCCATTCCTAAATGTTATTTATAGATCAGCTCAGGAGCATCACTATTTAGCCACGCCTTTCGGTGCGAATTCGCGGAGAGTAGCCAGGGCCTCTGCCTCGATGACCATCATGTACTCGTGCAGTTCATCCCAGGCCTCTCCTGTGGCCTTGCGGTCCATCAGTGGGTAGATGGCCTCCCATCGCACACCCAGGGGCACCCCCCCCATTGCCGGGTAGACCCACCGGGTGCCGATCATCATTGCGATGTCCAGCGCGGCTTCGTTGTCGGGCCAGACTTCGATGATCTCGGGCTCTGGGTAGTCCTCTAGCTCGAACCCTGCAGCTTGAGCCTCTGCCTCTGTGACAGGAGGCTCAAACAGAGCTCGAGCTATCTGCTTTAGTTTCCCAATTGGCCTGTGAACAGAGCTGCGTCGTACTTACCCAGCACCTTGGCCAGCGAACCGCCGCACTGGTCTTCCAGCACGATCAGGCTGTCCACACTGAACTCGTCTTCCAAGTTCCAGCCCGTAACGGCGCCGGCCACGATCTCGGCTGCCTGGCGCATGCCGTCCTTCACCAGGTCCTCGAACGAGAATTCAGCCTTCTCGGCCGGCTGCTCGACACCGTCTGCAGTCTTGCGGTGCGCATCGCGGATAGCGGCCCACTCACTCTTTTTCTGAGCCTTGGCGGTGAACACCACATCGAACTCGTCGCCATCGAGGTTCTTCACGGTCACGGTCAGGGGGAAGGTTGGCGACTTGCCGGCCATCATCTTCAGGCTGGTCACGGGAACAGTTTTTTGCTTTGCCATAGTATTTTCTTTCAGCGGGAGAAGTTGAGCCCGTGCGCAACCGCCCGCCCCGCTGAAGGAGCGAAGCGGCTGCGTCGGTGCAATGGTTGTGGGCGGAATGCCCAGATTACGCTGGGTAGCGTGTGGACTTGTTCTGAGCGTTGAAGGTGCCCTTGACCACCACGGCTTGGCCTTCGGTCAGGGTTTCTTCTTCGTTGAACGACACCTTCGCGGGGATCAGCGACAGAGCGCCAGTCTTGGCGCGCTGGCGGACCACGGTGTCTGCGTTGGTGTCAGACAGCGTGCGCAGCGCTTCGTAGGCTGGCGAGCCGATCATGTCGGCGTCCATGTCGAAGGTACGCTGCACAGCGTTGAAGCCGTCGTTCAGAACGATTTCGTTGTCCGACTCGATGAACTTCACGTTCACGGTCTTGGCATCACCACCGCTGGTGGAGTGGTTCATGGTGCGGTCCAGGTCCACCCAGGTGCTAACCTTGCGCGCAGAACCTGCGCCTTGGCCAGGCGTGAAGAACTCGGTGTTCGAGGTGTCGCCGCGTTCCAACGTGTAGCTGTCGGTGGTCACGCCCTTGACGCGGAAGGCGCGGAAGTTCAAGCGCCCCCAGGCCGAGAGGATCAGGACGATGTCACCATTGGCAAAGCCGTGGCCGACAGAGCTGACAACAGCTTCTGCAGCATTGGAGATGCCACTGATCGTTTTCGAGGTGGAGAGCGCGGTGGCAACGGAGGTAATCGTGCCGGTTGGAGTACGTGCCATATGGGCCTTTCAGAAATGAAAAAAGCCGCTCTGCACATGCTTCGCGGCTAGGTTTCGCCCTCATCGGGCACAAAAAACCACCTCTCGGTGGCATTAGGTTTTGGCGACGCACCCTATGACGGGTACGCCTCCCAAGAGACGGATACAGGAACGGTCCAGCGGCCTTCATCAGGCATCCCGGAGGACACTGTTGCCGTCTTGTTCAATTCGATGCGAAAACCCGGGCCAGGAATGATCTGGGCTGGCTTGAAGTGCTGCTTAAGCTGGTCGGCCATAGCATCAGTCACCTGCCGGCCCTTCCCTTCCGGGTAGCGCAGCGTGATCTGCAAGATGCCGCGCTCCTCCGTCATCGTGCCCTCCATGCCCAGGTCCACTGGGCTATTCACCAGGTGATAGCAGGCTTGGTATGGGCCTTCAGGCGGCTTGAAAGGCACGTTCTCGAAGGCCGTAGGCAGTACGCCAGGCATGGCGAGCAGCTTGGACTCCAGCAATGCTTTGATTTGTGAGAGGGTCATTTCATTGCATCCGCTGCGCGCTTGACCGCATATTTGAAGTCCTGAACAGTCAGGCGGACCATACCGCTCGGAGCTTGCTGAGACCAGCCGTTTTCAAGGCGCTTGGCATATGGCAGATTGTTCGTCAGCCAAATGGTCCGCCCAGGCTTGTAGCCCTGCAACACAGCCTCGGTGCGCCCGAGGGCATCGCTGCCAGCGGTTGCTGCGGTTTCAGGATTCATGCCGCCGAGGCCGCACTGCCAATTCGATTTGAAGCGCCCTGTGTCCACAGGGGACTTAGCGATCATGCTGGCCTGCAGCTCAAGCGCCGACTTGCGAACCACCAGATCAATCTTGTCCCCGGCAGCCTGGCAGTACTTGGCAAGATCATCAGCAAAGCTCATGAGGCCCTCACTATGCAGTCATGCAGGACGATGACGCCGGCCGGCTTCAGTGGCCTGTTTCGGACCACCTGAACAGCATCCGAGCCCACAGTGAGCACATCACCTGCATCAGGTTCAAACGTGACATCCGGAGCGATCAAAGCGCGTCGGTCGCCGATCTTGACCAGCTCTCCGTCGATCTGCCGGTTGTCGAACTCCAGCAGCGCGACGGTGCATGGTGACTGCAGCTCTACAGGATCGGTCGGGCCGGTTTCTGGGTCATAGCCACCTGGCGTGGAGCGAGAGATCGCCCCTGCCTGGCCGAAGCGATCCAACAGCCGCTTGGCAGTCGCGGCTGGGCGGGAGTAGTCAAACTTGGCCATGTCATGCCCTCACAAACTTGACCTGCCCCACGCCACCAGTCGTCAGGCCGCGCATCAAGGCATCAATCACGCCGAAGCGCTTCTGACCACCGTTTGCAGGCTGTGCGTACTTGGTAGTGATCGGCCCCACCGATTCTTCGGTGACAGCCTGGGCGTCCACATCGGAGAACAGCGAGCCATCGGCTGCCCGTAGTGCGGCCTCACACGTGGCGTGCTTCAAGGCATCAGCAACAGGGTCTAGGAACTCAGGCCGAATGCTGTACATGGTCACGACATACTGCGTGCCGCGCCGCAGAGCAATCTCTTGCTTGGCCTCATCAGCCGGCCAGTCGTAGCCCATGCGCTCCATGTAGTCCTGCGCCTCAGCCAGCGTCACCAGCGAGTCATAGCCATCTTGTGGAGCGACTGCCAGCATGGCTTACTCCTGCGCCTGGGCTGGCTTGCGGCCCCGCTTGGCAGTGGAATGCTCGCCTTCGCCCTCGCTGGTTTGCTCCTGCGCCTGGGCTGGCTTGAACTGCGCGTCGATGATCTTGAAGCCCTGGGCACGCAGCTCGGCCTTGCGTTCAGGCGACACGGGATGCTTCTCGTATGCGATCTTTTCGGTCATGGTTTCTCCAATGAGAAAGGGGCCGGAGCCCCCTTCAATTACTTGGCTGCGTCGCCGATGGTCATCACGCCGGCCGATGCCTTGACGCTGTTTGCGACCAGGTCCCAGTTGGAGCCGGTTGCAATCTCGGTGTCGGTTGGCGACTTGCCGCCGTTGGCCGTGTCCCAGGTGTAACCCTTCAGGCCCAGGCCAAAGGTGTAGTCAGCCTGCATCGTGGTTTCGATGCGCAGCTTGCCGTTGGTGGTATCGATGTTGGTAATCAGATCGGAACCATCGGACACCACGGCAGCACCATTCACCAGCGACAGCACCTTCTCCTTGTCAGGAGTGCCAGCAGTGAACAGCGCAGGCGCATCTGTCACGATGACGGCCTTGCCCAGGATGTCCACGATGGTCACGCCGCTGAAGGTGAACAGCTTCTCAGCATTGGCCAGGTTCTGACCGATCAGCTTGTGGTACATCGCACCGGTCATCACTTGCGCGATGATGCGGGCCGAGGCATCGCCGAACTTGGCATGTGCGCCGTTGATGGCGATGTAGTTCACGCCAGCGGTCGCAGACACGTCGTTGACAGCACCAGCCTGGTTGCCGATGGCAGCGGCCAGAGCGGCAATGGCGGTGTTCAGCTGGTCGGACATGATCGCTTCCGACAGGTTGCGGGAGATGACCTCCAGCGCTTCCTCGGGCGACTTCTGGATCCAGCTCAGCTGGCTGGGCTCGAACAGCACAGGGCCGAAGCCGCCAGCGATTTTCACGCTGTCGTACTGCTTCTGGGCCAGGGGCGTTGCAGCCTGGGCGCCATTGGCGGCGTAGCGGTCAACACGGCGCTGAGCGCTGTGCACGCCAGCCCAGAACGATTCCTGCAGGAAGTCGCCGTCGATGCCTTGCGTGGTCAGCTGGATAGCCCCAGCGGATGCGGCATTGAACTTGGCCACATCTTGAGCCAGGGTTTCAATGGTTGCGCTCTTGAGGTACTCGTTGAATACCTTCATATCGGACAAAGCCATAGCTTGCCTTTCTGCCTGTTATCAGGCCTTGGAAGTGAGTTTCTTGATTGCGGCCACTCGCTCGGCTCTGCTGCCGCCAAAGTTGCCAGATTGATTGCCACCGCCGCCACCCGAGCCGGGAGCGCCAGAGCCACGCGTTGCGGGCCAGAAGTACGGAGCGCTCTCGCGAATGGATTCAGCCCACTCTTGAGTCGTCAGCGGCTTCTTGCCGTCCTTGCCCAACACGACCTCGTCACCGTTCATTGCCACCACGTCGCCGTCGTCGTTCAGCACCCAAGTGCCAACACCACGGCGCACAACGTCGTCCAGCGCTTCAGGCAAGGCACCAGCGCGGGCCGCTGCATCACGCAGTACGGCTTGCAGGGTGCGGTCGGCCAGCTTTGCAGCTTTGCCTTCAGCCTTGGTGCGGCTGTCGGCTTCGGCCTGCAGCTTTTTGTCGTAGTCAGCTTGCATGCGCTCGGTGCGCTTCTTGACCACTTCATCCAGCTTGCCGGCGGCGATCAGCTTGGCGTCTTCATCGGTTTCCAAGTGCTGCAGCAGTGCTTGGATTTCTTCGGGCGTCCTGCCCAGGGCTTTCCAGGCGCTGACCTGCTTGCTGGCATCCTTAGCAGCCTGGCGCTCTTTATCGAGCGCAGACTTGAGGCCTGCCGGGTCTTCGTAGCCATCCAGATCAAGGCGGAACTTCCCGTCCACTTCCTTGTACAGATCGCGCACGTTTTCAGGAACCGAGTCGAGCGAATCGACGGTGAGTTTCAAAGTCATGTTGGTTTCGCCAATCTCTGGCGCTGTTGAATACACCCGTCTCGGGCATGAAAAAGGCCGCTGAGCATCACGCCGAGCGGCCACGAAAAAGCCCGCCAAGCGTTAACAAGGCGGGCTGCGGAAAATGCTACTCTTCCGATGGAAAGGAAGATTTATGACGAAAGACGAATGCGAACGCGCAATACGCGCCCTTGTCCATCAATGGGCGGATGAAGTTCATCCTGGGAAAGACAAGGGCCAGCTCTACGACACCGAATTCATTCGGTGGCTCAAGGACAACCATCCCGAGACACTTCAATTCAGGTCAAGAATTTCCACGACCGATGTGGTTGAACAGTGGTTCGCTCAGGAAACGAAGCAAACGTGGCGCGACTAACCTCTACTTGAGTGCCTTTGGCTTAGTTCGCCGAGGCCTGGGCTCTTTCACCACCCGTGGCTTGTCAGGCACCATCTGCGACCAGACACCACGCATGTGGCAGTGGTAGCAGATTCGGTCATCACACACGATGCCGCGCTTGAATCGCCCCTTCTCATCAATGCTCGCTCCGACCGTCGTGGTCATGAGCGTGCGCCCGCCGCACTTTGCGCACTGAAGCACTCCGGGCGGGGGTTTGATGCCCTTGATGCCGCTCAGCAGCTTCTCTGCCGGCGTCTGCTCTCGGGGGGGGACAATGGATAGTTTGGTCACCGGCCAAGTCTACTCAAAGACTGGCCAATTCAAAAGCCCGCTTGTCCCGCTGCCGAAGCTCGTCCAGGGTTAGAAACACGCCCTTGTGAGAGTACATGTCCGCCAGATCAAGTTTCCCGTCACGCATAAGTCGCGCTCTGGTTTGGCCTAGCACCTCATCCTGGCGCGCAGCAGACTGCTTTTTGAGCCAGTCGCCATAGGTCGTGTCGGGCGGCACCTGGCCGTCCATGCTCGCTCTGCTCTTGTTGCGTAGCTCCAGGTCCGGCAGGTCAATCCCCAACTCCTTGTTGGACTTCACCACCGGTATAGAGGCGGACCGGCAGCGCCAGTGCAACCGTCCAGGCCCAGCACCCCACGGGATCTCATGCCCTATCGGCTTGTGCGTTTCCGGCGTGTACAGCTTCCCGTCGCGGATCCGGCATTGCGGTGTTGTTCGCAGGTCCAGGGTCGAAGACCACTTCAAGCCCTTGAGCACATCGGAGTTCTTTGCATAGAAGGCGTCGTGAGCATTCCCGGCTGTGTGAGCAATGGCGGTTCTCACCACCGCTTCAACATCGCGCCGGGATTTCTCCAGCAGCCCATCAGTGAAGCCCTTCGCCTTGGTGCCACGCAACTCGCGAATGATCGCGTCTGTCGTCTTGCCCTCAAGGTAGCCTTGTGCGATGGCCTGGCGCACTGATTTGAACTGCTGGGCAGTAAGATCCTTCCACACCTCTTTGAGCAGAACGCCTTGGAACGGCCGGGACATAGCGGCCGAGTAGACGGCATTGGTGGAAACAGAGGCCGCATGCACCAGAGTTGGCGTGTTGGCCAGCAGCATCTGGTGCAGATAGGCGGTTTCGTAGTCCACAAACTGCTTGAGCTCGTCCAACAGCTTTTGCCCAGCCTCTGCATTCCCTGCAGCGATGATCGTCCGCACGCTGGCCAGCATCGAGGCCAGGCGCTCGGCCTTGAACGTGATCGGGTCCACATCAGACAGGATCGAGATCAGCTCATCCAGCATCCGCTTGTCCGACCGGTTCAGGATTGCCATGATCCGGCTCAGAACGCCATTGGAGTAGCCCTGCAGGCCTACAGCATGCCGAACGGCTTCATCTTCGAGGAGTTCATTCACCGTCACCATTCATGCTCCCCAGACTCGGCCCTTCGGCTTGAACCTTCTCGATCTCCACCTCTGGGTCCACATCAGGGCCTACAACGCCTCGGCGCTGCATTTCCACAATGGTGGTTTCCTTGGTCAGCATTCCTGCGCCTTGCAGCGACAGCACCAGCTGTGCCGAGGCATCGGTGAGCGTCGCTGCGCCGAAGTCCTTGAACAGTGACACCGTCCCTCCGTCACCAGCCTTGAGCCAGTCCGCAGTGATTTGCAGGCACCGGTCCATGGCGTCTTCAAAGTCTTCCACCGTGCTTTGCAGGGTGGACTTGTTGGCCTCGGCATCATTGGATGCCTCGGTCGCGGTACGTTGGCCGGGCTGCTTCACCAGCAACTCGGCACCCGTTTGGATCATCTGGTCTTCCAACGCTTCCAACTCGGAGCGGCCCACGGTCACCGATTCAGCGGAGCCTTGGATAACCTCTGCCTTTGCATCAGCGTTCTCAAAGCGCAGCGCGTATGCGGCGCCGGCAGACGGTGAGGCCAACTCGCCCTCATTCACCCCGGTGAACACCAACAGGCGCTTGCGAGCAAATCGCACCGAGTCGTCTTGGTCGCTCTGCTGCTGCCAGTGCTTGACGTTCTGGTGAGCGAGGTCCACCAGCGGTGGCGCGCCTTCCATGAAAGCTACGCGCCGGCCGTAGTACGGAACAAACGGGATGTAGCTGAGCGAGGTCACCCCCTCATCCACCAAAGCCCATGAGTCCGTGCCTTGCTCATACAGCGCCCAGCCGCCAGGCGTTAAGACCCGCACGCGCTGCACCAGCTTCACCCCGTAGTCGCCATCCTCAACCTCAGCCGTTTCATGCAGTCTGAGCTGGGTCAGTCGCGCCACCCCTTCCGAAGTATCTAGACGCCAACCCAGGATGGAGTCATGCGCATAGTGCGTCCAGTATGGCCGCTGACCACCCTCTGCAGGGAAGTCCACCAGCACCCCACCAAACCCGTGCGAGAGCGCTTCAGCGAAAAGCTGAGAGGCAAACGCATGGATGGATCGGCCCTGCCCATCGATGTCGGGCAGCAAGGCTTTTACCTTGGGCGGAACATCCTCATTAATGGTCATCTGCTTGGAGAACGGCTTTCCAGACATCACCGTGCAGGTACGCTGATACGCTGGAAACAGCGTCGCAGTCCCCAGCCGGTACTCATAGTCTTCGTCATCTTCACGGGGCTGCTGCGGCAGCAGCTTCTTGCCTGCTTTCCGCATAGCCTGAGTGCCCCCCATAAGAGGATCAATCACCGCCCATGCTTCAGCCATCCGCTTGACCGTGTCGTTTTGTTGGTTGATAGCTGTCATGTTTTCCTTACCAGCGGAATGCCTCTACCTTGGCGGTGCGCTTCACAATCGGCCACTTGTTGGCAATCACATACCCAGCAGCGTCGATAACGTGATCCACGCCGCTTGATTTGTCTGGCACGCCGTTCTTGTCGTAGGCCTGCTGCTCCAGCGCATCGGTCAGCTTCGGGCATCGGTCTGTGTTGACCAGGTAGCGCCGCTCGCCCTCTCCGTTCAGGATCAGCGCATTCACTGCGTTCACACGGTCCGCGACAGCGGGGTTGGTTGAGTTCACCCGCACTGTCAGGTCATGCGTCCTCAGGATGCTCAGGTCCGACTCGGTTGCGTTCTTACTGCTCGCGTTCTGCCCCGAGGCGTCCGGGAAAACCTGCACCGCATGGCCCTTGGCCTTGTACCGCTCGTTGAAGAGCTTCGCCATGTAGGGCGTATCGCGGCCGTCCGTTATCTCATCCACCGCTACCGGCCAGCCGTCGCGTAACACATAGACCACCGCAGCCATCGCCAGGCGGTTAAAGTCCATCCCGATTAGGACGGGCTCACCGGCTTGCAGTGATGCATCTGAGTGGTTCAGCCGGCGGTCAAAGTCCGGATAGACGCTGCCCGCCGTCAGGTTCGTGAACTGACCGCGCAGATAGGCGTCAATCAACTGCTTGGGGTAGCTCTCATAGAGCGACTGGATGTAGTCATCAGGAAGGTTGGCCGCGTTGTCGAACGTGCTGGCCTGCACCATCCCATACAGCTTGCCCAGCGCAGCGCGTTCTTGTGGCCGCTTGTGGAACCGCTGATAGACGAACTTGAAGCCCTCAGGCGTCGTCGTCACATCGATCCCGTTTTTCAGCCCGTCCACCTTGTAACGCATCCGGGCGATGATCTTGTTCCAGGCCTGCTCAGCCTTAACCGCCTGCATCACATCCAACTCATCAACCAGCGCGTGGCCGATCTTAAAGCCCACGATGTTCGACGGCTTCTCCATCGACCGGCAGATGATCGTCGTCCGGTACTGCGAGCCGCTGAACAGGTGAACTTCCTTGTTCGCCTCTTTGATGTCAGCCTTCAAACCCCAATCGAACGCGACCTCGTCAATCGTCGGGAAGAAGATGTCCCGGATCTGCGGATAGGTGGGCGCAAAGTAGCCCTGGTTGACTTTGGGCCACTCCCAGGCATTGCGGCACGTTGATGCGCAGCCGGCCCAGGTCTTGCCCGAGCCGAACCCAGCGACGTATGCGCGGTATTTATGAGGCAGCTCCAGGAACCGAGCCTGCGGAATGTTCAGGCTCGGCATGCTTTCTTGCGTCCTTTACTGTCACTTCGATCTTGACTGGAACGGGTTGGGCGTTCTCGCCCTCTCCGCCTTCGTCTGGCTTGTCGCCATAGACCTTGGGCCGGAGCTTCCCAGCCATCCATTTGCGGGCGTCAATCCGAAGCCGGTTGCGCTGCACTGCGACGTTGTCAAAGACTACCTCTGTGTTGCCTTCGCCATCATCATCCCGGCTGCCATGCTTCTCGGCCCGAACCATCGTGCAATCCTCATCAGCGATGTCGAGGATCTCATCGAATAACGCATCAGCCTGAGCCTCGCGCGCGCGCACGTATTGGTCCCGGAACTTCTCGTGACTTCGCAGCCACCGGAACACTGTCGCCTTACCTGGCATCGTGTCGCTGAGACAGATGCTTCTCAGGCTCTCACCATCTGCAAGCCGTTCACATATCTGGTCAGCTAGGACAAGGGTGAATTTTGTTGGCCTCGCCATTCGCCCCTCCTTATAAGGCTCCCGCAAGCTTTTCGCCATTTACGCCAAGCTACGAAACTAGCCCTATCTGACACTTGACTAAGCCGAGGATTCCACTTTAAGCGTCTCCACTGAAACCCTTAGGTCACATTCGTTCCTATAAACGCCGGAAGCCTGGTTGAAGCGGTAATCATTCTCCCAAGCGGCCTTAACAGACATCTCAAAGCCCGTCGCCCGATTGAACTCCAGCATTGCAGCTCGGATAGCTTGAGCTGCCTTCGCGGCCTCGGCTTGAACCTGATCTTTCAGCATTGAGTTCTCCCCAGGTTAGACGAAGCTCTTGGCCACCCAGCCGAACAGCAGGAACAGCCCGCACACAAATGGCGGCAGAACAAACAGCTTGGCCATAACAACTCCAGCACTGTCGTTGCCTTTGCCCTCGGCACCCCGGAGCCCGTGGGCAGCGCGTACAACCAGGGCAATACCGTAAGCCTGAGCAGCTGAAATTGCAGTGAGGCCGAAGGTGGGTACTACGAACCAGCCCCAAAGGACAGAGAGCGTGAAGCCTGCCCATGCGGCCCCCCAGGCTAGGCCAAGAACGAGGGCAGCAATGCCGCCTAGAAGCGCAGAAGCCGCGACGCCAACGGTTAAAGTTTTGTCTGTCATTTGATTCCTAGCACTGGGCAGCCCGAGCCATGCCGCGCTGCGCCTCCAATAAAAAAACCGCCACAAGGGCGGTGCACCACGAAAGGACAGTGGTAATTCAGTTTAGAAGCAGCCCTGGCTGAATCTCAGCTTCCAGCCTGCGGATCTCACCTTGCAGCACTGGCTTGGATTTCTTGCGGTCAAGCATCAGGTGTGATCCGAACGACGCTCGCACAGCGGAGTCCACTTCGTTTGCAATGGCCGCTTGAAGTTGCTTCCATAATCCCTGCGTACGCTGGTTCAATGCATCGCGCATTCGGAAGAACTCTGCGATGAGGTCTGTCTTGAACGAAACCACCGAAGCGGTGTTCCGCATCAGGGAGATCAGTAAAGCGGCCTGCTGCTCATTGAGCAGAGCGATTTCACGGGACTGGATGCCGCCATTTGTCTTAAAGGGTTGGATTTCAAATCTGACCCTCCCGAACCGCTCCAATGACTTCTGGTGCTTGCGGAGCAGCTTAATCGTGCTGGCGTGCTGCGCCTTCATGCCTTTGGCGATGACCTCTGTCGAAGCCAGAGGCTCGCCATCCACGACGACAACGAGATGATTAAAACGTTGCATGCTTGTCCTTTCATGATGCACAAATGAAAAAACCGCCTCAATGGGCGGTTTGCTTGTTGGCTACTGAGTAGCTCTGCTGTTGTCGGGTCGCAGGGGCTAGGCTCCAAGTGTGTAGGTCGCGTGTGCGGAGAGCCTGCCCTGCGGAAAAGTAACCCTCTTGGCTTACGATGGAAGTTCTCACACAACCATCACCAAGAGGTTTTTATGGCATCAGTAACGATCGAAATCAATTTTCCTGGCGACGTTGACTACTCAAATCTCCCCAGCATCTCAGGGAATTCACTCTCTGGGATGCCAAATGTTGGAGATCAACTGCTGTATGAAAATGGCAAGCAGTTTGTTGTGGAATCGCGCCTGTGGGCGATCACTAGTGAGAAAACCACTCTCCACATACAACTCATTCACGCATAGGTTTCCCGCCTGCCTTTGCAGCGTTAGTTACTAGCACAGCATGCGAGGAAACACCTGCCAGTGAGCGCAGGTGTTCCAGCACCTCAGCCTTCCAAGCAGCATCGCTTGCATGCTGGCTTGCCTTGAGGCTCTGGATCAGGGCCTTGTTGTCTGCGGACGGGATGATGCGCTCTCCAGCATGGATGGCGTTCTCTCGGCACAGATCAGCAATTGCCCCAACATTACTCGCCAATGCTTCAGCGCTACCCACGTGATGTGCGTGCGGGAAAGGCAAAGCGGGCTTGTCCAAATGCCCGGCCAGCTCAGGGCACAACCACAGGGCTATCTTTCGTCTTAGGCTCATGGCCGCCTCCCGTAGCAATGGAACAAGCATGGCTTGATACCGCCACCATAGATAGGGTGGATTGAATCAAAGTGGATCGTCTCGCGGTCGACCTTGCCCTTGTGGTTCAGTCGCAGAGGAAGCTTGGCCACCACGACTGAGCCCGTTCCAGTGTTGACCAAGAGGGGCATTTCAAACTTCTCGTTACGGTCTACGTCATAAACCGTTGCTCGGTCAACGTTAGCTGGGCTGTAGATCATGGCTTGCTCCAAAAGAAAAGCCAGCACTTGGCTGGCCTTGGTATTCGTACCCCATCAGACAACCCTCATGGGCTGGGGTTGCTGTTCGCTTCTTCAAGCACTGGGAAGCTCTCAGTAGGAGATGCCGCACCTTCATACCGCTCGGGTGCGGGCCGCGCTTGCTGCAGCTGACATGAAAAAGCCCCGCACTTGGCGAGGCTGGGATTTAGGTAAAGCGGATCAGGATGCTAATTGGCGCAAGAGCCACCAGGTGGTGCATAGCATGCCAAACGCATGTCATAGAGCTGGAATTGATCGCTCCAACGATCAACCCTTTGGAGCTTGTCCGGCGAATACTCGTAACGATTGATGGTGAACATCCCGAGCCCAAAGACCAGAACCAATATAAAAACGAGAATTAGCAGGAGATTGGTCTTCATGAAAAGCTAGCTAACAAAACTCGGGAACGCTCCGCCATCTAAGGCCTGCCATGGAATCCATGGGATGGTTTATCCGAATCATGGGAGGCCTAAGCACAGCCCAAACTGATTCATCATCAAACTAACGCAGTCCGAACGTTATCACACTTCTCGCCGCGTTACAAGATTTATTTGAGCAGGCTGAACATTCTTCCGCCATGGGCTGCGCGGCAGGTGCGTACGTGGTCGATCAGCATCTGGGCTGCGCGGCTGGCTGGCTCCTTGCGGTATTTCTCGCCCTTACACTTGGGGCAGGTGTGTTCCTTTTCGCCCTTGGTCACTACCCCAGTCGCATGGCAGACCTTGCAACGCGGATCAACCAGCCACTCGATGGCCGCCACGATTGCGTCTGTGCCGCCTTCCAGCTTCTTCTCTTGCGTGTACTGCAGGAGCGCCGCGTAGAAGCGGGTCATGTCTTCCTTGGTGGGCTTGGAGATCAGGCGCAGGTAATGGGCGGCCATGTTGCGCGGGCTCATGCCGCTGGCCTTGATGACATCGACTTGGCCAATCTTGTGGGGTTCGTCTGCCAGGCAAGAGGCCAGGGATGCGGATAGGTAGCGTTCTTCAATCATCAGGCTCTCTCTTTCTTCAATTCTTTGACTTTGGCCTTGTAGAGGGCGCGGATCTCGCGCAGCTCCTCGGCCGTGAATTTCTTGACCGCGTTGTCCGCCTCCAGGGCTTCTACTGCCTCCAGACCTACCCGAGCGATCAGACCAATCCGGTAGTCCACCGCTCGGCCAGCGCCCCAGCGATTGCACTGCTTGCGTTGTGCGTGAGCGTTCAGCTCGTTGTAGCGGTGCTGTGGAGCGCTGCCGACGGAACGGTAGTGGCCACAGTCATAAGCGCCACCTATGTCGCCCTCTCCCAGCGGCTGGCCGCAGCAGATACAGGGCTTGCCAGCGTCACGCAGACGAATGAACTCGTTGAAGGCGGTTTGCGCTTCTGCCTTGAGAACGGGAAGTGTCTTGATGGACTCCTTGCGGGTGCGGACCTGGGCCCGCTCCTCTACCTTGTCCTGGCGCACCTTCTTCATTGCGCAGCGGGGCGAACAGACTGTCTGCATCGGACGGACCGGCACAAAGCTTTGCGGGCAGGCCTTGCACTGGCGCGGCTTGGGGTTGAAGGGCTTCATCGGCCCTCCAGGTCGTAGAACGTCACCCCGAGCTCGGTAGCGGCGTATGCCTCCACCTTGGTGCAGAACTCACTGAACTCGGCCGTGGTCAGCTTGGTAGAGCTCTTGCCGATCAACTCCCCATTGGGGAGCTCATCCACACCGATGAACATGCGCTTGAACATCTCGTGCCAGGTCTCGGCGCTGAACTGTTTCCCGTTCACCACCGCCTGGGCGGCAACCTGGGCGAGAACGCCCTGCCCCCAATAGCGACGGTTCTGCGGCTGGGTGCGCTTGCGGCGGGTGACGGTCAACACCCAGCGGCCACCGCCCTGCAGCACATTGGCCAGGAATGGGAACAACTGGCCCTTGAGGGCCAACTTGGCCTGCATGGGGTTGTGGAGCTCGAATTCCAGGCGCTCAGTCATCGCGCACCACCTGTCAGCCAGTCTTGGTATGCATCGGCCGGCGTGTATCCCAGGCCTACGAACCCACGCAGTGCCGACACCAGGGCGCAGTGCCAGATGCCGTTGCTTTTGATCAGTTTTGGTTTCATACGTCCTCCGGCTTTTCGTTCACTTCCATCCATCCAGCAACTTCAGACGGATAGACCCACATTGGGTCAACACTGATGCGGTCCATCTTTGTTGATGCAATGCGATGGGATGCGAACACTTGCAACCACTCCATCGACTCTTGCGGGTTGGGAGACGTAAAGCGATACATGCCATCCACTGAAACACACCAGAGGCGTACCTTTTCGCCCTCTTTCAACGCGCGAAGGCGTGCCTCAACTTGCTCGGCGCAAAAGTTAAGTTGGTCCATGCTCAGATTGGCTAAAAATTCTTTGATGCTCATACCCACACCTCCGCAAACTTGCTGATGAAAGCCTCACTCAGGCTGACCTGCACACCCTGGCGCCCTTTGTCCTGGTAGCTGCAGTTCCAATCTGGGCATCCCTCTGCCTTGCTGTTGACCTTCACTATTGCCCCGCTTGGGAGCGTGTAGATTTGGTGCTGCTTGATCATTTGGACTCCTTATTGCGGTTGCGATAGCTGTCCCATGTGAACGGAATTACTGCCCCGCCGTCCTCACGAAGGCGGTCCATCACGCGCTCTCCGAGATATACAGCCACCTCTTGCTTGTTCAGGTTGGACAGAAAGATGGTTGGACGGCGCTTCTCGTAGCGGTCGTTCAGTACGTCGAACAGCATGTTTTTCTCGAAGTCGGAGCCGTACTGAACGCCCACCTCATCGAGGATCAGCAGATCGGGAGCTACCAGCGCCTCAATGGCCTGTGATTCGCTCTGCTCGCAGCCCTTGGCCCAGGTGTCCTTAATTGACCGGATAGCGCGCATCACCGTTATGAACAAGACATCGGACTTTTGAACCTGCATTGCTTTGCGGCCAATACCGATTGCAAGATGGGTCTTGCCGGTTCCAGGCTTGCCGATGAAAACTGCGCTACGGCCGGACTTCAAGGTTTTCTCGATGTCGGCGGTGTAGTCCAATGCAAAGTCCAATGCCTTGCGCTGGCCCTCGTTTTCCACCTCGAAGTTCTCCAAGGTGCGGTCATGAAAGCGCTCAGGGATGCCAGCGCGGCCTAGGCGGGCGATGTGGTTGCTATGGGCAATCCGCGCATACATCGCTTCGCGTTCGCGCTTCTCTGCTTCTTCGCTCTCAGTGCGGCACGTTGGGCACATGGCAAAGCGGCCTGGGATCAGCTGCTTGGCCTGGTACTCGCCGTGCTTGTCGCAGTTGCGTGTGGCAAACACCGACTCGCCAGCTTGCGGGTTACGGGCGGCAAAGTCGTCGGCGCGACGGATCAGAGATTCGATGGTTTGCATCACAGTGCCTCCACGCCAGAACCGTAGTCCTTGGCATCAAAGTTATCGACAGGCTTGCCAGCAGTTGATCGCCGGGCAGGCTGGATCAAGGCATTGCCACCAGTCTTTGGCTCGAACAGACCCTGCCACCCGGCGATGGCTGCGTTTTCCAAAGCCAAGGCGAAATCGATGCCATCCGCTTTCCAGCGAGCCAGCTTTTCCACGGCCATCTGCTTTTGCGCATCGGTAGCATTTTTTCGTTTGGCACAGGAATGCCATGCATCCCAATGAGCCTGGTCAATCCAGTCCGGCAGAACAAAGTTCGAGGTGCGCTTGCGCGTCTTCTTGGTTTGTTCAATGGACTGTTCAATGGACTGTTCTTTGCGTGTAGCCTGATCGGCTACGGGGGTAGTAGCCTGTTCGGCTACCGTTCGAGTAGCCTGTTGGGCAACCGTTGCCGATTCGGCTACCGTTGCCTGTTCGGCTACTGTTGCCTGTTCGGCTACTGTTTCGTCGTCAAAGAACTCAGGCACATTGAGGGTGTAGCGAGTTGCCTTGGAGTGACCTCCAGCGCCCTCTTTCGTGACCCATCCCAAGGCCACCAGCGCTGTAGTTGCGCTGCTGATGTTGGACGGATGCATACCCGTGCGAGCCGCGATAGATGCACGGGACGGCCACACAGTGTTGGTCACCTTGTTGCGGAATGAGAAAAGCGCAATGAGGACGCGGGTCTGCTCAAGCGTCAATCGCTTGTCCATCACCACCTCCATCGGCACTACTGAGAATTGGCTTTCTGTCATTCCGTCTTCCGATCCGCAATTTGCCTTGTGCTGCGGTTTTGCTTCTGGTACATTTCGTTCAAAGCATTTCCTTTCAGGGGTTTGCTAAACAAACCCGCTCGGTTGCCGCCGATGCGGGTTTTCTCTTTGGGGCTCATACAGCCTCCCAAACTCGGTATCCATTGCGCAGCAGGTCTTCGCCTTCAAACTGCACAACTTGCACCTGGCCGCGCGCCTGCAGCTCAGGCAGACGGCGGCAGACTTGTTCTACCGACAGACCAATGGCCCGGGCCATCTCGCCGGCCGTCAGGCTCTTTTCATCGTCCAAAGCGGCCAGGATGCGGTCGTAGTGCTTGCCAGCAAACAGGGCTGCACGCTCTGCTGCGATGACGCTGGTAATTGGGTCGCTTGCTCGGGCGTTGTTCATCGCAGGGCTCCTTTCAGAATTCGTTGGGTCTTGAGGGTTGATGCCTGGGCCTGAGCCCCGCTTTCGATGTAGTAGCCGTGGTAGCGAGGGTTGCGGTCTACTGTCTTGAGGATTCGGGGCTTGGCCCACTTAGCCGCGAGGGATTCGTTACGCTTGGTGAAGGCATTCATACCGAATCCGTTACGCAAAAGTGTTTGGGAGGGTGCGCCGCTTTGGGAACGGCACAACGGGAGCGGCAGACAGCTTGGGAATCAGGTATCTGCGCTGGATCTCTGCTGAGATCAGTTCGGTTACTAGCTCGTCAACAGTGACGCCCTGTTCAACTGCTTCGGCTTCTAGTGCGGAGAGGTCATTGCCTGCAAATGTGGTGTCATGGGTTGGTTGCACTGGGGAGTTCCTGAACGGTTACGCATAAGCGCGTCGCTTTTCCTCGGCACCCGTTGCAGACTTGGAGCCATGCAAATGCTTCAAAGCCTCCATGGCCAATTCACGGATGAAGACGGACGGCTGTACGCCGTGCAGCTCAGCCATCGCTTCCACAACACGCATCTCGGTGCTGTTCAGCGACAGGTTCACGCGCTTGGAACGAATGTGGACAGGGTCTGCATACATGGTGTGTTCTTCCTCTCTCTACAAAAACACGGGGTTGGAAATCAGTTAGGCAGCAAGAGCGATAGCCGCCCTACGCATGGAATGGACCGACTCGTCGGGCAATGCCAGGTACAGGCAGCGGTGGACGAAGTTCACGAAGACGCGCATATCGCCTTCGTTGGCCTTGCCGCTCATCAGGTCAGCGCCATAGAGCCGGTCGAATTCGGTGATGAGCTCGGGGGTGTCCAGGGCCACTGCGATGCAGGCATCAAATGCAGGGTCTGCGTATGCCATCGGCAATGGGAGGCGTGATGCGGTCATGCAGCCTCCTTTTTGTTCTTGAGCTCAGGCCAGATCTGCTGCCAGTCAGCTGGCTTGAGATCAATGCGAGAAACCGCGCCACCAGTAGCTGCCTCGATTGCGACACAGCGCTCAACTGGCACTGGACGATCACCTGCAGCCCAGCGGGACAGGTCCGGGGCATGCGCGCCGATCTTCCGGGCCAGTGCAGTCAGGCCGCCCCGTCCTTGTTCCTTGATGTAGTCTGATAGCGTCATGCGAACCAGTTTAGCGTAACGCAAAACAAATAGCAATAGCGTTACGCGCATAGACGCTTTTAGCGTTTTGCTATGAAATGAAAAAATGCGTGATATTGACCAAATCCGGCGAGACAACCTCACGACTCTTGAAGAAGAGTCCAACGGAGCGTCCGCTGCAGCCAAGTTACTCGAGATGTCCCCTGCTCAGTTCACCAACCTCAGGGTGGGCGCAAAGGACTCTAAGACCGGGAAGCCCCGCGGCATGCGGAAGGAGACCGCACGACGTATCGAGGCGGCTTTTGGCAAGCCCATTGGATGGCTCGATCAGGATCACTCGGGAAGCGTGGAGCTGCAAAGCGCTGCTCCGGCTCCGCATGAAGCTCCAGCTGGCAACGGGGATCTTGTGATCACCGAATTCGACGCTGGCGGAGGGATGGGGACTAATGGTCGCCTCCTCCTGGAGGATCAACCTGGCGTGATCCGCAGCTGGAACGTCAGTGCTGATTGGCTCCACTTGAACGTGCCTTCGTACAGTTCACTGAAGAATCTATGCATCGTCACCGGCTTCGGCCCCAGCATGAGGCCAATGTTTAATCCTGGAGATCCTCTTTTGGTGGATCGAGGGGTGCGCACGGTCAACCATGAAGGCATTTACTTTTTCCGAGTGGGCGACGAAGGCTTCATCAAAATTGTTCAGCGAGTTCCTGAGTTCGATGGCCCAGGCTTCGTCTATCGAATAATTTCTAAAAATCCGGACTACCCGCCCTATGACATTTCCGCCAAAAATCAGCACTTCCAAGTGATTGGAAAGGTACTGACCGTGTGGCGAAGTGAGCAGTTCTAAAAATCAGAGGAGACCCATGAAGAAGCTTTTGATATGCGCGTCTTTTGCCTTGTTGATAGTAGGGTGCAGTAAATCTGACGACCCAAATGCTGCGGCCGTGTCCTCTCAAATAGGTTATGAGCTTGGGGCTGCCAACGGGGAAAAATGCAACGCAGAAGCATTGATCATTGCAAAGATCATGATCAACGGCGGGCCGAACGCCACTCCCACCTATCCTGATATAGATTACTCAAACCCAGTAGTTAAAGACATGCTGGAAAAAGCAAGAAGTCTTCCTGTATCGCCTGCTAATGCAGCCAAGCAACACTTCGATATCTGCATGGAGACTTCCCTTCAGGCCTTCACGAAAGCGAACAAGTCCGGAAAATGACTGACGCCTGTTGAGCAAGTAAGGATCTGTAAGACAACACCTTATAGAATGTTGTTTTTTGTAACGTCTGGATATTGGTATGAAGAAGCTATTTTGCGCTGCGGTTGCAGCAGTTGCCCTGACTGGTTGTGCCTTGACCACTGATCGGATCGAACTCGCATACACCCCACAAAGCAATGTTGCTCCGGTGGCTGGAGCAAATGCTGTACGGGTTCAAGTGCAGGTGTCTGATCAGCGTGCCGACAAAGCAAAGGTTGGCAGTAAGAAAAATGGCTTCGGAATGGAAATGGCGCCGATCTTGGCAACCGAGGATGTGGGCGTCACTGTGAAGCGCGCTATTGAGCAAGAACTTCAGGCTCGCGGATTCCAGCTCGGAGCAAAGGACTCTCTAGTGAACGTTGGCGCGGAGGTGGTTCGCTTTTACAACGACCACAAAAACGGCTTCTTTGCTGGTGATGCCGTTGCAGAAATCAATCTCGCGGTTCGCGTGACATCTACATCAGGGGCAGTTCTTTACACGCGGAATGTTGCTGCACAAGGCCTGGAGCCTAACATCCAGCTGGCAAGCGGAGATAACGCAAAGTTGGCACTTGATCGGGCACTGGTGAATGGCATGAGAGCGTTGTTTGAAGACCAAGCTTTTATTGAAGCACTGCTGTCTGCAACGAAAGGCTGACATATCCCTCCTCCCCCGCTGCGATGCCGGCGGGGCTGACGCACCCAGCAGCCCCCGGCTATTTTGCCCAGCGCCAAAATCAATCACGCAATGTCAACGCTGGAAAACGAGGTGGCACACCAGTACCGAACTAGAGCTAAGATCGCTCCTGTAACAACTGGAGACATTCTATGAAATTTGTACTCATCGCAATGGCCTTAGCGGCTGCTTCAGTCTCACATGCGGGCACTACCCCCAACGTGAGTGGCTCGTCATTGCTCTCGGTTTCTGGCATAGGTTCAGCTACTTCTATGACCTTTGAAGCTGCCGGCCGCAAGGGAAGCAAACGTGTAGGCGGGTCCGGCCGTAGCGGCAAGGGTGGCAAGTACGTCGGCGGACGGAAATAAGGCAAACCCGTAACCACTCAGGAAGCAGCCCTCACCCGAGGGCTTTTTTACGTCCCCACCTTGCTCTGTTCCGTAGGTCATTGCTCGCCTATGATGTTCAGCATGCCGGATGAACCCACACCTTCACCTGAGTTGCCCTTGAACAAAATACTTCCACGGAGCCTCAAGAACCTCCTTGAAGGCAATGGGATCTACACTGTAGAAGCAGCGTTCAGGGCCTACCCAAATCAGTTGCTCAAGCTGCCAGGCATGGGCATAAGCAGATTCAGGCAATTGGAGCGGATTCTGTTTCCCGGTGAGACCTTCACACCACGTCGGGTGCCCCCTCCAATTCCATATGCGCAGGGATCGTCACTAAACGGCATGCTGTTGCCTGGCACTGTACAAGCCCTCGCTCGGGGCGGCATCACGACCGTCGCGCAACTGCGTGCAGCTAGCCGCAAGGATCTCCGCGCCATCAAAGGCTTGGGGCCGACGAAGCTTCGGGAGATTGAGAGAGCGTTCTTGCTGGGCAAATCGGTCACCCCAGCACGGGTCTACATGCCGATTCACCAAGTCAACGGCTCCGCTCTCAATGGCTACCTATCCCCAGCAGTTGTGAGAGTTTTGGCTCGTGGCGGGATCACGACTGTAGACCAGCTCAAAGCTACAGAGCCAGATAAGTTACTAAAGATCGAGCGGCTGGGTTTTGGGATGCTGCGAGAGATCGAGAGCGTGTTCTTTCCAGGTCAACATTACGATGTGCCGCGCGGTAGGCGGCCGACGCCGACGCTACCAGAGTTGTGACTGTGGGGTGCACAGGCTGAGGGTGATCGAGAGCGTACATATTGAGCACTTCGAATGCACTCACTATCCTAGGCCGCGTGCCCTGGCATGCAACGCGGGCGAGCTGTCGTGCAATCGATTGCAAAGTTGCTTCTACTGAGTGATGCTGGGAACTACTACTGCATCTACTCATCAAACACATACCCCACCCAAGCAGAATGAAACAATCTGTCTCAAAACAGCAACTTGGCTTGCATTCCTACGCAATTAGTGCTTGACGCAAGCTTGAGTAGCTATCACACTACAAGCAAGAGTTTGCGAAAATTTTTTCTACAGTCGAAAAAACTGTGTTAGCATAGAAGGCTTTTTTGCCTTCTGACATTGCCGGGCCGGCATATTATATTTATACTTAAGGAATATCATGTTTATATCTAGTGAAACCTATTGCATTTAGCGAGTTTCGTTATTTGTAATCATCACTCTGGAGATAAAAATGAGCGTATCTAATTTTGACAAATGGTTTAGCCAGCAAGTGGAAGCAGGATTGGTTGACATAAAGCTTGCAATTACTGCAGGCAAGGGAGTCACTAACGAGGCTATCAAAGATGAAATATTAGCCGCAGAAGCAGCTATTTCGTCTGGGTTTTTTAGGGAACCCCCTAAGGCTCGTTCCGCTACGCCCGCTGATATTATGGCTATAATTAAGAATAGCACGATCCAAGCAACAGCTTAAAACCTCTTTTTTAAAGAGGCGCTAGAAGGCGCCTTTTTTTTTGCATGAACGATTCGCAAAACCATATTCGCTCGCATTATGTTGGCCTAATGCGCAATACCGCTAGATCGGCGCTCAAAGCAGTGATGGAAGAGAATGGATTGGATTGGTTGCCAAAAAGTGGCAGCCAAATTAGGCCAATTCCAGTTTATGAAGGCAACAACATAAATCTCGAACGTTATGTATCCAGGAAGACCCTAAGTACTTCGATAGTATGGCCTGAAACTCAATCAGACACCTATCTCCCCGGTTACTACAAGCAAATCCGAACAAAGAGCGGAGAGAATCGCAACGAAGTCGTTGTTATAGCAGAGAACTATTGTTATGCGCGCTGGATTGCAGCCAAAGAGCTCATGCATGGGCTAATTGAGGATGATAATTATCCTGCAACCAACTCGATTGACCTTGTCAATCAACTAATTGATGAACTGGCAGCAGGGCCACACCGAGCGTCTTGTGCGCCACAAACTGCTGTCGATGAGGCAGCTTGGCTCGGAGCAGCCTATTATCTGATACCCAGCACCTGGATTCCATTGCTAAAACAGATGATCTCCGACATTGAGCAACAAGCTCCTGATTCGGCTCGCGATGCATATTTGCATGTTGCACGAGAGATCCGTGTACCTGAAATTATTCTACGATCAGTGTTGAACAACCCGTACTACATCGATTACTGAGCGTAGAGGAATTACACCTAAGCCACCTCCGGGTGGCTTTTCTTTTGCCTGCGGTGGTCCCCACCAGAGTGACTCGACATTGCTCGAGTCATGTTCGATGATGTGACTTTAGTTGACAACAACCAATCGCATCACATCGATACATTTGTTATATTCACTCAACTTCTCTGGAGGGAGGAGTTGGCACTTTAGGGATCTACCCAAAGCCCGCCTTGTGCGGGCTCTTTTTTGTCCGAAGTTGCACCAACGAGACAGTGACGCCTCATAGACCAAAAGAATTGGCATAAGATGTATCCATAGTTTTCATGCCGAAGTCGTGCGCACCCTCCTCCCTCCCTCATGACAATTGCACGCATACCTGTTGAACCAGGATCGGCCTTTTTATTCCTAGCGTTTGCCACCCGTTGCGGTGGCATTTTTTTTGCCGCTAGGTGGGAAGTCCCTAAAGCTAGACCGTATGCACGCCTCATTAGGTTCCTCCCTGCGAACCTGTGCATCAATCAGTTCAGAACCCTCGGGGACAAGACATCCTAGACATTCTTCGCAGTGTTCATGAGGGCGTGCGTCAAGTAGAAAGTCCTCATCAATAATTAATAATTACAATCACAACCAGTTAACATTTGTTTTCATTCATAAGAAACCGGATGCAATAGCATTACAAATTCATACATTTCGGTGACATCTATGCTCAAGACTTTACGGCCCAATGACGCGTTTCGTGGGGCTTTTATACTGTGGGCAGGTGCTCACTTTATTGTGTCGGCTCATGCGGTGGAAAACAGTCGTCTCGTTCAATTTAACGGACAGACCATCCCTGCGCCCGCCTCAACAGCAGTGGTTACGAGCGCTGATGGAGCGATGTCGATCTCTCCGATGGTTGCGGGGAATGGCTTGAACTTTCCAGCCGTCCAGTCTTACGGGTTGAACGTTCCAGGATATGAAGCTGGGACAACCTTCACTATCACGCCAAGCTCGTCGGCGGTGCCACATCGAATTGGGGTGAGTGACCAACGAACCTCTTCTACTCAGTTCATCAGCGCCAAATGTTTGAACCCTCTATCTCTGGCTCTGGAAACGTGCGACCTCAGCAACACCGCACTCTTCCCTCGAACCTTCAATCCTCCAGGAGGTGGCGCCTTTTTTCAGACGGCGAGTGTCCAATGGGATGGTGCCAATCAACAGTTGGTGGTTACGACGCCAGGACCGTCTAACCAAAACATCCAAAGTACTGGCTTGTATATTGACTTGCCGCCATACGTGAGGGAGGTCTCTTTCAGAGCAAACAATTTTGGAAACGCAGACTCCATCTTTGGATTTATGGCTGTTGCCGATGCACCGAGCGTTTCGAAAGGACTGTCGTCTACCTCCATACAACCGGGCGGACAGACCACACTGACTATAAATTTGAAGAACCCCGATCTAGGTGCGCCCGTACCAGGTGTAAATTTGACTGATGTTCTTCCCGCTCCACTGCGCGTTGTCAGCGCGACTCACTCGTGCGCCGGCGGAACACTGGCTGCAGCGGCCGGCTCAACCACCATCTCGTTGACGGGCGCCACCCTGCCCACTGACGGTTGTGCAATAACTGCAGTGCTTGAATGGCCTAGCGATACCGCTGGCATTTCCGCCTGCGTCACCAGCCCCACGGTCACTAATCGCATCACGCCGCCAGCGCAATTCAGCACCGCGATTGGTCAACTCAATACGGAAGCAGTAGCAAATCTGAGCTGCTCCTACACCCCTCCGGTCGTGAATGTCGCATGCACCACGTCCGAGTTGTTCGATTCGCCGAACCAACAGTCGGTTTGCACGATTACATCCAGTACACCTGCCGGTTCCTCTGGATTAAATGTGAACCTCACAGCGCCTGGTGCGAACCCCCGTTACACCTCTGACTGTCTCGCATCCATCACGATACCTGCAGCACAGACATCAGCACAGTGCACGATCACTGCCACGGCTAACACTGTCCCTGGAGACGGCGATGTGACAGCAACTCTCGCCATTGCAGCTGCAAGCAATGTCAATGACTACACAATTGGTGTGACACCTGCTCAGGTTGTTATTAAAAATGACGACGAGGCTGTCGTCACTCCCCCGCAAGCTGTGCCGACGCTTGGCGAATGGGCACTGGTCATGTTGGCCTCAGTGGTTGCAATGCTCGGGGCAACTCGCCTTCGCAGACGCGAAATCTAACTTTTAGCCAACCGCCTCAGGGCGGTTTTTTGTTGCCTCCTAAAGTAGGCAGGTCTCCCCTATCACCGAGGTCGCACTTTGTCACCCAGGCAAAGGTTGGGGCTGTTACTTCTGAGATACTGCGCACTGGGAGCCGCAAACTCCCGATGCGCTATTGCAAAGCGCTTAAGGTGACGCTGACTCAGAAGCCTTGGCCGCGTGATGCTGACAAGGTGAATGAGCCCGCGAGGCCGATGCAGCAAAACATCCTAGGAAGGTGGAGCTGCCGCGCTAGCAAGGGCGCGTAATAAATTCACAGCAGGATTAACGTCCTGTGGCCACAGGGCTTTCAAGGTATCAACCATGAAGACCCAAGTGAAGGTGATCGTCAAGATCGACGTAGCGAAGTGCATCACTGCAATTTGCCTCGTCATCTACCTACTGACGATGTGACCTAGTACGGAGCAGGGCGGGAAACCGCTCTGCCTCCTGCTGAAAACTCTACACACCCCTCAAAAGAACAGCCCCAGCCTTTGCCGAGTGGCCGCCTGATGGCGGCTTCTTGCCCGGTTGATGGTGGGCATGGGGAGATTGTAGGATCTTTTGCGTCAATTTCGCGTTTCGCTATTGACAGACATTTTGCGTAACGCTAATATTCTCCCATCGCAGCAACGAACGCGAAACGACCGAAGGGGTAGCGATCCGGCCCCTGAACCGACTCGATGCAAGAGGAAGGTCTAGCTCCATTGGAGCGCAGCTAGTTGCAGAACGCGATGGGTGTTAAGTGATCGAGCTAACTCCCCTTCTTTAAAAACAGAATGCAGTCAGCA
>Ga0308156_1001067_pt1 | contig 37326 bp, 34 predicted proteins | sample PhyAR2_FD_201041 | JGI IMG/M metagenome (GOLD analysis project Ga0308156, IMG submission 201041) | Phyllosphere microbial communities from UC Gill Tract Community Farm, Albany, California, United States - DLSL A.R2 | ecosystem: Host-associated > Plants > Phyllosphere > Unclassified | place: USA... | reverse complement strand
ATCACGCTCATCATCACCAGGCCCGGCACGATGAACTGCATGTAGGTGTAGCCACCCATGTCGCCCACGCGCGAACCGATCAGGCCGCCGAAGATCAGGAAGTACAGGGTCATGGTGATCGCCGGCGGTACCAGGGTCTGGCCCCAGATACGCATGATGCGGGCGACTTCGCGGCGCACGATGGTCATCAGTGCGATGCGGTTGCGCTGGCCGTCGGTCAGGACCGGGGTCGGGGTGCTGCTCATGCGGACGTCTCCTGGTTGCCGGTGAGGCGCACGAACAGTTCCTCCAGGCGGTTGCTCTTGGTACGCATCGAGCGCACGCGGATGCCCGCCGCGTTCAGTGCCTCGAACACGCGGTTGAGGTCCATCGCACGTGGCATGTCGATGTCCAGCGTATGGCCGTCGGTGGCGGTCAGGGTTGCCCCCTCGATCACCGGCAACTGGGCGGGCAGGGTGCCGTCGATGTCCAGCAGGAAGCCTTCCACGTCAAGCTTGGCCAGCAGTTCGCGCATCGGGCCCTGGGTGACGATCTGGCCGTGGTCGATGATGGCCAGGTTGCGGCACAGGTGCTCGGCCTCTTCCAGGTAGTGGGTGGTGAGGATGATCGTGGTGCCGGCGGCGTTGATCTCCTTCAGCACCCGCCACATGTCGCGGCGGATCTCGATGTCCACGCCAGCGGTCGGTTCGTCCAGGATCAGCAGGCGCGGTCGGGTCATCATCGCGCGGGCGATCATCAGCCGGCGCTTCATGCCACCTGACAGGGTGCGGCTCATCACCTGCGCCTTCTCCCACAGGTGGGCGCGCTTGAGCTCGACTTCGGCCATCTGCTCGGCTTCGGCGCGCGGCACGCCGTAGAAGCCGGCGTAGTTCACCAGGATGTCGAAGGGCTTTTCAAACAGGTTGAAGTTGATCTCCTGCGGCACCAGCCCGATCAGGCGCATGGTGGCGCTGCGGTTGCGCACCAGGTCGCTGCCGAACACTTCCACCTGGCCCTCGCTGAGGTTGACCAGGGAACTGATGATGCCGATCAGGGTGGACTTGCCGGCACCGTTCGGGCCCAGCAGGGCGAAGAAGTCGCCCGGGGCCACTTCCAGCGAGACCCCTTTAAGGGCCTGGGTGCCGTTGTCATAGGTTTTACGCAGGTCGCGCACGCGCAGGGCGGGCGCCGTATCGTTCAGGGAAGCCAAGCTCGAAGCCTTCGCGCCCATGGGCTGGCGCTGGAGAGGGGCGGGGAAGGTCTATTATAGAAGACCCCGAGGGCTTGCCCCGGCTACACACTGTCCCGAAAAGTCGTGCCTGTCCAATTCCCCATCAAACTGGTCGACCGCCGCATGCTGGCGCCCTCCATCGGCCATTACCAGTTCGTGCGTGACGACGGCCAGCCGCTGGATTTCCAGCCCGGCCAGTTCATCCAGGTCCATTTCAGCTACGCCGATGGCACCGAAACCAAGCGCAGCTACTCGCTGGCGACCATCCACGACCACGCGCTGGGGCCAGGCGAGGCGGTGGATATCGCGGTCAGTTTCGTACCCGGTGGCGCCGCCACGGCGCTGTTCGAGGCGCTGGACATCGGCGGCCAGGTCAGCGCGTCCGGTCCCTACGGTCGGTTCTGCCTGAACCCGGGCGACCACAACGGCCGCTACCTGCTGATCGCCACCGGTACCGGCGTCACCCCGTACCGCTCGATGCTGCCGTTGCTGGCAACGGCGATGGCCGAGCGTGGCGTGCAGGTGGTCCTGCTGCAGGGCGCACGCAGCCCGGGGGAACTGCTGTACAGCGAAGACTTCTACAGCTTCGCCGAAAAGTACCCGAACTTCCGTTATGTGCCTTGCCTGTCGCGGGAACTGCCGGCCGAGCCGCACCCGGACGTACACCATGGCTATGTGCAGCAGGCGCTGGCGGCGTTCACGCCGGACCCGGCCACCGACATCGCCTACCTGTGCGGCAACCCGGACATGGTCGACGCCTGCGCCGAAGCGCTGAAGGCGGCGGGCCTGGGTAATCCGCAGATCCGCCGCGAGAAGTACGTCAGCAGCAAGTAGTGCCGGCCGCTGGCCGGCAACCCCGCACACCGGAGGCGGCATCACGCCGCCCCCGGGACCACGCCTCAGTACGGCACCCACGCATCGCGCCAGGCCGAACCCACGCCCGGCCGGTAGGCCTCGGCGTTGACGTTGCACCACGCGCCTTCCGGGAACGGGCGGCAGGCGTACAGCTTGCCGTCGGTGCCCTTCACCACGGTCTCGCCGGGCTTGTAGCTGCCAAGTCCGGCCGGGTACACGAAGTCGTAGTCGCCACCCGGCGGTGGATCCACAGGATCGACCGGATCCGGAACGCGCGTGTCGAGCTGGAACCGATGACCCGGCTTCAGATAGACGCGGTTCTCGGTGGCCGAGGCGATCGGCCTGATCACACCATTGTTCATCACACCAACGCGCGCCTGCTGTGCACTGGCGTTGACCGCATGGGCCAGAGCCAGCGGCCACTGGTTCGCCGCAGTCTGGCCGGCGGCCAGGGTGATCTCCGGGCGCTCCAGATCGTTGCCTTGGGCGTTGAACACGCGCAGGGTCAGGGTGGTGCCCACTTCCAGCGCGCCGCGGGCGGTGACCGGACCGGCATCCTGCCATTGCGGTGGCGGCTCGACGCCACCGCCTCCCTCGAAACGCACGTCCATGCAGGTATAGAAGGCCTCGGCCGAATCCGAGCGCTGCCAGGTGTTGTAGATCAGGTGCTGGCCGCTGCGCTGGGGCAGTGGGCAGTCCAGCTTGTAGACACCGCCCGCGGACAGCGGGACGTCGCCCAGCGTGCAGAACTCCTGCAGGTCGGCCCAGCGCAGCGGGCTGCCCGGCTGCCAGCCATCGCGGGTGACGTAGAACTTCCATTCGCGGGTGGCATGCGGGGCCGAGGCAAGAAATTCAAAGGTGTAACGGCCGTTGCCATCGGCGCGGATCGGCGTGGTCGACCAATCGGACCGGTCCAGATCCAGGCCGCGGTACTTGCTGTTGCCACCGCTGCACAGCTCGCCGTCGGGAACGACTGCCTGGTGGTTGCCATTGGCATTGGCCTGGTTGATGCCGGCCCAGTCGTAGAAGGGCTGTGCGCCGCCGATGTCCTTGGCCGCAGCACAGGCGGGGTTGGTCGGCTGCTCTGGATTGCCCTGGTAGCAGGCGTACACCCGGCTGGTGGGTTTGGACATGGTGCCGTGTGCCAGCGCGCTGGCAGAGGCGCCCAGGCTGGCGATGGCAGCCACCGCGAGAGCAAGTCGATTGAGCGGTTGCATGATGGGGTCCTGTGGACGGTGGAAGGTCCAGCGAGTCTCCACACGATGCACAGCGCCAACCATTCAACGATTCCGAAAAGCTGCAGGCTGCGACGGGATGTGCAGTGCCTGCGCGAACGGGTTAACACTTCAAGCCGGACCCGCAGGCCTGCCTCTGCCCCATTGCAGAAGCGGGGCGGCACGCGCGCGCCGCCCCCGCTCAGTTACTCAGTCACTCAGTACGGCACCCAGGCATCGCGCCAGGCCGAACCCACACCCGGCCGGTACGCCTCGGTATTGACGTTGCACCACGCGCCTTCCGGGAACGGGCGGCAGGCGTACAGCTTGCCGTCGCTGCTCTTCACCACGGTCTGCCCGGGTACGTAGCTGCCGATACCGGCCGGATACACATGGTCGAAATCACCGCCGGGTGACGGCGTACCCGGATCTGGCACCTTGGTGTCCAGCTGGAAGCGATTGCCATCCTTCAGGTACACGCGGTTGTCGGTGGCCGAGGCGGTGGGCGTGATCGCGCCGTTGCTGAGTACGCCGACGCGCGCATGCTGGGCACTGGCGTTGACCTTGCGCGCAAGCGCCAACGGCCACTGCGCCGGCGTGGTCTGGCCTGCGGCCAAGGTGGCTTCCACGCGTTCCACGTCGTTGCCGTTGGCATTGAACACACGCAGCGCCAGGGTGGTGCCCACCGGCAGCTCGGTACGTGCAGTCACCGGCCCGGCATCCTGCCACTGCGGCACCGGCGTGGTACCGCCGCCGCCTTCAAAGCGCACGTCCATGCAGGTATAGAACGCTTCGGTGGAATCGGCGCGCTGCCAGGTGTTGTAGATCACATGCTGGCCGCTGCGCTGCGGCAGCGTGCACTGCAGCTTGTAGGTGCCATCGGCCGACAGCGGCGTGTTGCCCAGCGAGCAGAATTCCTGCAGGTCGGCCCAGCGCAGCGGGCTGCCCGGTTGCCAGCCGGCGCGGGTGACGAAGAACTTCCAGTCGCGCGTAGCGTGCGGGGCGGTCGCCTTGAACACGAAGGTGAACCTGCCGTTCGCATCGGGCTGGATCGGTGTGGTCTGCCAGTCGCTGCGCTCCAGATCCAGGCCGCGGAAGGTCGGGTTGTTGCCGCTGCACAGCTTGCCGTCGGGCACCACGGCCTGGTGGTTGCCGTTGGCGTTGGCCTGGTTGATGCCGTTCCAGTCGTAGAACGCCTGCGAGCCGGCCACTGCCTTGGCGGCCGCGCAGGCCGGGTTGGTGGGGTTCTCCGGGTTGCCCTGGAAGCAGGCATAGACGCGGCTGACCGGGGTGATCATCGTGCCGTGTGCAGCGGCGTTGCCGGCAACGCCAACACCGGCGCCAACGAAGACGGTGGCCAACAGCAATGGGGTGTATCGCAGAGACATGGCGCATCCTTGTGGTCGTCGAAGGGAGCGGTGACCGCAGCACCCACGCCGTATCGCGCGACGGACGATGAGCGGTACCGCCGCGAGTATCGAGCTGCAATACGTAGTGGGAAACCACGTCAATGCCGATCCGTGACTACGTGTGTGAAGCCCTTCCCGCAGGCTTCACGCCACACTGAACGAACACGCTGGCGGTCACGCCTGCGGCGCGGCGACGATCACGTTCCCGTGCAACGTCATTGCCGCGGGTGGCCGACCCGATTCACCTGGCACGAAAAGCATCCATGTCCTGCGTTGTGCAGCTGCACGAAGGCCACCGTTGTATCGGCGAACAGCCGGTCCAGGTGCGTGGCAACCTCGGTGCCCTGGCAGACCAGGCCGCTCAGCATGAAGTCCGCGCTGTCATAGGCGCGCACCGAGATCAGCCGCCGCTGCACGTAGGCAGGTACCACGCCCGCTGGCAGCACGCAGCGGGTTGCACCGCGCTGCACGAAGATCGGGCCCGAGGCGCGGTATGGCGAATGCGTGGCCAGGTGTGTGTAGGGCAGCAGAAGCAGTTCTGCACCGGCAGGCGCGTCGGTCAGGCTGACCCTGCAGGGGTAGCCGCCGCTGTCGCCGGCGCGCCGGCGCACGATTCCCCGCGCGGCCAGCGCATCGTCGCTGGATTCGAAAAGCGCCTCGAACGGCTGGTGGTCGATGCCACTGAGTTGCCACGGATGCATGGAGTGTCTCCCGGTTCTGCGCGCATTCTGCCGGCGCCACGGGCCGCCTGCTCGCCATTTTCCGCCACCTGATCGCGCTGGCCGATACCGCCCTGTACCGGGCAAAGGCCGAGGGTCGCAACCGCCTGGTGGCCGTGCCGACGCCGGCCCAGGACATCCGCCTGTCGCCGCCAGCGTCCGGCGCGTGTAAGTTGGGTCACATTCGATTGGTCACATCTGCCGCGGCACACCGTCGTGGTGGACAGGAACATCCCCAGGGGAATCACGCACGATGCAAAGACACCATTTCGCGCGGGCCGGATTGCTGGCCAGCATGCTGATTGCCGGCTGCAGTGCACCGCCGCAGGCAGGGTCCGACGGCGCAGGCGATACACCCAGCCGCCGCTACGGCCAGATCGATTTCCGCCCCTGCACGCTGGCCACCGAAGGTGCCAATGCCAACGTCGAGGCGCAGTGCGCGACGTTCCAGGTGCCCGAAGACCGGAGCAGGCCGGATGGCCGCAGGATCGATCTGCGCGTGGCCTGGCTGGAGTCGGGCAACAGCGGTTCGGGCCTGCCGGACCCGGTGTTCTTCCTGGCCGGCGGACCTGGCCAGGCGGCCAGCGAGGTGGCCGTCATCGTCGATACGGCACTGCGCCAGGTGCGCAAGCAGCGCGACATTTTCCTGATCGACCAGCGCGGTACCGGCGGCTCCAATCCGCTCAGCTGCCTGGGCGCGGACGGCAAGGAGCTGCCGATGGATGAAGACGCTGCGCCCAGCGAGGCACTGCTGCGCGAGTACGCCGAGCGCTGCGCTGCGTCGCTTAAGGACCGTGCCGACCCGCGCTTCTATACCACCGCCGAAGCCATCGCCGATCTGGACGCGGTACGCCAGGCGCTGGGCGCCAACACGCTGAACCTGGTCGGTGGCTCGTACGGCACCCGCGTTGCCCAGCGCTACGCGGCCGCGTACCCGCAGCACACCCGCAGCATCGTGATCGATGGCGTGGTACCGAACGAGCTGGTGGTCGGCGGCGATTTCGCCACGACCTTCGACAACGCGATCACCCTGCAGTCCGAGCAGTGCCGCAAGGACGCTGTCTGCAGCAAGCGCTTTCCGGTCGACACCCGTGCGCAGCTGCGCAGCGTGGTGGAAACCCTGCGCCGCGCGCCGGTCACGGTCGACTACCGCGACCCCGGCACCAACGCACCGCGGCAGGAGGTGCTGACCCCGGACAGCGTGGTCGGCCTGGCGTTCGCCTTCTCCTACGTACCGCAGTACTCCTCGCTGTTGCCGCTGGTGCTGGATGAAGCGGCACAGGGTCGCTATGCACCACTGGCGTCGCTGGCGCGCGGTGCGACCCGCAGCATGGATTTCCAGATCAACCGCGGCATGCAGTGGTCGGTGATCTGCAGCGAAGACGCTCCGCGCTACCAAGCGCCGGCCGAAAGCAGCGACAGCCTGGTCGGCCCGGAAGTGGCGCGCGCGTTCTTCGCCGCCTGTCCGGTGTGGCCGCACCAACCGGCCGCGGCGGCTGCGGCAGTGCCGCTGCACAGCGACCTGCCAGTGCTGCTGCTGTCCGGCGAACTGGACCCGGTGACGCCGCCGCGTTACGCCGAGCAGGTGCTCAAGGGCCTGCCGAAGGGACGCGCGCTGGTTGCCCGCGGCCAAGGCCACGGCACCCTCACCGCCGGCTGCATGCCACGCCTGCTCGGCCAGTTCATCGACACCACCGATGCCAAGGCGCTGGATGCCAGCTGCCTGGACACGCTGAGCTACGTGCCGGCGTTCACCTCGTTCAACGGATGGGCCCCATGATCGTCGCCGACAACCTGCACAAGGCCTTCAATACCCGCACCGGTCGCATCCAGGCGGTGGCCGATGTCGGCTTCCGCGCCGAGGACGGCCGCATCACCGGCCTGCTCGGGCCGAACGGCGCCGGCAAGACCACCACCATGCGCATGCTGTACACGCTGATGACGCCCGATGAAGGCTGCATCACCGTCGATGGCATCGACGCGGCCCGCGATCCGGTGGAAGTGCGTCGCCACCTCGGCGTGCTGCCGGATGCACGTGGCGTCTACAAGCGGCTGACCGCACGCGAGAACATCGCCTACTTCGGCGAGCTGCATGGCCTGTCCGCATCGCGCATCCGCGAACGCATCGAAGTGCTGTCGCATGCGCTGGACATGGCCGACATCCTCGATCGGCAGACCGATGGCTTCTCGCAGGGCCAGCGCACCAAGACCGCCATTGCCCGCGCGCTGGTGCACGACCCGCGCAACGTGATCCTTGATGAACCCACCAACGGCCTGGACGTGATGACCACCCGCGCGCTGCGCCGCTTCCTGCTGGGCCTGCGCGAGGAGGGGCGCTGCGTGATCCTGTCCAGCCACATCATGCAGGAGGTCGGCGCGCTGTGTGACCACATCGTGATCATCGCCAAGGGTACGGTGATGGCCGCCGGCAGTGCCGATGAACTGCGCGCGCAGTCCGGCGAGCCCAACCTGGAAGATGCGTTCGTGAAACTGATCGGCAGCGAAGAGGGCCTGCACGCATGAGCATGATGTCGACCCTGATGACGGTGATGCGCAAGGAACTGCGCGACCTCTCGCGTGACCGCCGCACACTGCTGCTGACCCTGCTGTTCGGCCCCGTGCTGTACCCGCTGCTGATCCTGGGCATGGGCAAGCTGGCTGAAAGCCGCGTGCGGATCCAGATCGAACAGCCGCTGCAGATTCCGACCATCGGTGCGGAGAATGCGCCGAACCTGGTGCGCTTCCTGGCGGCGCAGGGATTGAACGCCGCGCCGGCACCGAAGGATCTGGCCGAAGCGATCCGCTCGCAGGAGATCGACGTGGCCCTGCGCATCAGCCCTGAGTTCGGCAAGGACTGGGCCGATGGCAAGCCCGCGCTGGTGGAAGTGATCCGTGACAGCACCCGTCGCGCCGCCGAAGTGCCCAGTGCACGCCTGCAGGCGGCCCTGGCAACCTACAACGGCCAGGTTGGTGCGCTGCGGCTGATGGCGCGTGGCGTCGACGCCCAGGTTGCACGACCGCTGGATGTGGCCACCCAGGACATGGCCAGTGCCGAGGCCAAGCGCGGCATGATGCTGTCGATGCTGCTGCCGGTGCTGCTGACGCTGACCTCGTTCATCGGTGGCGCCTACCTGGTGATGGATGCCACCGCCGGTGAGCGCGAGCGGCAATCGCTGGAGCCGTTGCTGGCGACGCCGGGTTCGCGCAGTGCCATCGTCAGCGGCAAGATCGCCGCCGCCTGCGTGGTCGGCTTCGCCTCGTTGCTGCTGACCTTGATCGCGTTCAAGGCCAGCGCACAGATCGCGCCCGGCAACGTCGGCCGGCAGCTCAACATGAACATCGGCTCGATGCTGCAGATGCTGCTGGTGATGGTGCCGATGCTGCTGATCGGCACCTCGTTGCTGACCTTCCTCTCGGCTGCGGCCAAGAGCATGAAGGAAGCGCAGAGCCACATGACCTGGCTGGTGCTGCTGCCGATGCTGCCCGGCTACGCGCTGATGGCTTACCCGGTGAAGAGCGAGCTGTGGCAGTACGCGGTGCCGTTCCTGTCGCAGAACCAGATGTTGCTGAAGGTGATCCGCCACGAGGTGATCAGCCCGACCATCTGGGCGATCTACCTCGGCGCCAGCCTGGCGCTGGCCGCCGTGCTGTGGTTCGCCGCCGTGCGCCGTTACCACAACGAGCGGCTGGCGATTTCCGGCTGAGTGGAACCGGTAGCGCCGGGCCATGCCCGGCGGATGTGAAACGAGGCCCGGTCATGCCGGGCCTCGTTGTTTTCAGGATTGCGTTGCCTGCCAAGCGGCGAGGCGTTGGGCGATCACCGGTGCCAATCGATCAAAGTTTTCCCAGGTATCGGCGACGTGGTACAGCGAAGGGATCTCGGCCCCCAGCTGTTCCTCATAGTCTTCGAGATACTGGCCATTCTCGAGGTCGTAGTACACAGCAGTGAACGCGTTGGCTTCATCACTGATCAGGTCATCGACGAATTTGCCGTCGCTGCATTGAAGCAGAAACAGGCCTGGTGTCGTACTACGTTCCCGCAGCGCCTGCAGGTCTTCTTTTTCGTCCTCGGCGAGCTCTTCGCTTGCCATGCCCTGTAACAGCAGCCATGCCACGTACATGCCGATGTGCGTCGCACCGGCCTCGGCAGGAAGTTCGGTCGGAAAGTCACCATCGGAATGCCAGCTGGCGTCGTCGTACTTCATCTGCTTTCCTCTTGCATCAGACCAGCACCCTAGGTTGCCAAGAGTAATGACGGAAGTGTTGAATGCGTCAGCCTTTTCCATACCGCGCCGGCGTCACTCCCATCTCGCGCTTGAATACCGCGATGAAGGCGCTGGGCGTGTCGTAGCCCAATGACAGCGCCACGGTGGTGACGGATTCACCGGCCAGCAATCGCGGCAGGGCCAGCAGCACGCGCAGGCGCTGCCGCCAGCGGGTCAGGGTCATGTTCGTTTCGGCCTGCCAGCGGCGGGCGAGGCTGCGACTGGACAGGCCGCTGGCGACTGCCCAGTCCTCGACGGTGCGGGTGTCATGTGGCGCACGTGCCAGGGCGGCGGCGATGCGGCGCAGGCGGCGGTCGCTGGGTTGCTGGAGTGCCAGCGGCAATGGCGTGCCGGCGGCGATCTCATCAATGATCACCCCAGCCAAGCGCTGTTGCCCCGCATCCAACGCCTGCCCGCACCAGTGCAGTGCCCGCGGCACCGCCACCTGCAGCAGGTCGCTGGGCTGGAAGATGCGGGGTGCGGTGGGCAGTCCCGCGCAGGACTCCTTGTTGAAGTACAGGCTCCAGCCATCGAAGCTGCCGATGCTGGAAAGCGCATGCGGGTGCTGCGGCGGAAGCCATGCCACGTGCCCGGCCGGAAGCAGCCAGTGGGTGTTGCCCACCTCGATCCGCAGCAGACCCGTGTGGGCACCCAGCAGTTGCCCGCGCGCGTGCTGGTGGCGGGCGGTGCGCCGTGAACCCGGCATCGCCAGCTGCGTGCCGAGCAGGGCCGGCCCGCCGCTGGCCTCAGCCAACGCAGGGTCGATCAGTGGTGTCTGGAATGTCTGTTCTGCCATATCCATTGGCAGTTATACGGCAGAACGGTAGGTGACGAGCGTTGACACTGGGCGCCCCCCCAGGAGCAAGCCATGCAGCCGCACGACATCCTTCCCGACCACCAGAACGAGGTGCAGGTGAACGGCCTCACCGTACGCAAGGGCAGCGTCGGCGCCTTTCTCGCCACCGTGCGGGAGTGGCAGGACCCGGCCCGTGATGCCGACCTCCGAGCCGCCGCCGAAGCTGATCTGCGCGGCCTGCTGCCCGGGCTGCACGCGCTGGGCCTGTTCCAGGTGCTGACCGCGCGTGATCCTGCGCTGCAACGGTTGATCGACAGCGCAGCCTGAAACGCACAAGGCCCGGACATGCCGGGCCTTGGACGATAAAAATGGCGTATAAAAAAAGTGAATGATTTTTATCAGTTACTGGAGTGCTACTGAGCTCGCTTGGGTACAGCAACGCCACCCTTTCGAAGGATCTGGGCCTCGACCCGGAAGATATCCGGAACGTTGATCTTTCCGTTACTACGTTCCTCCATTACGGACACACTTCGCATTGCACCAAGAAGCTTCTCAAGTTCATTTCCGTCGCTATTGTCTAAAAGTGCGAAGCGCGGATCTGTTTTTGATAGGGCCTCGATCTTCTGTGGGACATTCTTAGCTGTCCACGTCTCAAATAGGAGATCTCTCTCAATTGGGACGAACTGCCGACTCAAGGCATCAAGAGCAGGTTTGATCCAAGGATAATCTTCGTAAAGCTCATGCAGTCGGCTGAAGGAGGCTGAGCGCACACCGTCGAGCAACCCTAGATGGTCTACGGCACGCTGCGCTGGAACTGGTGAATGCTGCGCTGCCTTCTGCCATGCAATTAAGAAGCTTCGAGGAGAGCATGTGTTGGCGGCGTCACTTAGGTGCAAAGGCACCCAAGTGTATACCCGGCCACGCTTTTTATTGCTTCCCATGAACTCACCGGAGATTGCCTCAATAAGCCTTGTTTGCTCCTCAATGTGAGAAATTCCGTCGTTGCCATTCTCCGGAAGAGCCTTGACTGTCCCAGATTCGTTGGCAAGTTTTCGAAGCTCCGCACCACCGCTCTTGTCGCGAAGTATTTCAAAAATAAGGAGTCCGTAGAGCTCCGATGGCCGCCAATGAAGGTTGACGTGGTCATTTCTAATCTTTGAGCTATCTTGGAATCGGAAAAGATCATCATCAGCAAATTGGTCAACCCGCATGAAAATCTTAGCGCGAATGTTTCTAAATGATTGAAGATCTAGCGCTTGCTTGAGGAGGGGTCTACTTAGATCTCTAATTCCGCTCCAGGTCGAGCTGAGTCGGTCGAGTGCGTCAAATACAATTAAAAGGCTGCTTCCATTTTTTGTCAGGCTGTCGTCAAGTGCTGAGAGTGTTTTTGAGTAAACTAGAGGGTCTGACTCCAGTAAATGAACTGCAGTAGTCAAGCTGGTTGGGTTCTGGTTTCCGGACGCATGTAGAGCGATTCTAAGTATTACGCCACGCCAGATGGTCTCGGCTGCTGCCGTTCTAGAAAGGTGTGCAATTTCATCAATTGTGGGGGCCAGTGCCTCAGCCTTTACGGACCCGTTGAATCCGATCTCTACGTGAGCATTTGCAAGTTGCGGATGACCATAAGTCTGGGCGAGCCGAGAACGGAGCGCTGGGTTCAGTAGCGCGTGTGTCCAAAAGCTCTTTCCCATGCCCCGATTTCCAACTACAAGTTGGCGCTTGAAATCGAGAACTCCTCTATGCCCGGATGGGAAGAAGGCTCTGTCTGGAGAGATGACCTCATTAGGCTCCACTCTCGGAGATAACTGAAATTCTGAAATCGCCGCCCTTATGCTCGGGAAATTAATTGTTTGCACTATTGTCTCCCGAGGAATTTTTGATAATTTTATCAATGCCGTTCAAAAACGGTCTGTATGCCTGTTCATAGAAGGGCGCTGTCAATTGGTTGGGTTCAATTGTCGGCTCGAAGTCGATAAATGAAGAACTAAATGCAATCGTCAGAGCGGCATGTGGGGCGCCCGGGTCCATCTCAGCAAACATCAAAGCATCTGGATCTGGCGCTTCATCAGAGTCCATGTCGTAAATGAACTCGGAAAAAAGTTCATAGAATTGTGTGCTGAACTGCCGGGTGTTAGGAGAGCTCATGCTTGACTTTGCATAAACAGGCTTTAGCATCATTCGCCATTCTGCTGAACGATCATGATAGAGGTCGCGCTGAGCGAGAATCTGAAGAGCAGAAAATAGTGATCTGTACCCCTCCATTGTCTGCTTTTGAGCGGTCCCAAACAGTAGAACGTTCGCGCCAAGGCCCACAATTGCGGGCGCTGCGAGTTCGGCCAGACCTGCGCGACTGTCCACTAGAACAACATCGTAGTTGCTTGCTGAGGTGAGTTTGTCGATTGACTCATTGATCCTCTTGGCGAGTTGACCTCCATTCTCGGAAGATTCATCTGCATGGAGCTTTGAGATTTTAGGTATTACATTTTCAGGGTGGCGAGTTGCACCTTTCCCGAATGATGGAACAACATCAACCCTGCCACCAGACGGGTCGGTAAGTCGGCTAACGCCGATAATATTCTGAGTAGTGATGATGGAATTTTCTTCAATTAGGAAGTCTACAATTCCATAATCGGGCATTGCATCCTCATCAAGCATCAGATTGCCAACTCCAGGGGCTTCCAAGTCCAGATCCAAGATAAGGACATTCTTTCCCCGGCGAGCTAGATCCGCTGCGCAGACGCAAAGTGCGGTCGATCTTCCTACGCCGCCCTTAATCGTGGCAAAAACAATTCTAGCTGGAGTCTTCCGTTCAAGAGTTTCGCTTTCTACCCATGTTGACCCAACCAGGCGTCGATCAATTAGACGGACTACAGATTTACCAACTTGTATAGGTGCAGATTCAAGAGAGGTAAGAATTCTCTCTGATCCAAAATCTCCCTTAAATGCAATAGGTCGATCGGTTCGAGCATATGGTCCAAGAAGGGAGGCGATACCCTCTTCAAGTGCAGACCTATCATTCTCATTCTTGCATTCAGAGTTCGAGAAAAAGCACAGGCGACCCTGGACATCACGAACAATGACGCCTTCGCTTACGGGCGCGGATCCCATTCGCTCTTCGAGAAATCCGATCAGTTTCGGGATTGCTTCGTCAAAAGTCGTCGTGTTCATGGGTTTTCCATCTTGTCCATAATCGTCTCAGCATCTCTTTTCCAGCGCTGAATCTGTGTTATGCCAATCTCATTTGTTGGTGCATAACGCATTTTCGTATTCCAATTTTGAAATAGCTGTTTCGCTACTGCCTGCTGGATTCGTGATGTATTTCTGCCGCTTAGAGAGTCGGTTAATAAAGTTTGCAATTCTGGGAAATGAGCAAAATATGGGTCACTTCTCTTTTCCTTTTCATCAAGAGGTCTGATGCCAGCTTGCCGCATCATTTCCTTCAACGCCAACTCCCCGGCGATTCCGTATAAATAGCCAGCGACAGCACCACATGGAGGTTGTGCTCCCGCTGAAGCTAGGCTTGCCAGTTCAGTGGCGGAGCGCAAGTGCCGTCGCGCCGAGTTCTTTAGATCTTGGGAATAGGCCACGTCCTTGTCTCCTCGCGCTGTGAATGCTGAATTCTATCGATAACGAACCAATGAGTGGCGGCGTCCAGCGCCACTAGCGTGGAGCCGCTAAGCACAAGGCCCGGACATGCCGGGCCTTGCTCCAGAACCGCCGGGCGCGGCCCGGCGCTACCGCCTTGGGCATCAGCCGCCCGGTGCGAACACCAGCGTGCGGCGGGTGGTGACCGGGGCCGTGACCGGCTCGAAGCGCCAGCGCTTGACCGCGTTGAGGGCTTCGCGATCGAAGACACGCGATGGCGTGGCGCGCAGTACGCGCGCATTGGTCACCGAGCCGTCGGTGCCGACGGTGATCTCCACCAGGACTTCGCCGGAGGTACCCGAACGCAGTGCTTCGGCCGGGTAACGCGGGGCTGGCGTGCTGACCGGGCGCAGGCTTGGCGCAGCGGCGGTCGCGGCCTGGCGGGCGGCGTTGGCCTGCTGCGCAGCGGCCTGCTGCTGCTTCTGCTCGGCATCGCGACGCGCGGCAGCCTGGCGCTCGGCTTCCTGGCGCTCGCTGTCACGGCGGGCAACGTCCTGCTGCGCAGCAATCTGCTTGGCCGCTTCGGCTTCCTTGGCACGCTGTTCGGCCAGGCGCTGCTGCTCGGCCAGCTGCTTGGTGCGGTCTTCAGCGTCCTTCTTGACCTTCTCGGTCTCGTCTTCGGTGCGCTTGGCGGCAACCTGCACGCCCTTGGTCAGGCCTTCCTTCAGGCGCGGCAGGGCCGGGGCCGAGGCATCGACCTTTTCGATCAGGGCGACCAGCCGCTGCGCTTCAGTGAAATCCTCGCGGCCCAGATGCTGCTCGGCGGCGATCAGGGTGTAGGGCAGAAGATCGGTCAGCGCGCTCTTCACCGAGGCATCGTCCGGCGTCTTGTCGCGCAGTGCCAGGTAGTACTCGATGGCGTTGTCGCCGGCCGGAGCGTACATGCGGTTCTCGCGCAGTGCCTGGCTGGCCGATTCGCGCAGCTGCTCGGTACCCATCGACTGCACCTTGGCGGCCACTGCCGGTGCGGCTGGTGCTGCAGCGGCGGGAGCGGCGGCGCCCTGCGCGGCCGGAGCCGGTGTTTCATCCTTGCCCGAGCAGGCAGCCAGGGCCAAAGCCAGAGCGACCGGCAACCACCGGCGCGCGGCAGCGATCATTGCGACGTGCGACATCCTGCTCCCCTCTAAGAAGACGACGTTACGAAAAACGTAGATACGCATGGCCGGGACGCAAGGTCCGGGCGTGGCGGGGGACGTTTCCCAGCGTCACCGTCGCCTGTAGCGAGGGTGCAATCTAGCATCCCGGCCACCCTTGCGCACAAGGGCCGGGAGCGGAGCCGGCAACGGCAGTCGTGCCGCCGCCGGCGTTGATGTCAGTGCGCGACAGCCTTGCTGTGGCTGTTGGACATCAGCTTGTCGGTCCAGGCGATGCCGATGGCCGAGAGGATGAACACGCAGTGGATGATGGTCTGCCACAGCACGCCATCGGGGGTCAGGGTGGTGCAGGTATCGGCGCCGGCGTTGTAGAAGCTTGCCGATGCCGACGAAGCTGCCGCAGCCCACTGCTCCGGCTTGCACAGCGGCAGGCCGTTCAGCGGGCTGGCTGCGATGAACGTCTTCAACAGATGGATCGAGGAGATGCCGATGATCGCCATCGCCAGCTTCACCTTCAGCACGCTGGCGTTGACGTGGCTCAGCCATTCCGGCTGGTCCGGGTGGCCTTCCAGGCGCAGGCGCGAGACGAAGGTTTCATAGCCGCCGACGATCACCATCACCAGCAGGTTGGAGATCATCACCACGTCGATCAGGCCCAGCACGATCAGCATGATCTGCTGCTCGCCCATCGACACCGAGTGCGAGATCAGGTGCCACAGTTCCTTGCCGAACAGGAACACGTAAACGCACTGGGCAACGATCAAACCCAGGTACAGCGGCAGCTGCAGCCAGCGGGTAGCGAAGATCAGGCTGGACAGCGGGGACAGTAGCGGTCGGTTTGCACTCATGCGGAGGATGCTGCGTTTCGGGGGAGAGGCGAGGTTACCGGCCCGCCATGACGGTGCCAAGCCAACGCACGCACTAGACTTCAGGTTCCTTTCCGTACCCCAGAGCCGCCGCCATGATCGACCTGTATTACTGGCCTACCCCGAACGGCCACAAAGTGACCCTGCTGCTGGAAGAAGCCGGCCTGGAGTACCGCATCCATCCGGTCAACATCGGCTCGGGGGACCAGTTCAAGCCGGAATTCCTGGCCATTTCCCCCAACAACAAGATGCCGGCCATCGTCGACCACGCCCCGGCCGACGGCGGCGCCCCGCAGAGCGTGTTCGAGTCCGGTGCGATCCTGCTGTACCTGGCCGAGAAGACCGGCCGCTTCCTGCCGGCCGACCCGCGTGGCCGCGTCACCACCCTGGAATGGCTGTTCTGGCAGATGGCCGGGCTGGGCCCGATGAGCGGGCAGATGGGCCACTTCAATGTATACGCGCCGGAGAAGATCCCGTACGCGATCGAGCGCTACGACAATGAAGTGCGCCGCCTGCACGGGGTGATGGACAAGCGCCTGGCCGAGCACGCCTTCCTGGCCGGCGAGGAGTACACCATCGCCGACATGGCCAGCTACCCGTGGGTTGGCGCCTACGACAAGCTGCCGGCGGACTTCGACGCGTTCCCGAACCTCAAGCGCTGGCACCAGGCCATCGCCGCCCGCCCGGCGACCCAGCGCGCCTATGCGCTGCGCCAGCAGGTCAACCCGGACGCGGGCAAGCCGCTCAGCGACGAAGAGCGCAGGCACCTGTTCGGCAAGCGCTGACCCGGGAAGGTGGGTGCCGACCGTTGGTCGGCACTCATTATGGGAAGACCTCATGGGCAGAAGGTCATGCTGTCTTCCTGCACCGCCTTGGTTAGGATGGACGCTGACCGTCCCGCGCCTGTCGCGGTGGCGGACCTGCCGTTTGCCGGGATCCTCCATGCGCCATCTGTTCGCCTCGCTCGCCCTCATGCTTGCCACCAGTACCGTCGCCCACGCTGAAAAACTCACCCTGGAAGCCATCACCGGCCCGCTGCCGTTGTCCGGCCCGACCCTGATGAAGCCGAAGGTGGCGCCGGATGGTTCGCGCGTGACCTTCCTGCGCGGCAAGGACAGCGACCGCAACCAGCTGGACCTGTGGAGCTATGACATCGGCAGCGGCCAGACCCGCCTGCTGGTGGATTCGAAGATGGTGCTGCCCGGCACCGAAACCCTCAGCGACGAGGAAAAGGCCCGCCGCGAGCGCCAGCGCATCGCCGCCATGACCGGCATCGTCGACTACCAGTGGTCGCCGGACGCGCAGCGCCTGCTGTTCCCGCTGGGCGGCGAGCTGTACCTGTACGACCTCAAGCAGGAAGGCAAGGCCGCGGTGCGCCAGCTGACCCACGGCGAAGGCTTTGCCACCGACGCCAAGCTGTCGCCCAAGGGCGGCTTCGTCAGCTTCATCCGCGGCCGCAACCTGTGGGTAATCGATCTGGCCAGCGGAAAGCAGATGCAGCTGACCGGGGATGGCAGCACGACCATCGGCAACGGTATCGCCGAATTCGTCGCCGACGAAGAGATGGATCGCCATACCGGTTACTGGTGGGCACCCGACGATTCGGCCATCGCCTACGCCCGCATCGATGAAAGCCCGGTGCCGGTGCAGAAGCGTTACGAGGTCTATGCCGACCGCACCGATGTGATCGAACAGCGCTACCCGGCCGCCGGCGATGCTAACGTGCAGGTGAAGCTGGGCGTGATTTCGCCGGCCGAACATGCGCAGACGCAGTGGATCGACCTTGGCAAGGAACAGGACATCTACCTGGCCCGCGTCGATTGGCGCGATCCGCAGCACCTGAGCTTCCAGCGCCAGTCGCGCGACCAGAAGAAGCTCGACCTGGTGGAAGTCACCCTGGCCTCGAACCAGCAGCGCGTGCTGGCCCACGAGACCAGCCCGACCTGGGTGCCGCTGCACAACAGCCTGCGTTTCCTCGATGACGGCAGCGTGCTGTGGTCGTCCGAGCGCACTGGCTTCCAGCATCTGTACCGCATCGACAGCAAGGGCAAGGCCACCGCGCTGACCCACGGCAACTGGTCGGTGGATGAACTGCTGGCGGTCGATGAAAAGGCCGGCCTGGCGTACTTCCGTGCCGGCATCGAATCGGCGCGCGAAAGCCAGATCTACGCCGTCCCGCTGCAGGGTGGCCAGCCGCAGCGCCTGTCGAAGGCGCCAGGCATGCACAGCGCCAGCTTCGCGCGCAACGCCAGCGTGTACGTGGACAGCTGGTCCAACAGCAGCACGCCGCCGCAGATCGAACTGTTCCGCGCCAATGGCGAGAAGATCGCCACCCTGGTCGAGAACGATCTGGCCGATCCCAAGCATCCGTATGCACGCTACCGCGACGCGCAGCGCCCGGTCGAATTCGGCACGCTCACCGCGGCCGACGGCAGGACGCCGCTGAACTACAGCGTGATCAAGCCGGCAGGCTTTGATCCGGCCAAGCGCTACCCGGTGGCGGTGTACGTGTATGGCGGCCCGGCCAGCCAGACCGTCACCGACAGCTGGCCTGGCCGTGGCGACCATCTGTTCAACCAGTACCTGGCCCAGCAGGGCTATGTGGTGTTTTCGCTGGACAACCGCGGTACCCCGCGCCGCGGCCGTGACTTCGGCGGCGCGCTGTATGGCAAGCAGGGCACGGTGGAAGTGGCCGACCAGCTGCGCGGCGTGGCGTGGCTGAAGCAGCAGCCGTGGGTGGACCCGGCGCGCATCGGCGTGCAGGGCTGGTCCAACGGCGGCTACATGACCCTGATGCTGCTGGCCAAGGCGTCGGACAGCTACGCCTGTGGCGTGGCCGGCGCACCGGTCACCGATTGGGGCCTGTACGACAGCCACTACACCGAGCGCTACATGGACCTGCCGTCGCGCAACGACGCCGGTTACCGCGAAGCACGCGTGCTGACCCACATCGAGGGCCTGCGCTCGCCGCTGCTGCTGATCCACGGCATGGCCGACGACAACGTGCTGTTCACCAATTCGACCAGCCTGATGAGCGCGCTGCAGAAGCGCGGCCAGCCGTTTGAACTGATGACCTACCCCGGTGCCAAGCACGGCCTGTCCGGTGCCGACGCACTGCATCGCTACCGCGTTGCCGAAGCTTTCCTGGGGCGTTGCCTGAAACCTTGATCATCATCCGGGAAGGAGCCCGCCCATGACCCTGCCGCCGCCGATTCCTGCTCCCTCCACCCTGGCTTCCGGCTGGTGGTGCCGGCATTGGCGTTGGGCGATGCCGTTGGCGGTGCTGCTGTTCCTGGCCGCACTGGGCGGCGCCATCGCCTGGAGCGTGCTGCGCTGGACCGAGGCCGCGCACGACAGTGCGCCGATGCGCGAGGCCATGCGCCGCGCCGGCTGCAGCGTCGAACTGGTGCAGGTATTCGGGGAACCGCTGCAGGCCGGCACGCTGCCGCTGGGCAGCATGCAGACCGCCATCAACGGCGAGCGCGACGTTGGCCTGACCGTGGCGCTGGAAGGACCGCATGCGCACGGCCGCCTGTTCGTGAAGGGCACCCGCAGCGACGACGTGTGGGATTACCCGGTGATGTACGTGCTGGCCGAAGACAAGCAGACCTTCGACCTGAGCGCGCTGGATGATGCCGAGGCGGCCGGCGAATGCGAACTGCAGGCCTGTCGCGATCGTGGCGAATGCGCGCTGACGGCAGCGCTGTAGATGGCGTGACCTCCGGCCGATTGTCGCCACCGCCGTGAGCGCGTAGGGTGCGGGCAACCCTGTCCTGGAGTGCTCCATGAAGCCGATCGCGCTTGCCATCGCCCTGGCCCTGACCGCCGCCCCGCTGCTGTCGGCCCCACCAGCCCTGGCCGCACCGGCCGCCAAGGCCTCCACGCCGGCCAGCCCGGCCTGGGTCGCGCGCAGCAATGCACTGGCGCAGATCCTGCTGGATGCGCAGGGGCCGTTCCAGCCCGAGGAGACCGGCTTCTTCGGCGTGCCCGGCTATGACGACAAGGTCGCCGACCTCGGCCCGGACAACGACCAGCGCTACCGCGCCGCGATGGCCAAGGCCCGCGACGAACTGAAGGCCAAGCTGGCCAGCGAGAAGGATCCCAACGTCCGCCAGGACCTGGAGATCATGATCGCCGCCGCCAACCAGAGCATCGAAGGCAGCGAGCTCAACCAGAAGTACCTGCTGCCGTGGCGTGATGCGCCGCAGAGCGTGTTCAGCGGCCTCAACCTGCTGCTGTCCGACCAGGTGCCGGCCGAGCGCCGGGCCAAGGCGGTCGATCGCCTCAAGGCGTATGCGGGCCTGCAGCCGGGCGGCACCGCGTTCACCACGCTGGCCCGCCAGCGTTACGAAGAGCGGTTGAAGGACAGCACGCTGCTGCAGCCGACGAAGATCGAAGTGCAGCAGTCGCTGGACAACGTCGAGACCTACATCACCGGCATCGAGTCGTTGCTGAAGAAGTACCAGGTCACTGGTGCCGACGACGCGATGAAGGCGCTTGCCGCACAGATGAAGGACTACGCCGCATGGACCCGCAAGGAGGTGCTGCCGAAGGCACGTGCCGATGCGCGCCTGCCGGCCCCGCTGTACGCGTATCAGCTCAAGCAGGTCGGCATTGATATCGACCCGAAGCTGCTGATGCAGCGTGCGCAGCTGGAGTTCATGGAAACCCGCTCGGCGATGCGCCAGCTGGCGCCGCTGGTGGTGAAAGAGAAGGGCCTGAAGGTCAGTGATCCGAGCGACCCGGTGGCGGTGATCCGCGCGCTGAAGGGCGAGAAGATTGCCGATGACCAGCTTGAAGGCCACTACCGCAAGGTGATCGATGCCATCGATCCGTTGATCCGCGAACACCGCATCGTCGACGTGCCGCAGCGCGCGATGCAGATGCGCTTGGGCTCGGCCGCCGAAAGCGCTGCCAGCCCGGCACCGCACTTCCTGCCTGCGCCGCTGGTCAACAACACCGGGCAGCAGGGCACCTTCGTGCTGCCGCTGGGCAACCCGGCCGCCGGTGCGGGTGCGCAGTACGACGACTTCAACTTCGGTTCGGCGGCCTGGACGCTGAGCGCGCATGAAGGCCGCCCGGGCCACGAGCTGCAGTTCACCGCGATGGTCGAGCGTGGCGTGTCGCTGGCGCGCACGATGTTCGCGTTCAATTCGGTGAACGTGGAAGGCTGGGCGCTGTATGCCGAGGCGGAGATGGTGCCGTACGAGCCGCTGGACGGGCAGATGATCGCGCTGCAGTTCCGCCTGTTGCGTGCCGCCCGCGCGATGCTGGACCCGATGCTCAATCTCGGCCTGACCGACCGTGCCAACGGCGAGCGCGTGCTGATCGAGCAGGTGGGTCTGTCCAAGGCGATGGCCACCCAGGAACTGGACCGTTACATGGTGCGCATGCCGGGCCAGGCGGGCAGCTACTTCTACGGCTACACCCGCATCCTCGAACTGCGCATGCAGACCGAGCTGGCACTGGGCGCGAAGTTCGACCGCCTGGCGTTCAACAACTTCCTGCTCGACCAGGGCCTGTTGCCGCCGGACCAGCTGGCCGAAGCCGTGCAGCAGCAGTTCGTCCCGAAATACAGGAAGAACTGACCGGTAGTGCCGGCCGCTGGCCGGCATTGCCTTTGCCTGCGGTTGCCGGCCAGCGGCCGGCACTACCGCCGCGTCAGCGCTGCGGGGTGATCGTCTGCGTCGGCAGGCGTGCCGGCGGCGCCGGATCCGGTACCCAGATCGCCACGCCGGCGGCGCGCTTCTGCGTCGTCGGTATGCCGATGCCCACGCCGCCGCCCACGTGCGAACCGTAACTGCCGGCACCCACCGACATGCCGACCGGTGAGCCGCTGCTGCCCACGCCCATCAGGATCACGCCGTTGGCACCCAGTGCAGCCGCTTCGCGCTTGAGGCGAGCCACGGCGGCATCGGTCTGGCCCTGCGTGCCGAAGCCCACCGCCGAAGACGATTCCAGCTGGGCGATTTCCTGCGAACCGGCGGGCGGCGTCGAATAGATCTGCACCTGGGACGGATCGATCGGCGCGCGGGCGCGGCCCAGCATGACCTTGGAGGTACTGGCGCAACCGGCAACGGTCAGCAGCATGGCCGCCAAGGCGACCCAACGGATGTTCATGGCGTATACCCCTGTAGGACTGGTTCGGATCATCAGCCGGGCACTCTGAATCGGCGCCAACATCGGGGCTCGACCCATGGCCGCACGCTAGCACGGGGCCGGTGAGGCTGACGGCAACGGCGGTAGGCGGCGCTGCCGGGAACGGCTATGGTTGGCGCATGAACAACCACGGGAGGGCGCTATGGGTGTGATCAGTCTGTTGTGGGGCGTGCTGGCGCTGCTGTGGATGATCCTGGCGTTGATACCGCTGCTGGGCTGGGGCAACTGGTTCCTGATCCCGTTCGCCGCGGTCGGCGCGATCATCGCCGCGCTCGGCATCCTGTTCACCCACCCCAGCAAGCGCGGCCGGGCGTGGACCGGGCTGATCCTGAACGGCATCGTGGTGGTGGTCGGCATCCTGCGCTTGGGGCTGGGCGGCGGCGTGATCTGAGCCGGCCGGGCCGGTGCGACCGGGCGTCGCAGGGACACGGCCGCCGGCCGGGCAGGGAGTAGAATGGGCGGCTGCGCGAGCCCCCCGCGTGCCTGTCGAACCGCGCCCTGCGCGGCTGCTCCCATGATCATTCGTTCCCGTCCCCACGGCTGGCAACTGCTGTACATCCTGCGTGGCTCCATCGTTCCGGCCATCGCGCCGAAGGTGCTGGCCATCCTCATCCTGTCCATCGCGGTCGCCGCGGTGGTGGAACTGGCGCCGCCGATCGGCATCGAGCGTGTCTCGGTCACCCCGTTCACCCTGCTCGGCCTGGTCCTGTCGATTTTCCTCAGCTTCCGCAACAGCGCCTGCTACGACCGCTGGTGGGAGGGCCGCAAGCTGTGGGGCCAGCTGGTGTTCGAATCGCGCTCGCTGGCGCGGCAGGTACAGGTGCTGCTGGCCGACGACGCACCGCGCCGCCAGCGCCTCGGCTACCTGACCACCGCCTTCGCCTATGCACTGGCCGCGCGCCTGCGCGCCCGCGACGTCGCGCTGGCGGCGGTGCCATGGCTGGACGAGGAACAGCGCGGGCAGCTCGCCCAGCGCGAGAACGTGCCCGATGCGTTGCTGGCGATGATCGCCGCCGAACTGGCCCAGGCCCGTCGCGCCGGCACGCTCGATTCCATTCTTTACGTCCAGCTGGAAGAGCGCCTGCACGCGATGTCCTCGATCCAGGCTGGCTGCGAACGCATCCTGACCACCCCGCTGCCGTTCGCCTACACCCTGCTGCTGCACCGCTGCGCGTGGATGTTCTGCGTGCTGCTGCCGTTCGGCCTGGCCAGCTCGCTGGGCTGGGCCACGCCGGTGCTGTCGGCGGTGCTGGCCTACGCCTTCTTCGGCCTGGACCAGCTGGGTGAAGAAATGGAAGACCCGTTCGGCCTGGAGCCGAACGACCTGCCGCTGGACGCGCTGGTGCGCACCATCGAGATCGACCAGCTCGACGCCCTCGGCGAACGCCCGTTGCCCGCACCCCTGCTGCCGCAGGGCTACCTGTTGCAATAGCCACTCCCCGGAGCCTGCCATGCCTCATCCCCATTACCGCCCGCGGCGCATGCGCCATGACGAATTCTCGCGCCGCCTGATGCGCGAGAACACGCTGACCACCAACGACCTGATCTATCCGGTGTTCGTGCACGAACCGGCCGGTCGCGTGGCGGTGCCGTCGATGCCGGGCGTGGAGCGGCTGTCGATCGAAGAGCTGCTGAAGGTGGCCGAGGAAGCGCTGGAACTGGGCATCCCGGTGATCGACCTGTTCCCGGTGCTGGATGCCTCGCAGAAGTCGCTGGACGCCTCGGCGGCGTGGGCCGAGGACGGCCTGGCGCAGCGTGCGATCCGCGCGCTGAAGTCGCGCTTCCCGGAGCTGGGGGTGATGACCGACGTGGCCCTGGATCCGTACACCACGCACGGCCAGGACGGCATCATCGATGACAAGGGCTACGTGCTCAACGACATCACCGTCGAAGCGCTGGTCAAGCAGTCGCTGTCGCATGCCGAGGCAGGCGCGGACATCATTTCGCCGTCGGACATGATGGATGGCCGCATCGGTGCGATCCGTCGTGCGCTGGACGCCGACCACCACCTCAACGTGCGCATCATGGCCTACTCGGCCAAGTACGCGTCGGCGTTCTACGGTCCGTTCCGCGATGCGGTGGGCAGCGCGGCCAGCCTCGGCAAGGCCGACAAGAAGACCTACCAGATGGACCCGGCCAACGGTGACGAGGCGATGCGCGAGATCGCCCTGGACCTGGAGGAGGGCGCGGACATGGTGATGGTCAAGCCGGGCATGCCGTACCTGGACCTGGTGCGGCGGGTGAAGGAAACCTTCGGGGTTCCGACCTTCGCTTACCAGGTCAGTGGCGAGTACGCGATGATGAAGGCGGCGTTCGCCAACGGCTGGCTGGACGAGCGCGCCTGCGTGCTGGAATCGCTGCTGGGCTTCAAGCGTGCCGGCGCCGATGGCGTGCTGACCTATTTCGCGCCGCAGGTGGCGCGTTGGCTGCGCGAGCGCTGACAATAGCGCCCACGACGGACGGAGGAACACGCGATGGGACCTGAAATGGGTTGGATGCAATGGTTGATCTGGGGCACCGGTACGCTGGTGTTCGGGGCCATCATCGTCGGCGTGTTCGTTGCTGCCTGGCGCGCCGCGCGGCGCCCGCCGGAGCAGCTCTCCGCTGCGGCCCGGGTTGCCCGCGAGCAGGCCGTGCCGGAAAGCGTGCAGGCCGAACTGGCCGCACTGAACCGGCGCAAGGACAACGGCCAGCTCAGCGAAGCGGAGTACGAACAGCAGCGCGCGAAGGTGCTGTCGCGCTGAGCGCCGTGGCCCGGGACCCGGGCCATCCACGCATGGCGTGGATCTACTGGTAGCCGCCAACCTTGGTTGGCGCTCCGTGCGCCGACCGAAGTCGGCACCAGCCAGAAGGCGTCATCCACGCATGGCGTGGATCTACTGGTAGTCGCCAACCTTGGTTGGCGCTCCGTGCGCCGGCCGATGTTGGCACCGGCCAGAAGGCGTCATCCACGCATGGCGTGGATCAACTGGTAGTCGCCAACCTTGGTTGGCGCTCCGTGCGCCGGCCGATGTTGGCACCGGCCAGAAGGCGTCATCCACGCATGGCGTGGATCTACTGGTAGTCGCCAACCTTGGTTGGCGGTTTTGTTTCTGTGCCGGCCAAGGTCGGCACCTACCGGAGCGGGGGGCGGTCGATATCCACCGAACCATCATCCACGCATGGCGTGGATCTACTGCATGCATGCGGGCACTGCCGCCACCTTCGGCACGGCCAGCCGGTATACATCCACGCCACCGGCGCGGGGCGACTTCGCCGCGCTGCTGGCCACCATCATTTCGCCCGGCTTGGCGTTGTCGACCACCGGCGCGCCGGTCCAGCCGCTGGCCTGGTTGAACGACAGTCCGATCGGCTGCAGCGCAGCGCCCGTCCATGCACAACCGCTGGTCCAGACCTGCGCGGTGTCACCGCTGCCCCGGCTGAAGGCCACCGCGCCAGCGCTGCCCAGCCAGTCGCCATCGGTTTCATCGGCGGGGCTGTTCAATGCCTGCAATGCCGTCGCCGGGCCTCGCACGCCCTGCGCGTCCAACGAGGCCACGAACAGGTCCCAGCCGGCACCACGGCCCTGCTGGCGGGCAAACAGCAGCTGTCGCCCGTCCGCGCTCAATGCCGGCCCGCGCTCTTCATGGCGGCCACCATCGCCTGCCAGCGCTTGCGGCGCCCCCACGCTGCCATCGGCGGCGATCGCCGCCCGGTACAGCCCCGACCGGCCCTCGCGGCCTGCGGCGAACAGCAGCCAGCGGCCATCGCGGCTGAAATACGGATCGCGCACCTCGCCGGACACCGCCAGCGGCAACGCCTGCGCCTGCTGCCAGCGGCCGTCGACCACGCGCGCCTGCCACAGCCCCCAGCCGGCCTCGCCACGGCGGGCGAAGACGATGCGCTGGCCATCGGCGCTGATCGTGGCCCGGCCTTCATCGGCACGGGTGGAGACCACGCCCATGCCTTCGATGCCGTACTCGTTCAACGCCATCGCCACCGGGGCAGAGAGTAGACTGGCGGCGAGCACCAGCAGGGTCGGGGCGATACGCATCATCCAGGTCCATGCACGAAAGAGCACCAGTCTAGCCAGCTTGAGGATTCCATGACCGATCGTTACGCCGTCTTCGGACACCCCGTCGCCCACTCGAAGTCGCCGCAGATCCATGCGGCGTTCGGTCGTCAGGAAGGCATCTCCCTCGACTACCGCAGCATCGATCTCGCCCCGGACGCATTCCTGGCCGGGCTGGAGGCGTTCGCCTCCGAAGGCGGGGTCGGTGCCAACGTCACCTCGCCGCACAAGGAAGCGGCGTTCTCGGTGTGCACTACGCTGACCGCACGCGCGCGCCGCGCCGGCTCGGTCAATACCCTGCTGCGCAAGGGCGACCGCTGGCACGGTGACACCACCGATGGCATCGGCCTGGTGCGTGACCTCACCGACCGCCACAGCCTGGACCTGCGCGGCCGCCGCGTGCTGCTGCTGGGCGCCGGTGGTTCGGCGCGCAGCGTCGCTCCGGCGCTGCTGGATGCCGGCATCACCGAACTGGTGGTGGTCAACCGCACGCCGGAACGTGCCGATGAACTGATCGATGCCATGGGCGAGCCCGGCCGCGCGCTCAGCCGCTACTGGGACGATCTGCGCGACCTCGGTGATTTCGAGCTGATCCTCAACGCCACCTCGGCCGGCCGCGATCGCGACGCCGAGTTCAAGCTGCCGCTGTCGCTGGTCAATTCGATGACCACGGCCGTCGACCTGAACTACGGCGAGGCCGCCATCGCCTTCCTGGCCTGGGCGCGCGCCGCGCAGTGCCGCAACACGGTCGATGGCCTGGGAATGCTGGTCGAGCAGGCGGCGGAGAGCTTCCTGCAGTGGCATGCCGTACGCCCGCAGACCGACGAGGTCTACCAGCAGCTGCGCGCCGGTGCCGGCGCCTTCGCCGGGCAGGACTGATTCGATGGATACCCAGGCTCTGATGGTCTCCCTGCTGACCATGGTCGGCGTGCGCCTGCCGGTGCTGATTGCCCTGTGCGTCGGCCTGGTCTGGGTGATGGGCGCGCCGCGCGATCCGGCACGTACCGGCGCGCTGACCGGCTTGCTGCTGTTGCTGGCGTCCAGCATGGGCAGCCTGCTGGCCAACCTGGTGCCGATGTGGATGGTCAGCAACGGTGACTTCGGCGCGATCTCGCAGCTGAGCACCGTGCTGGGCGTGGTGCACTTCGGCCTGGCGATGCTGGATGCCGTCGGCACGGTCCTGCTGGTCTGGGCGCTGGTACGGTTGCTGCGGCTGCGCGCCGCTACACCCTGACTCCGATGGCGGCCTTGGCCGCGTCGGTAGCGTTGCGGGGCGTGCATCCAGCCATCGTGCGACGCGGCTGACCCTGTTCAGCGCCCGCGCCTCGGAGCCCGTGGCCGGCCATGCGACAATGGCCGGCCTGACCCCGCTACGGTAGTTCTGGCGTGACCGAAACCGTCGCCGCTCCACGCAAGCTCGATGACACCTTGAAGGACGCGATCCGCAAGGCGTACACGACGCTGCAGGCCAACACCCCCGGCTTCTCCACCCGCCGCTCGCAGAGCCAGATGATCGGCGTGGTGTCGCGTGCGCTGTCCACCAGCGGTGGCGTGGGCGTGGTCGAAGCGCCGACCGGCGTTGGCAAGAGCCTGGGCTACCTGACCGCCGGGGTGCCGATTGCCCTGGCCAGCAAGAAGAAGCTGGTGATCAGCACCGGTACCGTGGCGCTGCAGTCGCAGCTGGTCGAGCGCGATATTCCGAACTTCCTCAAGGCCACCGGCCTGGAGGCGACCGTTGCCCTGGCCAAGGGCCGCACCCGCTACCTGTGCACGCGCAACGCCGCCGAGGCGCACGGCGAGGGCGCGCAGAACGGCATGTTCGAGGACGAGCAGCCGCTGTTCGACCGCCCGCTGGCGCCGATCGAGATGGACATCGCCAAGCGCCTCACCGTGGCCTTCACCAGCGGCAGCTGGGACGGCGACATCGACAACGCACCGGAAACCATCAGTCCTGGCCTGCGCAGCCGCATCACCACCCCGGCCTCAGGCTGCGCGGGGCGACGCTGCGCGTACTCGGCGCAGTGCGCGGTGCTGCGCTCGCGCAACACCGTGCGCGATGCGCAGATCGTGGTCACCAACCACGCGCTGCTGCTGTCGGCGCTGTCCATTGGTGACAGCGACAACGGCCAGCCGATGATCGCCGCGCCGTCGGACATGCTGCTGGTACTCGACGAAGGCCACCACGTGGGCAACGTGGCCATCGACCAGGGCGCGGCCAGCCTCGCATTGGATGAAATGGCCAAGCGCACCGGCCGCCTGCAGATCCTGATCGCCGGTGCCTACCGCGCGGTCGACAAGGATCGCCTCGGCAACCTGCTGCCGAACGAAGCCATCGACGCGGCCAGCAACGTAGCCAAGGGCCTGCGTGCGTTCCGCGACCACGTCGAGGCGGTATGGATGCCGGCGCCGGCCGACGAGGAGCCGATGTGGCGCGCGGCCAACGGACGCCTGCCCGAGGCCTGGCGCGAGCCGATCGAGGCGCTGGCCGACGATACCCGCAGCCTCTACAACTGGGCGCACGCGGCCACCGCGCAGGTCGCCAAGGGCAAGCCGGACGATCCGGCGCGCGAGCGCCTGCAGCGCAACCTCGGCATGGCCCTGGAGATGATCGAGCAGCAGTACAACCTGTGGCAGGTCTGGCGCCGCGAAGACAAGGAAGGCGCGCCACCGATGGCACGCTGGGTGACCGCCACCCGCGATGGCGACCTGGTGCTGCATGGCTCGCCGGTGTCGGCCGCGCACGTGCTGCGCAAGCTGTTGTGGGATGAAGTGGATTCGGTGGTGATGACCTCGGCGACGCTGACCGGTGGCGGCGACTTCCAGGCGCTGGCGATCGACAACGGCATCCCCGAAACCGCCGAGATGGTCTCGCTGTCCTCGCCGTTCGACCTGCCCAACCAGGCCGAGCTGATCGTGCCGCCGTTCCCGGTCACGCCCGATGACCGCGAAGGCCATCCGCGCGAAGTGGCGCGCTACATCGGCAAGGAACTGGACTGGACGAAGGGCTCGATGGTGCTGTTCACCTCGCGCTGGAAGATGGAGAAGGTGGCGGGCCTGATGCCGGCCGCCAAGCGCAAGCAGGTGCTGGTGCAGGGCGAGATGTCGAAGACGCGCATGATCGATGAACACCTGCGCCGTGTCGCCGCCGGCGAGGGTTCGGTGCTGTTCGGGCTGAACTCGTTCGGCGAAGGCCTGGATCTTCCCGGTGAGGCCTGCACCACGGTGGTGATCACCCAGGTGCCGTTCGCGGTGCCGACCGATCCGCAGACCGCCACCCTGAGCGAATGGGTGGAAGCGCGTGGGCTCAATGCGTTCAACCTGATCGCGATCCCGCATGCGCTGCGCACGCTGACCCAGTTCGCCGGCCGCCTGATCCGCACCTCCACCGATACCGGGCGGGTGATCATCCTCGACTCGCGCCTGCTGACCCGCCGTTACGGCAAGCGCATCATCGACGCGCTGCCGCCGTTCAAGCGCACCATCGGCTGAGCTGCGGGGTCAGATCCCCTCCGCAGGAAGGGCTCTGACCCGGCCGCGCGAGCAGGGCGTTTCGCCTTTCAGTCCTGCGACTGCGCGCACGACTCGGATGCCAGTGCGTAGGGCTGGTACATGCAGCGGATCAGGTCATCCACGGTCTGCAGCCGCGGCGGCCATGCGACGCGCTGCGGGCCTTGCCTGGTCTGCATTCCGGCCATGCCGTCGCTGAGCGTGGCGCCCGGCGGCAGCGGCAGCGCCGCCAACCGCGCGCGGGCACGTCGCAGTGCCGGCAGGTCGTCGTCGAGAAAGGCGATGGTCGCATCCACATAATGGTTCCATCCTTCCGGATCGGCGCCCGCCGGCTTGTACGTCAAGCGCATCAGCGCGCTGGCCGGATCGCGCTTCCCCGCGTAGGCGCGCAGTTGCGCCTCGTGCCAGGCCAACGCTGGGTGGCCGCTTGCCTTGGCCTGGCGCCGGTATGCGGCGAACAGGTCAGCCAGTTCCAACTGGCAGCCGGCGCGCCGGACCAGCGCGTCCCAACCCTCGCCGGGGCCGTGGTCGAATGCTGCCGGAGACATCGCCAGCAGTTGGGCACGATTGTCGAAGCGGCATTCGTCGGCGAACGCCGGCGTGGACGCAGTGGCCAGTGCCAGCGATATCAGGCTGAGGAAACGGCGCATCAGGACGTCCATGTGTGGGGCCGCACATGATGCACCCCTGGGATGGACAGTGCCGGCCACTGGCCGGCACGACAGGCAACATGCGCTGCAGCTGCCGGCCAGCGGCCGGCACTACCGGTCTTCAGTCGCCCAGCAGGGCGGTGTTGCGCACGGCGCCCTTGTCGGCGCTGGTGGCCAGCAGGGCATAGGCCTTCAGCGCGCTGGTGACCTTGCGTGGGCGCGGTGCGCGCGGCTTCCAGCCCCGTGCATCGGCGTCGGCGCGGCGCTGGACCAGCGTCGCCTCCTCCACCAGCAGGTCGATGCGCCGCGCCGGGATGTCGATGCGGATGCGGTCACCATCCTCCACCAGTCCGATCACACCGCCGCTGGCCGCTTCCGGCGAAACGTGGCCGATCGACAGGCCCGAGGTGCCACCGGAGAATCGGCCGTCGGTCAGTAGTGCGCACTGTTTGCCCAGGCCTTTCGACTTCAGGTAGCTGGTCGGGTACAGCATCTCCTGCATGCCCGGGCCGCCCTTCGGGCCTTCGTAGCGGATCACCACCACGTCGCCGGGCTTCACTTCATCGGCAAGAATGCCGGCCACGGCGGCGTCCTGGCTTTCGAACACGCGCGCATTGCCTTCGAACACGTGGATCGATTCGTCCACCCCTGCCGTCTTCACCACGCAGCCGTCGACGGCGAGGTTGCCGCGCAGCACGGCCAGCCCGCCTTCCTGCGAATAGGCATGTTCCAGCGCACGGATGCAGCCTTCGGCGCGATCCTGGTCCAGCGACGGCCAGCGCGTGGCCTGGCTGAAGGCCTCCTGGGTGGGAATGCCGGCGGGACCCGCCTTGAAGAAGGTGTGCAGGGTGTCGTTGTCGCTGCGCATCACGTCCCAGCGATCCAGTGCTTCACCGAGCGTGGCGCTGTGCACGGTCGGCACCGAGGTATCCAGCAGGCCGGCGCGATCCAGTTCACCGAGGATGCCGAACACACCACCGGCGCGGTGCACGTCCTCGATGTGATATTTCGGAGTGTTCGGTGCCACCTTGCACAGCTGCGGCACGCGCCGCGACAGTGCATCGATGTGGGTCAGGTCGAAGTCGACCTCGCCTTCCTGCGCGGCGGCCAGCAGGTGCAGGATGGTATTGGTCGAGCCGCCCATGGCGATGTCCAGGGTCATGGCGTTGGCGAACGCGGCCTGGGTGGCGATGCCGCGCGGCAGCGCACGCGGGTCTTCGCCGCCATACCAGCGGTGGCAGAGTTCGACGATCAGGCGGCCGGCGCGACGGAACAGCGCTTCACGGTCGGCATGCGTGGCCAGGGTGGTGCCGTTGCCCGGCAGCGACAGGCCCAGTGCTTCGGTCAGGCAGTTCATCGAGTTGGCGGTGAACATGCCCGAGCACGAGCCACAGGTGGGGCAGGCGCTGCGCTCGTAGTCGGCGACCTTCTCGTCCGAAGCGCTGTCATCGGCAGCGACGACCATCGCGTCGACCAGGTCCAGCTTGTGCTCGGACAGCTTGGTCTTGCCGGCTTCCATCGGTCCGCCGGAGACGAACACCACCGGGATGTCCAGGCGCAGCGCCGCCATCAGCATGCCGGGGGTGATCTTGTCGCAGTTGCTGATGCACACCAGCGCATCGGCGCAGTGGGCATTGACCATGTATTCGACGGCGTCGGCGATGATCTCGCGGCTGGGCAGCGAGTACAGCATGCCGTCGTGGCCCATGGCGATGCCGTCGTCCACGGCGATGGTGTTGAATTCCTTGGCGACGCCGCCGACCTGTTCGATCTCGCGCGCGACCAGCTGGCCAATGTCCTTCAGGTGCACGTGGCCGGGCACGAACTGGGTGAAGGAGTTGGCGATGGCGATGATCGGCTTGTGGAAGTCGCCATCCTTCATGCCGGTGGCACGCCACAGGGCGCGGGCACCGGCCATGTTGCGGCCGGCGGTGGAGGTGCGGGAGCGGTATTCGGGCATGGCTGGCGGAACGGGCGGGCCGTACGACGTGGGGGTCGGTTGATCATGGCCAATTTTTTCGGTTGCTGCTGCAACCACCGGAGGCGGTCCGGCCGGGCTGCGCCCTGCACCTGCCGAATCAACGTCAACGTCAAAATCAAAAGCGGGCTATCCGCGGGATGGCGGGGTGGGTCCGGTGGCGGGGGACGCCGTAAATACGTCCATGTAGGCTCGGTCGCGCCATCCATGGCGCTCACGCCCCCGCAACCGGACCCACCCCGCCTCCGACAGGTGGCCGTGGGCCAGTAGATCCACGCCATGCGTGGATGGATCGAGGGAGAGGACAACGAAAATGAAATTCCGTTCATCTTTCCTACTTTGCCGATTCCGGTTGTTGGCCCGGATTTGGCATGATGGGGCATTGTTCCGACTTGAAGGCATGAGGCCATGAAACGTTCCCGCACCACCGCGCTGCTGCTGATGAGCGCTGCGCCGCTGCTGTTCACTGCCTGCCAGAAGGAAGAGCAGGTGCAGGTGCAGGAAGGCCTGTATACCTCGGTGGAGGCCTGCACCGCGGCTACCGCTGATCCTTCGGCGTGCCGCAATGCGTTTGCCGAGGCGCAGAAGAAGTCTGCCGACGCAGCGCCGAAGTACGCGACCAAGGAAGCCTGCGAACAGGATTACAAGCCTGAGCAGTGCGTGCAGCAGCACACCTCGGCCGGCACCTCGTTCATCGGTCCGATGATGATGGGCTTCTTCATGTCGCAGATGCTGAGCAACCGCGGTGGCCTGGCCCCGCAGGCGCCGGCTTCGGCACCGGCCTACCAGGACAAGAGCGCCGGTTGGGCGCGTCCTGCCCCGGGCGGCAGCGGCGGCCTGAACACCGCCAGCGGCATCGGCGCGGGCAAGGCCGGGCTGGCCCCGGTCAGCAGCGAACCGAACCGTGCGGTGACCGCCAGCCGCAGCGGCTTCGGCAGCACCAGTGCGCGCCGCAGCGGCAGCAGCGTCGGCGGCTGATCGACCCATGCAACGTATCCGTATTGCCGAGCGCGCCCAGTGGCGGGCGCGCGCGGAGGAAGCCGGTTTCCGCTTCCACACCATCGACGGCCAGCCGTACTGGGATGAAAGCGCGTATTACGCGTTCACCCTGCGCCAGATCGAGCAGGACATCGAAGACCCCAGCGCCGAACTGCACCAGATGGCGATGGACCTGGTCGGCGATGTCATCGCCAGCGAGCGCCTGATGGACCAGCTGGCGATCCCCGCGCATTACCGCGACTGGATCGCCGACAGCTGGCGCCAGCGCCAGCCGCACCTGTACGGGCGCCTGGACCTGGCCTACGACGGCACCGGCCCGGCCAAGCTGTACGAACTGAACTACGACACGCCGACCTCGCTGTTCGAAGCCAGCTTCTTCCAGTGGCAGTGGCTGGAGGACCAGCGCAACGCCGGCCGCCTGCCGCAGCACGCCGACCAGTTCAACGCGATCCATGAAGCCCTGGTCGAACGCTTCGGCGAACTGGCCACGCAGCTGCCGCCGCCGCTGTATTTCAGTGCGGTGGGCAGCTCGGACGAAGACCGCGGTACGGTCGAGTATCTGCGCGACTGCGCTTCGCAGACGGGCCTGCACGGGCAGGCGATCGCCATCGAGGACATCGGCCTGTCCGAAGACGGGCGCTTCACCGCGCTGGACGATACGGTCATCGGCACGCTGTTCAAGCTGTACCCGCTGGAAGACCTGATGGCCGAGGAATTCGGTCGCGCGCTGCCGGGCTCGGGCGTGCAGCTGCTGGAACCGGCATGGAAGGCGGTGCTGAGCAACAAGGGCATCCTGCCGCTGCTGTGGCAGCGCAATGTCGGCCATCCGAACCTGCTGGAAGCACACTTCGATGACGGCAGCGCGCTGGCCTCGGGCTGGGTGCGCAAGCCGCTGTTCTCGCGCGAAGGTGCCAACATCGAGATGCACCTGGCCGACGGCAGCACGCAGCGCAGCGACGGTCCGTACGACGGTCCGGCGATCCTCCAGCGTGCGCATCCGCTCACCCGCTTCGAAGGCGGTTACCCGCTGATCGGCAGCTGGGTGATCGGCGACCACGCCTGCGGCATCGGCATCCGCGAGGACGACAGCGCGATCACCCGCGACAGTGCGCGCTTCGTGCCGCACGCGATCATCGACGAAGCGCCGACGCGGATCTACGTCTGATGGCGGTGCAACGCCCGCCCGGTCGGCGCGGGCGTCCTGCTCCCGTGCCGGGCCGTCACTTCGACGATGGTCGCGGCCTGAATGCGTTCGCCGACCGCATCGCGGTGCGCTGCCACCGCTGCGATACGCCGGGTTGGGTGCTGGCGAGCTGGCAGCCCTACCGTTGGACGGTGCGTTTCCGCTGCACCGGCTGCAGCGTTGCGCTGGACAGTGGCGACTGGGTGGGCGCGGTGTGCATGCAGGGGCGTCGGCCGTGCGGGTACTGCGGGCACCAATGGCTGTACGTGCATCGCCGGATAGCGTCGGGCGTTCGTTCGCCGGCCACCTTTCCCGCGCGATGTGGGCAATGTGGGCGCAGCAGCGATGTCGACGTGTCGGCCACCCCGCTGCGCGATGCCGAGCCGGCTGATCCGCACTTCGGCCTGCCGCTGCATCTTGTTGAACCCACCCGTGCCGGCTTGCTGTGGGCCTACAACGCCGAACACCTGCAGGCGCTGCACGACTACGCCGCAGCCACGCTGCGTGAGCACGGCGGCGTACGCAACAGTTCGATGTTCTCGCGGCTGCCGCAGTGGATGAAGCTGGCGCGGCATCGCGTGCTGCTGCAGCGCGCGGTGGAGCGGTTGCAGAAGCGCTTGCTGCAGGGGTAGTGCCGGCCGCTGGCCGGCAACCGCTGTGGGTAGAGGCCGGCCTTGGTCGGCGCCGTTGATGGTGTGCCAACCAAGGTTGGCATCTACCAAGGCGGAGCGTCGGTAGCGCCGGGCCACGCCCGGCGGTTGTGGTGATCCGCCGGCCAGCGGCCGGCATTACCGGTTACAGCAGCCCTTCGCGCTTCACCGCCAGATAGCGCTCCACCAGCGCGGCGGGCAGGGCATCGGCCGTGACGTCCAGCACCATCACCCGTTCGGCACGCAGCGCGTCATGCGCCTGCGCGCGCTGTTGCAGGTACAGCGCGGCGGCACCGGCCTGCGCGGCATCTTCCACCGTGTGCACCTCACCTTCCAGCGCAGCATCCAGCTCGCGCTCGCGCAGGCTGGCTACGCACACCAGATGACGGCGCTGCAGCAGGCGCACCGCCGCAAGCAGGTCTTCGATGTCCTCGTCGCGCACGTTGCTGACCAGCATCACCAGCGCGCGCCGGGGCTGGCGCAGTGAGACTTCGGTGGCGGCAGCCAGGTAATCGGTGGCCACGGCCTGCGGCTGCAGGTCGTAGCTGGCGCGCAACAGATGCTGCACCGTGTCCATGCCGCGCTGCGGCGCCACCCAGCGACGCTCGCCGCCTACCGCGAACAGGCCGGCAGCATCGCCCTGGCGCAATGCCAGGTAGGCCACCACCAGCGAGGCGTTCAAGGCATGGTCGAAATGCGAGAGTCCGCCTTCACTGGCCAGCATGCGCCGGCCGCTGTCGAGCATCAGCAGCAGCTGCTGGTTCTTCTCGTCCTGGTACTCGCGCGAGATCAGCTTGCGGGCGCGGGCGGTGGCCTTCCAGTCGAGCTGGCGCAGGCTGTCGCCGATGCGGTACTCGCGCATCTGGTGGAAGTCGGTGCCTTCGCCACGGCGGCGCTTCACATGTGCACCGACCAGTCGCGAGGCCTGGTCGGCACTGAACAGCGCAAATCGGGTGAGTGGCACGAAGTTGGGATAGACCCGCACCTCCAGCGCCGGTGGCAGCGTGCGTTGCTGCCACCACAACCGCCATGGCGAGCGGATGCGCAGCTGCACGCCTTCGAAGGCAAAGCGACCGCGCTGCTGCGGCTGCACGTGGTAATGCAGCGAACTGGCATGGCCCGCCCGCAACTGCACGCGTTGCGGCAGTGATTCCAGTGGCCAACCGCCTGGCACCAGATCGAATACCTGTACCTGCATGGCCTGCCCGGACTGCAGGCGCAGGCCGATCTCGCGGCGCACGCCCAGTGCCAGGGCTTCGGGCACGTCGCGCTCGACGCTGGGCGATGGTCGTCGTCGCTGCCGCCACAGATCAACCAGTGCCACCACCGCAACCAGTGCGCCGGCCAGCGCCCAGCTCCAGCGTGGCAGCAGCCCGGCCAGCACCACGCCGCCCAGCGCGGCCCAGGCCAACAGCAACGCCAGCAGCAGCGGCGCAGGCCTCATCGGCGCGGCGCTTCCACCTTGGCCAGCAGCGCACCCAGCACGTCGTCGGCACCCTGGCCTTCGATCTGCAGCTCCGGTGCCAATGCAATACGGTGGCGCAGGGCGGGTCGGGCGATGTCGCGCACATCGTCGGGGGTGACGAAGTCACGACCGGCCAGCACCGCCTGCGCGCGCGAGGCACGCACCAGGGCGATGCTGCCGCGCGGGCCGGCGCCGACGGCGATGCCCGGCCACTGCCGGGTGGCGGCGACGATGCGCACCGCGTAGTCGATCACTTCGTCATCCACGGTGATTGCCGCGGTGGCCTGCTGCAGCGCCAGCAGTTCGCCGGCACCGAGCACGCGCGGCACCTGGCTCAGGTCGAAATCACTGGCGGCACGGCCGCTGGTGATCGCCGCGACCATGCGCTTCTCGTCCTCCAGCTGCGGATAGTCGATCAGCACCTTCAGCAGGAAACGGTCCAGCTGCGCTTCCGGCAGCGGATAGGTGCCTTCCTGTTCCAGCGGGTTCTGCGTGGCCAGCGCCATGAACGGCGGTGCCAGGGTGAAGGCCTTGCCTTCGATGGTGACCTGGCCTTCCTGCATCACTTCAAGCAGCGCGGACTGGGTCTTGGCCGGGGCCCGGTTGATCTC
>Ga0308156_1001065_pt1 | contig 37443 bp, 28 predicted proteins | sample PhyAR2_FD_201041 | JGI IMG/M metagenome (GOLD analysis project Ga0308156, IMG submission 201041) | Phyllosphere microbial communities from UC Gill Tract Community Farm, Albany, California, United States - DLSL A.R2 | ecosystem: Host-associated > Plants > Phyllosphere > Unclassified | place: USA... | reverse complement strand
TGTCGATGATGTTGATGCGGTGCGCCGGGAAGTTGCGTTCCATGCCCGACCAGAAGGCCGTTGTCGCTGCCGAGGTGATCGTGATGCCGCGCTCTTGCTCCTGGGCCATCCAGTCCATCGTGGCGGCGCCATCATGCACCTCGCCCAGCTTGTGGCTCACCCCGGTATAGAACAGGATGCGCTCGGTCGTCGTGGTTTTTCCGGCATCGATGTGCGCAGAGATGCCGATGTTGCGATAGCGTTCTATGGGGGTATGGCGGGCCATGTTGACCTCCTTGGGTCGGAATATCAGCTGGATTCAGCTGCATGTTACAGCCCTGTGCGCTCCCACTTTGCGACATCCGGTGCCTTCAGGACAGCACCGGCACAGGGCCAGAAAAGAGCGATATTAATAGTACGAAGACAATCGTACTGTCGTCATGGGTATTGGCGGTTTGGGGACAATAGCGCCCATCGGGCCGTCAGCCCTGCTGACCCAGGCAGAATGACGGCCTTTTACCCGGCCCGACGGGTCGATCGATGCGCGCCTCCGTGGCGCATGGACTCCGATGATTCCTCACCACCCTGAATCTGCGCAGATTCATCTGGAAAATGTGCTCACCGCGCTGGGCAACCCCACCCGGCTGGCAGTGGTGCGCGTGCTGGCCGATGGCCAGGAGCGCAGCTGCACGGCGCTGCTGCGCGACCAGACCAAGTCCACGATGACGCACCACTGGCGCGTGCTGCGCAGCAGCGGCGTGATCTGGCAGCGCCCTGCGGGGCGCGAGAACCTGTTGTCGCTGCGGCGCGAAGACCTCGATGCACGCTTTCCCGGACTGCTCGACGCGATACTGTCGGCCACGCGCAGCGATGCGCTGACCGATGCCAGCACGGCCTGGGGTGAGCGCAGCTGAGCCATTGCCCATACAAGCCCGGTTTTTAGATTTTTGATGGATGGAGAAGCGCAGCATGCAAGACGCCAAGGCGCTGGTACTTTTTTCGGGTGGACAGGATTCCACCGTCTGCCTGGCTTGGGCATTGAGCCGTTATGCCCATGTGGAAACGATTGGCTTCGACTACGGCCAGAACCACCGGGTGGAGCTGGAATGCCGCAGCACGGTGCTGGCTCACTTGCGCGCGCAGTTCCCGCACTGGGCGGCAAAGCTGGGGGATGACCACCTGCTGAACATCGATGTGCTCGGCCAGATCAGCGATACGGCGCTGACCACGGATGCCGCACTGGCCTACCAGGCCGATGGCCTGCCCAATACCTTTGTGCCGGCGCGCAACCTGGTCTTTTTGACCCTGGCCTCTGCGGTGGCCTACCGCCGCCAGTGCACGGTGCTGGTGGGCGGCATGTGCGAGACCGATTTCTCCGGCTACCCCGACTGCCGCGACAACACGATGAAAGCCATGCAGGTGGCGCTGAGCCTGGGCCTGGGCCGGCAGCTGGTGGTGGAGACGCCGCTGATGTGGATCGACAAGGCCGCGACCTGGCAGCTGGCGCAGGACCTGGGCGGCGACGCGCTGACCGCGCTGGTGCAGGAAGACACCCACACCTGCTACAAGGGCGACCGCAGCGAGCGCCATGACTGGGGCTATGGCTGTGGCGAATGCCCGGCCTGTGCGTTGCGCGCCCAGGGTTTCGCCCGGTGGAAGCAGTGCGCCTAGGTCCTCCATGCCGCCCTAGCGCGGCGCCACCAGCGGCGCCTTGCGGTTGGCCATCGCCCGCTCGAACAGCGCCATAAAGCGGGGCGCCACCTTGGCGATATGGTAGGCCTTGCCGGTCTCCAGCGCCGCCTGGGCATAGCGCTGGCGCCGGGCCGGGTCGTTGCGCAGTTGCCGTATCGCGTCGATCCAGTCGTCGTCGTTGTCGGGCAGCAAGAGGCCGTTGACATTATGGGCAATCAGCTCGGGCGCAAAGCCCCAGTTGGAGCCGATCACGCAGCCGCCGCGCGCCAGGATCTCCATCAGGCCCCAGTTGGCCACGCCGTAGCGCAACGGGTAGAGGAAGAGGTCGACCTCGGCCAGCAGCGCCGAGAACTGGCCATAGGGCAGGTGGCCGGGGAACTCGATCACATCAGCCGCAGGGTAGACCTTGAGCAGATGGTCGCGAAAACTCTCCACCTTGCCGCCGTAGCGCCGCTCCACCCATTGCTGCTCATAGCCGTAGGTGGAGGCCTTGGCATCGCCGATGGCGATGAAGCGGGTGTTCTGGCCATCGCCTTCGCGCACCATGCGGTCCACCAGCCGGATATAGGTCTCCAAGCCCTTGGCACTGGACAGATCCCGCGCCGAGAAGGCGATCGTGAAAGGCTTGTCGGCACGGCCTGCCCCATCTGCTGCTTCGCTGGCCGCGCCCCAATTGCGCAGCGGCGGCTGGATGTCAAAGCCTTCGAACTGCACCGCAATGCGGTCCTGCAGCAGCGCGGGGAACATCGAGCGCGCATAGGCGCTGGGCACGATGGTCAGGTCGCTGCACAGCACCTGGTGAAAGCTCAGCATCTCGGTGTTGCGGTCGCCCAGGCGCTGCGCCTGGTCGGGCGGGTAGGCGGCATCCCAGCCATGGGCCAGGTAGCTGGGAAACTCGATGTAGCTGATGATGGCGGCGTCCAGCTCGCCATACAGCCAGTTGGGCGCGCCCCACAGCGAATGGGCGACCACCACATCGATCTTGCGGCCTTGCGCGGCCTCGAAGTCTTCCAGCGCCTTGAGCACGCCCCGGCAGATGCGCGCCGAGCGCTCGACCTTGTCCGAGTAGTAGTAGCTCTGGGGGCCGACGATCAGTCCATCGGGCTGGAAGGACAGCAGGTGGTCGCAGTGCTTGTCATGGTTGGCCTTGTGGCCGGGCGTGGTCATGAACCACGCATCGGCCAGGCCCTGGGCCCGCAGGTAGCTGCACAGCAGGCTGTACTGGCTCGGGTACACCGCGCCTACAAAAACGATCAGGGGTTTGTCTGTCATGGTCGGCCAAGGCTGGGTTTGCAGGGTCACAGGGGCAGGTTATCGTTGGCTTGCGCGGCGGCTGGTGCCAGCGGCACCAGCGGTTCACCGTCCGAGATCTGGTACTTGCGCATCTTCTCCCACAGCACCTTGCGGCTGATACCCAGTTGCTGCGCGGTGTGCTGGCGCCGCCAGTCGTTGGCATGCAAGGCCTCGATGATGCGGTTGCGCTCCTCCAGGTCCCAGTTGCTGCGGTCGGCCAGCAGCGGTTCGGCGGCATGGGGCTCCAGCGGAAAGGTGGTGGCCGACAGGCTCTGGGCCTGCAGCAGCAGCCGCTCGGTGGCGCCACCGGCATGCCAGTCCTGGGTCTGGCGGGCGGCCACGCCAACGCGCTCGGCCAGGTTGCGCAGTTCGCGCACATTGCCGGGGAAATACATTTGCGCAATCGCGTCGAGGATGAACATCGGCGGCCCACCCAGGCGTTCCATCATCTCCTCGCCCACCACCTTGCGCAGGATGCTGTTGAAGATGGCCAGCTTGTCGGCCTCGCCACGCTCTTCCAGGCTGGGCATCTGCAGCTCGATCACCGCCAGGCGAAAGAACAGATCCGCCCGGAAGCGCCCGGCATGCACCAGCTCGCGCAGCGATTTGTTGGTGGCCGCCACCAGGCGGAAATCCAGCGCCACCGGCGAGGTAGCGCCCAGCCGGGTCACCGTGCGCTCTTCGAGCACGCGCAGCAGCTTGACTTGCTGGTACAGCGGCAGATCGGCGATTTCGTCGAGAAACAGGGTGCCGCCATTGGCCTGCTCGAAAAAGCCCTTGTGCGCCGTCACTGCACCGGTGAACGAGCCCTTCGCATGTCCAAAGAACAGCGACTCGAACAGGCCATCGGGGATGGCGCCGCAGTTGACGACGACAAAAGGCCCCTGGCCGTAGTGCGTATTGCGCTCATGCAGGCGCTCGGCAATGCGCTCCTTGCCGGTACCCGTCTCGCCAAAGATCAGCACGCTGTGCTCGCAGTCGGCAAAGGTGTCCACATCGCGCAGCAGCGCCAGCATGCATTCGGCCTCGGCGATGATGTCGTCGCCACGGGGCTGCTTGTGCCTGGTGCTTTGCAGCCGCCGCACAATGCGCACCAGCATCGCCCGCAGCTCCGCGCCGGTAAAGTCAAAGGGCAGCACATGGGAGTACTCGGTGGCATAGGTGCCCGGTCCTTCGCCACGCGGTTTGGCGCTGACCCACAGCACCGGCATGCCGCCAAAGTTGCCCTCGATCCCCTGGCGCGTAAATCGCGCTCCTTCCAGCACCGACACACTGACCACGGCAATGGCGTTGCCGCCCTGTGCCACCACGGGCGACAGGGTCAGGCCATCGGCGCGCACCACGTCCACATCCAAGTTGACCATGCAGCGCTCCACCCGTTCTGCAATGTCCGCTTGGCCTTCCCAGACGTAGATGACCAAATCGTTCTGATTCACGTTCTATTACCTCGGTTCTTCATGTCGCTGCGCTCACTCCTGTCCTCATTGCACGATCTGGGCGGTGTCGCACTGGATGCCCAGCAAATCCACACTGGCGCGGCCCAGCTCAATGCCCAGGCCCTGCAGCAGCAGGTCCAGTGCGCCGCCGATGGTGTTGAGCAGCGGGGCGAGCAACGCAGTGACCACCGTGACGACCACGTTGAGCAGCGCATTGAGGCCGCCCAGCAAACCACCCAGCAGCCCGCCCAGCAGTCCCCCCAGCACACCGTAGTACTCGGCGTTCTGAATGTCTCCAACCAAGCCTGGCACCTGCTTCAACAGGTTGCTGACGGTGGTGCCCAGTCGCAGCCCATTGGGGCCGCTGGAGCGCTCCACATCCACCTGCATGCCGACCAGGCATTCGTCCACATTGCTGTTGTTGTAGGGGCAGGCCTGGGCATTGGGCGCCGAGGAGTAGGTGGCGCCTTGCAGCACGGACGTGGACAGCTTGCTTTGGACGCGCAGCCCGCCCAGCAGGTTGAGCAGGTTCAGGTCCACGAGCTCGGTCTTTTGGCACACGCCGTTGGCATCGAGCTGGCCAATGCAGACATCGCCAATCGCCGAGCGCACGGAGATATTGGCGCGCCGGTCATTGCGCGCGGGCGTGCACTGGATGGCTTCGAGGGTGCCGGTGCTGCGCACCAGGTCCACCTGAATGGGGATGTGCACCCGAATGCCCAGCAGATTGCCCAGCAGCGCCGTCAGCAGGCCGGGAGTGCTGACATTCTTTTGCTCGCCGATATTGACGGTCAAACGCACCTGGGCGCTGCGCGCCTTGGTCTGGCCATTGGCGGGGCCGATGGCGTTGCGCGGTGGTTCCACCACGGTCAGGTTGGCATCCAGAATGCCCGGCAGCCCCAGGCCCAGCGCCACGCTGTTGCTGCCATTGGCAGCGAGCAGGTGGGTGCGCACCAGGTCACCCAGGCCGATGGCGGCATCGAGCCCAGCGCCGATGGGCGAGGCCGCGCCGCCTGCAGAGATGATCGCCAGCAAGCCCTTGTCTCCCCCCAGTGGCAGCTTGACGTTCGCGATCTGGAAGGCGGCCAGGTAGGTGCGCAGATCGACCAGGGCGGCGATATCCACCCCGGCATTGAGCAGGCTGTCGCTGCCGGCCTGGATCGCGGCGTCGATCAGGTCGATCACCGAGGCATTGACGTTGGCCAGGTCATTGGGGGTGAGCAGCGCCAGATCATTGACGCCAATGGGCAGCCCCAGCACCTTGAGCAGGCCCGAGGGCGTGATCTTGGCATTGGCGATGCCGTCCTTGTCGAGCACGGTGAGGCGCTGTATATCCAGCCCCACCAGCGCGGTGATGCGCCCGAGCAGGCCATTGTTGTTGAAGCGCAGCAGCTGCGATCCGATCGAGAACGCGGCCACCGGTTCGCTGTCCTTGGCAGCGGTGGCAGCGGCGGCCACCACCCGGGAGCCGATAAAAGGCACCAGCTGCAGCACCTCGCCTTGGAGCTGCACGCGCACGGCATTCATCGGGCTGCTGTTGAGGCCAAAGCGCAGCGCATCGGCTTTGCTGCTGTCCCAGTGGCCGCAGTCAATCGTGCGCTGTTCGTTGTTCAGCGACAGGCGCATTTGGGTGGTCACGCTTTGGTTGGCCGCTGTCCGGCCCAGCCCGCAGGTCGCAGAGTTGCCGTAGGTGATGGCGTTGACGGCTTCGAGCGCGGCCACATCGGCGATGCGCTGCAGATCCCGCTTGGCGTAGTACATATAGCCGATCTGCACGGTGCCCAGCAAGGTGACCAGCACGGCAGCGAGCAGCGCAAACTGCACCAGCACGGCGCCGCGCTGGGCCGCAGGTATGGGGCGTCGTAGGGAAGGGGCGCTATAGGCGGACATGGTGCTGATCCTCCTCACAGCAGCGATGCAAAGTGCACCACGCTTTTTTCATAGAGCTGCCGTGGTTCGGTGACCCAGGCGCTTTGCGTGCCGAACAGTGGCGCGAGCTGGTAGCGCAGCTCAAACGTGGCACTGCCGGTGCCTGTGCTCGGGCAGGCCGCTTGCCATTGGATGGCGCCCACCGTCAATTGGTCTGCCACCGTGCCCGGTATGTCACTGCGCTCCAGGCTGGAGCGCACCGATTGCGCCACCCGCAGCTGGATGGTGGCGCGGTTGGCCGCTGCCTGCGTGGGATGGCAGGGGTCGCTGACCCCCGCTGCCAGCACGCCCAGAATGGCGCGTGCGCCATCGCCCGCTGCCCGGGTGAGCGACTGCTGCGCCTGGAAAGCGCGCCAGTACACCGTCACGCCCAGCAGCATGACGACCATGAACACGGCAATCAGCGCGAACTCGATGGCCGCAACGCCGCGCTGGCGCCGCGGCTGCGCGCTGGTGTGCAGATACAGGCGGAGCTTCTTCATAGCATCCTCCTGTCCACCAACAGGCTCGCCTGGGCCTGCAGGCTGGCGGGCAGCAACAGGCCGAAACCGGGGATGGCTGGCGCAATGGCGCCCTGGCGGTAGTTGGCGATGCGGTAGCTGACCAGCACCAGGCAGGGGGTCTCGATATTGCAGTCCAGCGCCGGGTTCAACGCCGTGTCCTGGTTGCAGGCGGTGTCTGCCAGGTGGCAGAGCGTGAAGTTGATATCGCTCTCGGCCGGGCGCAGTTCGGCCGGCAACCAGTTGAGCGCGTTGGCCGTGGTGCGGCGCGCCTGCAGGCTGCGGAAGGCCCAGGTGGGCGGGTTGCTGCCGATGATCGTGGAGCTGGGGTAGCGCAGCGCTGCGCGGGCGCCTTCTTCGACCGCGTACTGCATCGACTGGCGCACCAGAAAGGTCAGCCCGTAGCAGACGATGCCGTAGAGCAGTGCAAAGAACACCGGGAAGATGATTGCCCACTCGAGCGCATACACCCCGCGCTGCTGGCGCGAGTGCCTGCAGCGGTGCATGGATAAGGTGGGGTGCGGGCGCATCGCGGGCTCCTGGACGGCGGGGACTTACTTTTTCACATCCAGGCCGGTCTCAAAGCGCTCGGGGATCTTGGTCTCGAAGCTCTTCAAATAGCGCTGGTAGCTGCGGCTGGCCTGCTCGCCATCAATGGGGCGAGGGTGTACGCCCGGTGATGCCGTCTGCATGGCCAGCAGGCGCTCGGTGGCATTGCCGATGACGATGGGGCGGCTGCGCCAGATGACCGGGTTCTCCAGCGACGGGTTGCTGTTCTCCGTGGCCAGTGGGATATAGGGCTGCGTGGCGGGCGAGGCGCGCTCGGGAATCTCCACCACCGGCGCTTGCCGTGTCATCTCCAGGCTGGGCACCTCGGCCTCGACCGATACCACAGCGCGGCTGGATTCGGCATGCAGGTCGAATGCCGAGAGGCCGGCACCGGCAGCCAGGCCGAGCATCAGCATGGAACGCCAGGTGGGGAGAGAGAGAGATTGAGACATGGGGTACTCCTGGTGGTGCTAAGGCGCAATGGGGCGTGCCGGGGATGCGGTGATGGGTGGGCTGTCGTTGCCAGCGGCCGTACTGCGCAAGGCCGTGGGCAAGGCAGGCCCAGGTCCCGCCGCTGGCACTTCGGATGGCGCTGCTGCCGGGGTTACAACAGGGGCAGCGGCCGGAACGGTAAGCGGGCTGGCGGCAAGCGTGCCACTGTCCACCATGGGCGCCGCCGCAAGCGGTGCGGGCGTTGGCAACTCGCCACCGTTGCGCCGGCGCATGGCGGTCTGCACCGTCTGCAACTGGGCTTGCAAGGTCTGCATCGAGTTCGCATCAATCAGCGCAGGCACATTCTTGGCAGCGGGCTGGCTGAGCCGCTGCAGCAGTTGCGAGGCCTGCGCCTTCTGGTCGCTGGCCATCAGGTAGAGCGCCAAGTTGAGCTGCACCCGCGCATTGCCGGGGGCCAACTGCGCCGCTTGCAGTACCGGCAGATGGGCGGCCTCGGTCTGGCCATCCAGCATATGGGCATAGGCCAGGTCGCTCAGTACATCGGCATCGATGGGGTTGATCTGGCGTGCCATCTCCAGCTGCGCAATGGCGTTGGGGTACTGGCCCTGGCTGGCGTACAGCAGACCCAGGCCGCGCCGGGCACGTGCAACCGTGCTGCTGTCAGGATCGGCCAGCAAGGCCTGGTAGCCCTGTTCGGCCAATTTGCCTTGGCCGGTGTTGCGCAGCGCATCGGCGCGCATCAGCCGGATCTGCGGCTGGCTGCCGTACTGGCGCTCAAAGGCCTGCGTGTGTGCCAGCGACGCATACCACTGGTTGGCCTGCTGCATCTGGCGGATCAGGTTCAGATAGGTCTGCTGCGCATCGATCTGGGTCAGCTGCGCGGCCTTCTCCATTTGCTGCTGCGCCTGGGCGGCCGTGCTTTGCTCGGCAGCGCCATAGCCTTGCGGGCCCTTCGAGGCGCAGCCGCCCAGCAGCGCGGCCGCCAGGGCCAGCAGCGGTAGGGACCGTGTTCGGGTGTTGCGGTGGGTCTGGCGCATGCTTATCGCCCTCCAATGGATGACAGGGAGCGGATCACCGCCGTAAAGCCGGGGCCTGCGGTGATCACAATCAATGCAGGGAGCAAGGTCAGCACCATCACGCCGGTCATCTTGACGGTGATGGTGCCGATCTTTTCCTTGAAACTGGCCTGGCGCTTTTCGCGCAGCCGCAGGCTGAACTCGCGCAGCGGCTCCTGCACGGCGCCGCCGTGCCGGTCCACCTGTACCAGCAGGTTGACCACGGCACTCATGTCGTCATCCGCCCCCAGCATGGCAAGGCGCTGCAGCGACTGCTCGCGTGTGCGGCCCGAACTGTAGAGCCGGTTGGCCAGGCCCAGCTCGGCGCTCAGCACCCGCAGCACGCTGCCAAACTCGGTCGCCAGAATGTGCAGGCTCTGGTCAATGCTCAGGCCCACGCCTTGCAGCAGCCGCAGAAGGTCCACAAACAGCGGCAGCTCCTCGACCACCTGCTTGCGCCGGTTATTGGCCTTGGAGCGCAGAATCCATTTGGGCAGCATCAGGCCCAGGCTGAACGCTGCAAAGCCATAGAACACGGCCTTCGTGCCCTGGGGCTCAAAAAACAGCAGTGCCAAGGCCGGCAACGCCAGGCACAGGACCGTGCGGCTCACCACAAAGGTGAGGCCGCCGCGAGCCATCTCGATGCCTGCCTGCTCCATCAGTTTGCGGTCCTCGTCGGCAAACAAGGCCTTGGCAAGCCCCGTGTCCAGCCAGGCGGGAGGTTTGAGGCGCTCAATCACCTGCTGGGCCGCTTCTTGCTCGCTCTGCGATGCGGAACTGGGCATGGGCGGCAGGCCGGGCATCGGAAAAGGCTGGATCACTGCCGCTGCGGTTTCGCGCTGGCGCAGCAGTTGTGCGACACGCTGCTCGGTGCGTTCGGCGCGGTGCTGGCGCAGCAGCAGTCTGCCGGCGAGCATCAGCAGACCCAGTGCAGCGAGCGCCAGACTGGCGATCCACAGTTGAGCGGCGGTCATGGGCGCTCCTCTGCGCTGCAGGCGTGCGCTGACAGTGATGCACCATAGGGGCGTTGAAGGCGTCTGGATCGGAACATCTTTGGCCCTCCTTATTTCAGGCGTGCCAGCCGGTACAGCAGGAAGGAGCCAAGTACTTCCAGCCCTGCGGCTATAAAGATCATTTTTTGGCCGGTACCGTCCTGCCACAGCCGCATAAAGTAGCCCTGGTTGAGCAGCATGATCAAGGTGCCCACAACAAGGGGCAGCAAGGCCAGGATCCAGGCCGACAGGCGCACTTCGGTGGAAAGGGAATGGAGCTCGCGCTCCGCCGATTGGCGGTCGCGGATATAGGCCGATACGCGCTCCAGCACCTGGTCCACCCGGCCGCCATAGCGTGTGCTCATGCGGAACACGGCGGCGAGCAGGCCAAACTCGGGCAGTTTCCAAGTGCGCTCCAGCTGCGTCATCGCCTGGCCCAGGTCGGGCGAGACGCTGAGCGAGGCATTGACATGCTGCAAGGCGCTGCCCAGCGGCTCGGGCACATTGCCGCTGGCAAACTGGAAGGCGGCATGGGGCGAGTTGCCGATGGAGATCAGGCGCACCATATTGTCCAGAAAGCCGGGCAGCAGCGAGAGCATCTTGGCGCGGCGCTTGCTCACCCGGTGCCAGATGCCAAACCAGGTCAGCAATGCATAGACCCCCAGCACCATCGTTCCCAGCAAGGCGCCTGCTTGCAATGCAACCAGAAACGCCAGAAACAGGCCTAGACCGGCGATCATGACCAGGCCGCGCGGGCTGATGCCCCAAGCACCATAGCCCAGATGGTCATACAACCATTGCCGTGCCGAAGCCGAAGTGCTGGCTGCGGCGGGCCAGTCCGTCGAGGCGCGCGGGTCAGCCACCATGCCAGGCACCGGTGCTGCCGCAACGCCTGCCATCAGGTCGCGCTGGATATCGCGGCTGCGCTGCAGATGGCCGGTAATCGATTGCCGCGCCTGCTGCTGGCGCGCACGGGAGAACAGCCACAGCGCCAGGGCCAGCAGCGCGCAGGCGAGGGCGGCGATGACCAGGACGGCGGGGTGGATGTTCATCGTGGCCCTCCGCTGCTGCCGGGCTGCTGCTGGGCGCGCCACCAGGCCAGCAATTTGGGGGAATGGGGGGAGATGCCCATGGACACCCATTGGTCTTGCTCCTGGCCATCGGGCCCGATTTGGGCCTCGTAGCGGTAGAGTTCCTGGGTGGAGATCATGTTGTCCGTCATACCGGTCACCTCGGTCAGCGACAACAGGCGCCGGCGGCCATTGGAGAGGCGGCCGATCTGCACGATGAAGTCCACCGCATTGGCAATCTGGCGGCGCAGGCTCACTTCGCTGCCCTGAAAGCCTGCAAAGCCGGCCAGCATCTCGGCGCGGTAGAGGCATTCGCGGGGCGAGCTGGCATGGATGGTACCCATGGAGCCATCGTGGCCGGTGTTCATCGCCTGGAGCAGCTCCAGCACTTCGCCACTGCGCACTTCGCCGACGATGATGCGGTCGGGCCGCATGCGCAGGCTGTTGACCAGCAGGTCACGGATGCTCACATGGCCCGAGCCATCAAAGCTGCCCGGCCGGCTCTCCAGCCGCACCACATGGCTGTGGTTGAGGGCCAGCTCGGCGGTGTCCTCAATGGTCACGATGCGCTCGTTGCTGGGGATGAAGCTGGCCAACGCATTGAGCAAGGAGGTCTTGCCCGAGCTGGTGCCGCCGCTCACCAGAATGTTGCAGCGGGCCTTCACCGCCATCTCCAGAATGCGGCAGATGTCTTCGCTAAAGCTCCCCAACTGCACCAGGTCCTTGGGGGTGAGCGGATCCTTGCGGAACTTGCGGATCGAGACCGTGGGGCCGTCGATTGCCAGCGGGCCGATGATCACATTGATACGGCCACCATCGGGCAGGCGGGCATCGACCATGGGGCTGGATTCATCGAGCCGCCGGCCCAGCGGCGCCAGAATGCGCCGCACGATGCGCAGCACATGCTCGTCGTCCTTGAAATGCGAGGCCTCGCGCTCGAGCATGCCGCCGCGCGAGACATAGAGATCCCGGTAACCATTGATGAGGATGTCCTCGACCCTCGGGTCTTCGAGGAGCGGTTGCAGCGGGCCCAGGCCGGTCAACTCGCGGCTGAGCGCCTCGCCCACCTGGCGGGCCTCCTGCTCGTTGACCGGCACCGCATGCAGGCGGATAAAGCTGTCGAGTTCGAGCTTCACAAACTGCGCAATTGCCGCCTGTGACCAGCGGCCAAACTCCGCCCCCAGTTCCTCGATGCGGCTGAGCAAATGCTCATAGGCATGGTTCTTCAGATCGGCGAGCAGCTGGGCATGCTGCAAGCTGTCGCTGGTAGCGGTGGCGGCGTTGGTGTAGTCCGGGGTGGTCATGGTCGTGTTCAGTGGCCGCGCAGGCGCTGGAGAAGGGTTTGCAAGGTGCCTGCCGCACTGCTGCGGTGGCCCGGGCGCTGTGGGTGGTGCTCGGCCAGCAGCTGATCAGCCAGCTGGGCGACGGCCTTCACATAGGGTTCGCTGCGGCGCTGCGCCTGCAGCAACTGGCCACGGTTGACCTCCTGCATCAGCGGTCGGCGGCGCTCCGGAATGCGGCCCAGCAGTGGCAATTGCAACTGCGCCGCCATATGGGTGGCCGCCAGCTCCAGGCGGCTGTCATGGCGGTTCACAAGCAGTTCGATGCGATCGGCTGCAACGCCCATGGCCTGCAGCTGCTGCAGCAGCTCGGCCGTCCAGACCACACTGGCCACGCTCTGGTCGCAAACCAGCCACACCTCGCTGGCCTGCGGCAGCACCTCGGCCATTACTGGCACCGGAGTGTCAGCGCCCAGGTCCAGCACCAGGTGCTCAAAGTACTGGCCCAGGCGCTGGACCAGCGCGTCAATCTCTCCGGCCACTGGCGGCGTGGCATGGCGGGGCATCGTCAGCAGCCGCAGGCCGCTGGGGTGGCGCGCCAGCGCACTGGCCGCCATGCGCTTGTCCAGGCGGCGCTGCTGGCTGAGCGCATCGGCCAGGCTGAACTCGCCCGGGGTGTTCAGGTAGATGGCGCAGTCCCCGCCCGAGCTCCCCATGTCCAGCAACAAGGTGTGCAAGCTTTGCGCATCGGCCGCATGGCTGGCGGGAGCTGTGGCTTTGGCCCCATGGGCCGGGCTCAGGCCTTCTTGCAGTTGCCAGGCCAGGTGCGATGCGAGCAGGCTGCAGCCCAGGCCGGCGCGGGCCGAGAGCAGCGCGGTGATCGGGGCGGAGTCCGCGCGGCGGTGGTCAACGGCGGCGGGGCGTGCCAGCAACTGGCTGACCACGCGCTGGGCCGGCTCCAGCGGCGCATCCAGATCCAGAAAATCCTGTACGCCCGCGCGCAGCGCGGCCAGCAGGCATGGGGCCTCCTGCGCATGCCCGATTGCCAGGCGAGGGATATGCGGGAATGCCTGCTGCAGTTGTGCCACCAGCGCCGTAGCGGCATCGACATTGGCGCCATCAAACTGCACCAGCACGGCATGGGGCTGCAGCTGCTGCACTTGCTCGGCTACCGTGTACAGGCTTGGGGCAACATGGGGCTGGGCGCCGCCCAGCAGTCGCTGCATCCAGACCAGCGCCAGTGCGCCTTGCGGCGCGGGCGCTTGCACCAGCAGCAGTGGCACCGTGGCGGCGCTGTCGGCTGAGTGGTCGGCATGCGCGGGTACCTGTGTCAGCGAGGGAGGCACGGCGCGCAAGGCGGGGCGCTCGCTGGCATCTGCCGGCGCAGGCCGTGCCTGGACGGGCCGTGGCGTCAGCAGGTCGGCCAGCGAGGGGCTCTCGGGCGCGGGGCCTGCGCTGTGGGGGGCGAGAGAATCCTTGTTCATGGCATCAGTACGAAAAGCCGGGCAGGGGCGAGTCGGCATAGGGCGCACCCACGGCATAGGGCGCCCAGACGCGGCCAGCATTGGGCAGTTCCTGCTGCGCACCAGGCAGCAGGGCCTCCAGGTTGGTGCCTGCCGGCAAAGGTTGCACCAGGCGTGGCGTGACGATGATCACCAGCTCGGTCTCTTCCTGGGAGTAATCCAGATTCTTGAAGAAGGTGCCCAGGATGGGCAGGTCACCGAGCAGCGGCACCTTTTTGACGTTGGACAGGGTCGAGCGGCTGACCAGCCCGCCAATGACAAAGCTCTCGCCGTCGGCCAGCTCGACAAAGGTGTCGGCCCGGCGCGTGCGCAAGGCCGGAACCGAGATGTCGTTGATGGTAACGCCCTGGGTGTAGTCCAGGTCGCTGGCCTCGGGCGCCACCTTGAGGGCGATGCGCTCATTCGACAGAATGGTCGGTGTCAGCTGCAGCTTGACGCCAAACTCCTTGTACTGGATGGAAATGCTGTTGCTGCCGCCGCTGGGCACCGGAATGGGGATTTCGCCACCCGCCAGAAAGCTCGCGGTCTGGCCGCTATGGGCCACCAAGGTGGGCTTAGCCAGCACACGTGCCAGGCCATTGCCTTCCAGAAAGCCCAGCTGCGCGGTAATGCCCCGGCCGCTGAAGGCGCGGCCAAAGCCGAGCACCAGGTTCATCGCACTGGCAATGGCCGAGGTGCCGTTGTCGCCGCCGTTGCCACCACCACTGCTGCTGCCATTGCTGCCAGGGGTGTAGACCCCGAACTGGAAGCCATGGTCATTGGCGCCACCGCTGTTGAGCTGCACGCCCGCACGCCGCATGGCCGATTTCTTGAACTCCACCACCTGCACATCGACCTGCACGGTATTGCTGCGCACGTCCACCTTGGACAGGTCGGCCAATGGCGTGCCTTTGGGGGCCAGGGCGGCCAGTTCTGACGAGGCACGCGCATGCTCGGGGAGGGACTGCAGGCGGCGCTCCAGCAAAAGGCGCGGGCCGCTGACCACGATGCTCCAGGTCTGCGGTTCGCCCTGCGTAGGCCAGACCATCAAGGTCGTGCTGCCAGCGGCCTTGGGGGTCAGCAGCAGCTCGGCATGGCGGGTGGGGAGCTGGCCTGCTGCCTTGCCGGCGGCGGGCTTGCCGGTCTGGGGCAGTTCGCCCAGCACCTGCACATCCAGCACCGCAGGGTCGCCAATGGCGATGCGTGCAATGGCGATACCGGGTTTGAACAGCTGCTGCTGGCCTTGCACCAGTGCCAGGGGCTGCACGTTCATGGCAGTGGGAGCCACCGGCTGGGCCTGCACGGCCAAGGTGCCGGCCAGCAGGGGCAGCCAGGCGGCGGATGCGAGTGCAGTGGTTCTCATAGTCGTTTCCCTCGTCTGTCTCGTTCTGGTTCCGGGCCTTGCGGGCCCGTGTGCGCCTGTGCTGGCGCGGACGGCCGGGGCTGACAACCCCGGTCGCCCTCAATAACGTACGGTCTGCGCGCTGGCGCCCTGGTAGACCTCTACCGTGCGCAGCGGTACGGCCGGGGCAGCAGGTGCCGCAGGCGCCTTGGCCTGCGTGACGGCGGGCGGGCGGCGCACCGGTTTGCTGTCGGCGCCCGTCGCCAGGTCCTTGAAGCGCAGGCCGGCAAAGGAGCGGTCCATGTCCTGCAATTGCTCGCCCTTGGCCAGCTTGCCCGCTACCGGCTGCAGCACGGTAGGCAGCGCGGCAAACAGCGCCGGGTCGGGCACGCGGCTGTCATCGGGGTGGCGCAGCGCCAGGCTCAGCTGGCCGTATTTCTCGGCCAGAGTCAGGCGCTCGACATCCTGCAAAGGAACGGCCAGCACGGCGGTGGCTGCGTTGCGCGCCGCCTGGGCATCTTGCGTATTGCGCCGGGCCGCATTGGCGCTGCTGCCGGTCTTGGCGGCCTCTTGCTCCTCCTGCTGGCGCTGGGCCAGGGTGGGCGGTGGGTTTTCCACACTGGCTGCGCCATAGGCCAGCACACGGGTGCGCGCCAGCAGCAGCCGGGTCTGGCTGTCCACCTCGGCGGCGTCGGTCTTGCCATCCAAGGTAAAGAACACATCGACAAAATCGCCAGGCCGCACATGGTGGCCAGCGGCCATGGCCTCGCGGATGCCGACGGACACTGCGCGTTGGCCGGGTTCGACCTGCAATGCCAAACCGCTGATCAGCTGCTGTTCAAACAGCGGTGCATCGGGCACCAGAGCCATCGTGGTGGTGCGGCCCAGCAGTGCATCGGTCGTCGAGAAACTGGACGCTACCGCCACTGGCAACTGCGCAATCTTGATATCGTCGGCTACCAGGCGCTGGCCTGCGGCAATGGGTTTAGCTGCTACCACGACTGCGTGGGTAGGGGCAGGTGGGCTGGCAGAGGTGCCGCTGGCCTCGGTTACGGGTGCCACGGTACGGTTGGCCGTCTGGCGGCCCAGCAGCAAGGCGCCCAGGCCCAGGGCCAAGGCCAGTACCAGCAGCAGGCCGGCAAGTATCTTGGTGAGGTTCATGGTCGGAGGCTCCTGGAGGTTGAACGCGGCATATGCTTTGCTGTCGCGGCAGCGCATGCGGCCCAGCGGGCGACAGCAAAGCACATGGAAGGTAGAGGTGGATAGAGGTGCATGTCAGCAGTCCTTCAACCCTGGAAAGGAACGGAATTGCGCATCATCAGCACGATCGCCACCAGAGCCATATAGCCCGCATAGGGAATGCTGCGCTGGGGGCCACGAGACCGGTCGTTGGCAGGGGCATCTGCACCCGCTGCCAGCACGGGCTGCAGCATCGGCAGCCTGGCCAGCAGCAGCGCGCCTTGGGGGCTGCGCAGCAGGATGCGGCATCCCAATACGACCATGCTGTGCAGACCGGCAAGCAGGCTTGCACCCAGCCAGATGGCCAGAAGATAGGGGGACAGTCCAAACCACAGCCCAGCCACCGCCGCAAACTTGACATCCCCGGCCCCCATCCAACGGATGGCGTACAGGGGAAGCAGGGCGGCAAAGGCCACTGCCATCCCCGCCAGGCCTTGCCAGGCCAGCATGTCGAACGGTTGCGCACCTCCGAACAGTGCTGCCAGACCTGTAGCCAGGCCCAGCAGCACCATCCAGTTGCGCACCTTGCGGCTGCGCAGGTCCATGACTGCTATGGCGACAAGCCACAGCAGTAGGATCCAGGTGAAGGCAGTGGCAGCCATGCTGAGCGCTTAGGGGGTTGGTGCCGTTCCAGCGCCGGTCAAAGCAGTACTGATCTTCCCGAAGACAACAGCAAGTTTGCTGCCGATCTCCGTGAGTGAAAGAAGCAGACCGACCGCAATCAGCCCCGCAATCAACCCATACTCAATGGCGGTCGCGCCTTCTTCATCGTTCCAGAAGTTCTTGATGATGTTGGTCATGATGCTCTCCATTTACATAGCCCAGCTGAAAAACAGTGGCAGGCGTGGGCAAGCGCCTGTCGCTGTGGAAACCCGTACCTCTTACCAGCGCAGAGCGCGTGCTGCACCGGGGCCTTGCGGCTGGCTGAGCAGCTGCGTGTCCCATCGGTGGTCCAGGCGCAGCGGCAGGTGCTGTGCCGTCAAAACAGGGGGGGAGGTAGAGGGTGTGCCGGGCCGGGCAGGGGCTGCGCGGCTGCTGGCCGAGGGCGCGGAGCCAGGGCCGGCAAAGGGGCGCTGCGCAGCGGCAGGCGCAGGGGCATTCGCAGAGCGCTGGGCAAAGAGCTGGTCCAGCCAGTGCTCGGGCAAGTCGCGGGGCAGCAACTGGCCGGTGGTGCGGGTCAGGCGCAGTTCATTGATGCGCTGGTCATACATGGCGTCGGCGGCGTCCAGCATCAGGCGCTGTACGTCGAGCTGGGCATCGAGCACCTGCGACAGGTTGCCCCGGCCCACTTCCAAGAGGCGCCGGTAGCCGTCAAAGGCGGCGCTGGCTTCGCGCACGGCGTCGCGCAGCTGGGTTTCGCGCGCGCGGCCCGCTTGCCAGCGGCCCCAGGCCGATGAGGCAGCCTCATGCACCTGGCGGCGCACGGCTTCTTGCTGGGCCTGCTGCGCCTGCAGCTCGCTGATGGCCTTGAGGATGCGGTCGCGCAGCTCAAAGCCATTGCCAAAGTTCCAGTTCAGCTCGACGCCATAGCGCGTGCCTTCGGTATAGAGCACGCTCTTGGGATCTCGGGTGTGCGAGACGACGGCCGCGACCGTGGGCCAGCGCTGGGCCTTGCTGCGGTCCACCTCGGCCTGGGCGCGCGCGATCAGATGAGCGATCTCGCGCAGCTCGGCGCTTTGGTTTTCGGCGGCCAGCAGCGCGGCTTGCTCATTGGTCGGCACCCAGAAGCTGGGCACCTGGGGCTCGGGCAGCCAGGACAGACTGGGGATGTAGTTGAAGTAACGGGTAAAGCGGGCCTGCGCATCGATGCGCTGGGCTTCGAGGGCATTTTGCTGGGCCAGGGCGCTGGCGCGGCGCGATGCGGCCTGGCGCAGGTCATTGCGGCCGACGGCACCCAGCTCGGCGCGGCGCTCCTCCACCCGCGCCAGCTGGCCGATGATCTCGGCCGATTCGGCGGCAATGCGGGCCTTGGTCTGGAAGCGGTGCAGCTCTAGCAACGCAGACAATGCGTCGAGCAGCACATTCTGGCGCGTGGTGTAGAGGGCGCTGCCTTGGGCCGCTTCCATTGCCTGGGCCGATTCGATGCCGGCGCTGATGGCGCCGCCGTCGAGCAGGTTCATGCGCACTTCGGCATTCACTGCCGTGTAGGAGCTGCGTCGCCCACCCTGGGGCAGTGCCGCGTTGCCTGCCGAGGTGCCGAGCTTGAACGTGGGCCAGCGAGCGCCCTCTGCGGTATGGGTGTCGTAGCCCGCCGATTCGACCGCGGCGCGCGCCTTGCGCACATCGGGGTGGTCGCTCAGCATGGCGTAGAGCGCGGCCAGCAGTTGTTGTTGGGATGCGTTGCCCGCCAGCGTGCCGGGCATCAGCTTGGGCGCCATCTGCAATGCGGCAGCCGGGCTGGCGTTGGCGGGGGAAACGGGGGCGTTTGCCGTTGGAGCAGGCCGTGCTGCAGGGGCGGTTGGCGCAGCATGGCTGGCCACCTCAGGCGCGGAAACTGGGCTTTCAAGCGCAGGCTCAGCCCTTTGCACGCGCAGCGGCATCTCCAGCACCGGCGGGGCATCGTGCAGGCTGCTGTCCTGCGCGGGCACGGTGCCATCGGAGAAGCCCTGGGCCTGCAGATCACTGCCCGCCAAGGCCATCGTGAGCGCACAGACGATTCCCCAGACGGTAGAGCCCTGCGGCTCGGCACGTGCCGGGCAAGCCAGCCGGGGCTGCGCCGCCAGGTAGTGGGCCGGCTGACAGCTGGGGAGAAGCGGGGCAAAGAGGCGCATGGCTCAAGGCTCCCGGAAAGCTTCGCTCTGGATATGCAGCACGGGGCGCAGCAGGTACCAGATAAAGGGCTCGCGGCCCAGCAGCAGATCCAGCTCGGCCTGCATGCCGGTGGTGATGCGGTTGTCCTTGCGGCCGACCCAGGGCTGGGCCAGGCTGGCCTGAATCCGGAAATACGAAGGCGCATCGGGCACGTTCGGATCGTGGTCGGCATCGGCCGATACCAGCGTGACCTTGCCGGGCACAAAGCCATAGCGCAGGTAGTCATAGGCACTGACCTTGGCTTTGGTGGCCTGGCCGGCGCGCACATAGCCCCGGTCGGCCGGGTTCAGGCGCGCTTCGACGATGACCTCGTCCTTGTCGGGCACGACTTCGAGGATGGCTTCGCCAGGCTTGACCACCCAGCCCGCACCCGAGCTGCGCAGCCCTTTGACGACGCCGTCGGTTGGGGCCAGCACTACGGTGCGGCTGCGCTGGTTGCGCGCCCGGGACAGGTCCTCGCTCAGGCTGAGCAGTTCGCGCTCGGTCTGCGCCAGCTCTTCGGAGGCACGGCGCCGGAACGCGCCCTGGGTTTCGAGAATCTTGGCCTGCGCCTGCTCGACCTTGGCACGGTTGCTGACCAGGCTTTGCGTGGCGGCCGCCAGATCGGTGCGCACCAAGGTCAGCGCGCGTTGCTTGTCCAGCACTTCAAGCTGGCCGATCAGTTGCTCGGCCGCCAGCTGCTGGGCGATGGCGGCCTCTTGCTCATGCAGCGCCAGGCTGCTGCGCAGACCGTCAATACGGGCCTGGCTTTGGGCCACATCACCTCTGGCCTGCAGCAGCATGGCCTGGCTGGACGCGAGACTGCCCTGGTATTCCAGCGCGCGCGACGAGAACGCGCCCAGCTCGGCACGCACGATCTTGTTCTCCAGCTCCTTGGGGAAGTCCGAGGCCTTGAGCGCCAGGCCCTGGCTCTCGGCGGTGAGGCGCGTGCGGCTGGCCTGCGCAGTGGCGCTGCGGGCCGTCAGCTGCTCCAGGTTCAGGCTGCTGCCGCCCAGGTCAATCTCCAGCAGCGGCTCGCCCTTGTGCACTTCCTGGCCTTCTTTCACATGCACGGTGGTGACAATGCCGCCCTCCAGGTGCTGCACGGTCTGCACGCGGTCCGACGGAATCACCTGGCCGGTGGCGACCACGACGTTCTCCACGGGGTAGAACAGGCCCACCATCACCAGCACGGCCAAGGCCGCCAATGCGATACGGCGTTGGTTGCGGCCGGGTGCGGGTGTACCGGGATCGGGTGCGCGCTCCAGGTTTTGCAGCACCTGGGGCAGGTCGTGGAGGGAGCGGGCCGTCATGATGCCAACTCCTGGGCCTGGGCCGGGCCGGATGCCGGTGATGGCTTGGCGGCGGCAGCAGCGCTGCGTGATGCGGTGGCCTCATTGGCAGCAGCCGCTGGCTTGTGGCTGACGCCAAAGAGCAGCGGCAGCATCTGCTCGGGCTGGCCCTGGTCGACCTGGCCATCGCCGCGCACATGGTAGATATGCTGGGCAAGCGATGCCACACGCAGCGAATGGGTGACGATGATGACGGTGTGTTTGGTCGCAATCTGGCGCAGCGTCTGCAGCAGCGCGGTTTCGCTCTCGAAATCGAGGTCATTGCTCGGCTCGTCGAGGATCAGTACCGAAGGGTTGCGCAGAAAGAGCTGGGCCAGACCGAGCTTGCGCAGCTCGCCGGCGGACAGGCCCGCGCCGCCTTCGCCAAGCACCGTCTGGTAGCCCTGGGGCAACCGGCTGATGAAACCGTGCGCACCGGACAGCTGGCAGGCCGCCAGAATCTGGCCGTCATCGGCATCGGGGCTGACCATGCGCAGGATATCGACGATGGGGCCGCTGAACCAGTAGGTCTGCTGCGCGAGGCAGCCGACCCAGCGGCCCAGGTCATTGCGCGGGAACTGCGCCATGTCATATTCGTCGATCGAGATGGTGCCCTGCGTGGGCTGGTATAGACCGGCGAGCAGCTTGGCCAGCGTGGATTTGCCGGCGCCATTGCGGCCCAGGATTGCATGGATGCCGCCGGGGCCGATCTGCAGCGACACGTTGTCCAGCGCCAGATGGCCCGATGGGTACTGGAAGCTGGCCTGTTCCAGGCGGAACACACCGCGTGGCCGGGGCAGCGCGATGCGTTGGCTATCGGGCTCCAGCGGCTCCTCCAGCGCATCCTGCAGGCGTGCAGTGGCCTCGTTGGCGCGGGCCAGCGAACGCCAGTTGCTGGCCAGCTGGGCAATCGGGCCCAAGGCCTTGCCCGACAACAGGTTCACGGCCATCAGGCTGCCGATGCTCATCCACTGCGCATTGATGGCCAAGGCACCCACAGTGATGACGGCGACCGAGAACAAGGTCAGCAGCACATGGCTGGTTTCCTTGGCGTTTTCCATCTCGCCGTTTTTCTCGAAGCTCTCGGCCAGCCAGCGGTCATAGCCGGACTGCCAGGCCTGCTGGGCCGCTGCGTCATAGCCCAGCACCTTGAGCGTGCCACGTGCATTGCAGATCTCGGCCGTACCCCTGTCCAGCTGGCGCGCCTGCTCGACTTCTTCGACCCGGCCGCTGCGCACCTCATCAGCCCACCACCAGGCCAGCACCGCCAGGATGACCATGGCCACGACGATCACCGGCAGCACCGGCCAGGCGATGATGCCGATCACGATCAGTGCGAGCAGGGCCATCGGCAGGTCCAGCACCGACGAGGCCACGCCGCCCGAGATGCACGAGCGCATCGCGCCGACATCGCGGAACAGCTGCAGCCATTGGGTGGCTGAGCGCTGCTCCAAGGTCAACAAGGGGTGGCCCAGCATCGAGCGCATCAGGCTTTGCGAGACTTCGCGGTCGATCGTGGCGCCGGCTTCCCGCAGCGCACGGGCGCGTTTGCGGCGCAGGTACAGCTCCAGCGCCAGCATGCACAGCACACCGGCGACCATGGCCGTCAGTGTGGCAGTGCCGCCGCGTGAAATGACCCGGTTGTAGACCTGCAGCAGGAAGATGGAGGGCAGAAGGCCGAGCAGACTGATGGGCAGGGACAGCCAGACGGCCTGGTGCAAATGGCCTTTGGCATGGGCGAAGGAGGTCGCCATCGCAGAGGCAAACGGGCTGGCGGTCGCCGCTTCGGCCTCCTGGGCCTGCGCCGTGGCTTCGGTGCGTGACACCAAGGCGCGGGGTAGCAGGTACTCGATCATGTAGGTCTCTCCCAATTCCTCTCAGCTATCCACTGCTGCACTGCACAAATACTCTTATCTATTTATTTGTTTGTTTTTGTTATTAAGTCGTAGAACCAACCGCTGTTTGGTTCACCCATTGCTCTAATTTACTTTGATTTTTATCAAACATATCCCGGATGGTAGGTGGTAAGAAATTGTATTTTTTTATGGCAAATGTCACCCGCCCAGATACTTAATATAGGGTTTGATTAAATATTGGCGGAACGGAGTGGTTGAAGTTTTTTTCTATGTAAATGTTCAACAAATTAATAGTGCTTGCTAATCAAAAATTGATTAATTGCGGGACAGCGATATGGTGAATCCACTGGTAGCTGCGCCAGCTGCTGGCCTGGGACGGATCGGCATGCGCAAAGGGGTCGATAAACGCGGTGTACTCGCGGGTGTCGGGCGGTAGAAACATCGCTGTTTCCGGGTGAATGCGTTGCGGCAGGTTGGCGCGCAACGGCTGGCGCAGCGCTGCGAGCCAACTGCAGCTTTGCAAATGGCGGCGTGCGGTGGCCATCGCCGGTTGCAAGGCCAGCTCGGCCACGGCAATCACGGACCAATCGGGTTGTGGTGCAGAAGCACCGCCATGGGCGAGCAGATGCCACTGCAGCCAGTGCCGGGTCAGTGCTTCCAGCGCCGCCATCTCGGGCGCCACCATGCGGGCGGGGCTGGCGTCACTGTGCAGGCCGGTGTTGCTCGCCGGTACGGCAGTGCCTGCCGCAGCTAGTGGCCCAGCGGCGCCCAGGCAGCCTGCATAGGCGGTCAGTGCCACCAGGCGCCAGGCGGGTGCCAGTGCGGCCGGTTTGGGTGTGGGCAACGGGGGTTGCAAGTCGCTTTCGGGCAGCGGCTGATGGGCTGTTATGCGCCGGGCCAACTGCGCCATTGCGGGCATCACGCTGTCCAGCGCGTCGGACTCGGCCTGCGCATAGCGGGCCAGTACCAGCAGGCACAGCGCATGGTTCAGGTGCTGCGCGCGCTCCGCCTGTTCGTCCCTGATGTATTCGCACAGTTGCAGCGCGGCGCGACCCAGCAGTTGGGACAGTCCACGCTGCGGCATTGCCGGGCCGTCGTCCGCCTGCTGCTGGTAGTGGTGCTGTGCCAGCAGCAGCGCATAAAGCCGTGCGCAAAAGGCGTCCAAGCGCTCGCTGCTCCAGCTGTCTGAGGCGGGCTCGGGCGCGGCCAGTGCTTGCAGTATCGCCAGACTGGGATCTCTCGGCTGGGGGCCGGCAGTGGCTGCTGCGGCTTCCAGCGGCCCGCTGCTGCGCGACGGACCGGCTCCCGCGCGCGGCAACGGTGTCAGGCTGCCCTCGCTGTTGACCAACAGGCCTTGCAGATGCAGCAACCAGTGCGCGCGGGGCAGGCTGTCTGGCTGCTGGTCGCCCGCCGCCAGCCAGCTGCGGGGCGCTGACGCCGTTGCAGGCCAGTGCTGCGGTGGTAGCAGCTGGACCTGCTCCAGGCTCTCATCGGCCAGCGCCCAGGCCGATACGGCGGGTTGCTGGCCCGGCAGAACGGAGGCGGCGGCTTCCAACGCGCTGATTTGCAGCGGCCAGTCGATGCGCAACTCCAGGCAGTCAAGGCTGCGGCTCCAGGCCCATTGCCGCACCTGGGTCGAGCCTGCGCGCCACGCGGCATCCAGGGTGGCGCGCCGCACATAGAAGGTGGCCACGGGCTCACCCGGCGTGGCCACGCTCAGCAGCAGGATGCAATCACCGAAGGGCTCGGGCAGCGGGCTGGTGCGGGTTTTCAGGTAGTCCAGGCCCAGGCCCAGTTGCTGGACCAGGCTGGGCTGTGTGCTCCAGCGGTGGGGTGCTTGGTGCGCCAACACGGGGCCTCCAGAGGGCTGAGACAAGAGAATCGGCATGGTGCGGTTGCGCGCCATGCCGTGCGGCGCTTAGCGGTACTCGAACTCCACCCGGCGGTTGCGCTGGTGGGCCTCTTCGCTGGTGCCGGTGTCGGCCAGCCGCTCCTTGCCGTAGCTGACGGCTTCGACGCGCGCGGGATCGATCCCCAAGGTCTGCAGGCTGCTGCGCACCGACTCGGCCCGTTTTTGGCCCAGCGCCAGGTTGTATTCAATGCCACCGCGTGCATCGGTGTGGCCTTGCAACGTCAGCGATTGGCCGGGGTTGCTGCGCATCCAGCGGGCATGGCTTTCCAGAATCGGGCGATCGGCGGGACGCACCGTGTAGGAGTCAAAGTCGAAATAGACGATATGGGCGGTATCGGCCGGGCCTTTTTTGCCGGGCTGTGCGGTGGCTACGACCGGCGCCACGCCCGATTGGGCAGGTGTTTGCGCCGGTTTGGGCATCGCGTAAATGTGTTCCTCGCGTTTGGCGGTGGTGGAACTGGTGCCGCAGGCGGTGAGGCTCAAGGCCAGTGCGGCGGCAACGGAAAGAGGTAAATGTTTGAACATGGCAATCCTTGATCGGGCCCGGCGCTTGCCTGTTGCCAGGCAAGCGCTGCGAACCCATGGGGCACAAGCGGGTCACTGCTCAGCGCGGGGAGCGCTGTGCATCAGGCCGCTTGGTGGTGCAGAAGGTCCTGCGGCAGCACGCTGTGTGCATCGCCACTGGTCACGCTGCTGATGGCCGTGGCCACCGGCTGCAGCGCACTGCCTGCGCTGCTGGCCACGAAGTGCGGCGCTGCCGTACCCCCCAGCAAGCCGCCCAGCAGGCCTTGTCCGCCGAGCAGGCCGCCGACGATGCCTTGTTCACCGGTGATGCCGGACAACAGGCCGGTGTTGCCACCCAGCAGGCCGCCGACGACGCCGTTGTCGCCCAGCAGGCCGCTGACGAGGCTGCCGTCGCCGGTCAGGCCCGCCAGCACGCCGCCCGTGGTGCCATCGGCCGAGCCAAGCACACCGCCGAGCAGACCGTCAACAACACCGCCCAGGTCTGCTGCGCCGCCACCCGAGGTGGCACCGCCCAGCCCTGCCACGACTTCGTGCACTGTAGCGAGCACCGGCTCGAGCGCCTGGCCTGGCACCTGGGTCAGGCCATCGGCGACCGAGGTCACCACACCAAGCGGGCCACCGCTGGTGCTGGTCAGATCCTCGACGACACTGGTGACCGGTGCCAAGACGCCGCTTTGTGGATCCAGCAAGGTATCAACCACTGCGTTGACCGGTGCTGCCACCGTGCCACCGACCAGGTCGCCCACCACGTTTTGCGCGGTGGTCACCAGACCGCTGCCATCGGCGCCGCCCGAGCCGGAGCCCAGCAAACCGCCCAACAGGCCACCGTCACCGGTCAGGCCGCCAAGCAAACCGCCTTCGCCGGTCAAACCGCCCAGCAAGCCGCCGGCCGCGCCACCCGATGCGCCGCCGCTCAGACCCGCCACCACATCGTGCACCGCAGAGACGACCGGCTCCAGCGCCTGGCCAGGCACTTGCGTGAGGCCGTCGACCGCCGAGGTCACGAGTCCCAGTGGGCCGTTGCCGGTGTTGGTCAAGCCTTCGACGATGCTGGTCACCGGCGCCAGGACGCCGCTTTGCGGATCCAGCAGGGTATCGACCACCGCGTTGATGGGCGCTGCCACCGTTCCGCCGACGAGATCGCTGACCAGGTTTTGTGCCGAGGTGACCACGCCGCTGCCATCGGCACCGCCGGAGCCGTTGCCCAGCAATCCGCCGAGCAGACCGCCTTCACCGGTCAGGCCGCCGAGCAGGCCGCCATTGCCGCCGACGACGCCGCCGAGCAGACCGCCGTCACCGGTCAAGCCACCCAGCAGGCCGCCTTCACCGATCAGACCGCCGAGCAGGCCACCATTGCCGCCGACGACGCCGCCGAGCAGGCCGCCATTGCCGCCGACGACGCCGCCGAGCAGACCGCCGTCACCGGTCAAGCCACCCAACAGGCCGTCTTCACCAGTCAAACCTCCCAGCAGACCACCTTCTCCAGTGAGGCCACCGAGCAGGCCGCCGACTGCGCCGCCTGACGTGCCTCCGCTCAGACCTGCGACAACCTCGTGCACTGCAGAGACCACCGGCTCCAGCGCCTGGCCAGGCACCTGGGTCAGGCCATTGACGGCCGAGGTGACGACGCCAAGCGGGCCGCTGCCGGTGTTGGTCAGGCTTTCCACCACGCTGGTCACAGGGGCCAACACCCCGCTTTGTGGATCCAGCAAGGTATCCGCCACCACGTTGACAGGGGCTGCGGCCGTGCCGCCGACCAGGTCTCCGATCAGGTTTTGTGCCGTAGTCACGACACCGCTGCCCTCGGCACCGCCCGATCCCGAACCCAGCAGCCCGCCAAGCAAGCCGCCGTCACCGGTCAGACCGCCCAGCAAGCCACCGTTGCCGCCGACGACGCCACCCAGCAGACCGCCTTCGCCTGTCAGGCCGCCCAGCAGGCCACCGTCACCGGTGAGGCCACCCAGCAGGCCACCTTCTCCGGTGAGGCCGCCCAGCAGGCCGCCTTCACCGGTCAGGCCGCCGAGCAAGCCGCCATTGCCGCCCGTCAAACCGCCCAGCACGCCGCCAACCACGGTTCCAATCAGGCCGCCACCGAGGCCGCCGCCACCGCCGTCGCCGATACTGCCCAGGCCGGCAATCAGTTCGTTCAGCGTGCCGATCACAGGCTGCAGGCCCTGGCCTTCAACCTGGGTCAGACCGCTGACCAGCTCGGTCAGTACGCCCAGTGGGCCGCCTTCGACCGAGGTCAGGCCTTCGAGCACGTTGGTGACCGTCGCCAGGGTGCCGGTACCAGGGTTGAGCAGGCTATCGAGCAATTGGCCTACCGGTTCAGCAACGGTGCCGCCCAGCAGGTTGTCGACGACATCCTGGGCTGTGGTGATCAAGCCACCGTCGGTGGCACCGCCGCCCGGGACCAGACCGCCCAGCACACCGCCGACGATGGTTCCGATCAGACCACCGCCCAGGGCGCCGCCCAAACCGCCTTCGCCAATGGTGCCCAGACCGGCAATCAGTTCGTTCAAGGTGCCAATGACCGGTTGCAGCGCCTGGCCTTCGACCTGGGTCAGGCCGCTGACCAGCTCGGTCAGCACACCCAGCGGACCGCCTTCGACCGAGGTCAGGCCTTCGAGCACCGAGGTCACCGTGGCAAGCGTGCCGCTGCCAGGGTTGAGCAGGCTGTCGAGCAGTTGGCCTACAGGCTCGGCCACCGTGCCGCCCAGCAGACCATCGACAACATCCTGTACCGTCGTGACCAAGCCGCCGTCGGTGGCGCCGCCACCGGGCACCAGGCCACCGAGCACGCCGCCAACGATGGTGCCGATCACGCCACCTCCCAGGCCACCTTCACCCACGTTGCCCAAGCCGGCAATCAGCTCGTTCAACGTGCCGATGACAGGTTGCAGCGCCTGGCCTTCGACCTGGGTCAGGCCATTGACCAGCTCGGTCAGCACGCCCAGCGGGCCACCATTGACCGAGGTCAGGCCTTCGAGCACCGACGTCACTGTGGCAAGCGTGCCGCTGCCAGGGTTGAGCAGGCTGTCGAGCAATTGACCCACAGGCTCGGCCACGGTGCCGCCCAGCAGGCCATCCACCACGTCTTGCACGCTGGTGACCACGCCGCCGTCAGTGGCGCCACCGCCTGGCACCAGGCCACCCAGAATGCTGCCGACGATCGAGCCAATGAGGCCACCGCTGATACCGCCTTCGCCAATGCTGCCCAAACCGGCAATCAGCTCGTTCAAGGTGCCGATCAGCGGCTGCAGCGCCTGGCCGTCCACTTGGGTGAGGCCATGGACCAACTCGGTCAGCACCCCCAGCGGGCCGCCTTCCACGCTGGTCAGCCCTTCGAGCAAACCGGTGACGGTGGCGAGTGTGCCATCGCTGGGGTTGAGCAGACTGTCGATCAATTGGCCCACGGGCTCGGCCACGGTGCCGCCCAGCAGCCCATCCACCACCTCTTGCACCGTGGTCACGATGCCGGGGTCATCCGTACCACCGGGAGGCGTACCGGAGCCGCCGCCCAGCAAGCCGCCCAGCAGGCCGCCAACGCCTGCCAGCAGTTCACCGAGCGGGCTGTTCTCACCCAGCAATCCGCCCAGCACCTGGTTGACCACGCCGGGAATGCCTTCGGTAGCGGTCGGGTCGCCCAGACCGGCGATCAACTGGTTGAGCGTCGCCACCAGTGGCTCGAGCCCCTGGTCCTGGATATTGACCAGTCCATCGACCAGCTCGGTCAGCACGCCCAGAGGACCGCCATTGGTATTGGTCAGCTGCTCCAGCACGCCGGTCACCACTGCCAGGGTTCCCGTCGATGGGTTGATCAGCGAATTGACCAGGTCCGTGACGGGTGCCACCAAGGTGCCACCGCCCAGCGCGCCCAGTACGTCCTCCACCGAAGTGATCAGACCATGCCCATCCGTCGGATCGGTAGGGGTCGTCGGATCCGTTGGGTTGGTCGGGTTGGTCGGATTGGTTGGATCCGTGGGGTTGGTGGGGTTGGTGGGGTTGGTCGGATTGGTGGGGTCCGTTGGGTTAGTTGGATTGGTGGGGTTGGTCGGATTGGTAGGGTCCGTGGGGTTGGTCGGATTGGTGGGGTTCGTAGGGTTGGTCGGATCCGTCGGATTGGTCGGATTGGTCGGATTGGTCGGATTGGTCGGATTGGTCGGATTGGTCGGATTGGTCGGGTTCGTGGGATTGGTGGGATCCGTAGGGTTGGTCGGGTTCGTAGGATTCGTCGGATTGGTAGGGTCCGTCGGATTCGTAGGGTTGGTGGGGTTGGTCGGATTGGTTGGATCCGTGGGGTTGGTTGGATTGGTCGGGTTTGTAGGATCCGTCGGGTTGGTCGGATTGGTGGGGTTCGTCGGGTTGGTCGGATTCGTGGGATTCGTGGGATTCGTGGGATCCGTAGGATTGGTTGGGTTGGTCGGGTTCGTCGGGTTGGTTGGATTGGTCGGGTTCGTAGGATCCGTCGGGTTGGTCGGATTCGTGGGGTTCGTTGGGTTCGTTGGGTTCGTTGGATTGGTGGGGTTGGTCGGATTCGTAGGGTTCGTTGGATTGGTCGGGTTCGTAGGATTCGTGGGGTTGGTTGGAGTGGTCGGGTTCGTAGGATCCGTCGGGTTGGTCGGGTTCGTTGGGTTGGTTGGACTGGTGGGGTTCGTGGGGTTGGTCGGATCCGTAGGATTGGTCGGGTTGGTGGGGTTCGTCGGATTGGTCGGATCCGTGGGGTTGGTCGGGTTGGTGGGGTTCGTTGGATTGGTGGGGTTGAGGGGCGGCGTGCGGTCGTCGTCATCGTCCCCACTGTCCAATGCGGCCGCAATCAGCGCGCCACCGCCAATGCCGACGAGACCCGCCAGCAGAAAATCGCCCAACGTGGAGCCACCTGCCTCGGCCGTTGCCTGGGTTACCACCAGGCCCAGCGCGTCGGTGTCATCGCCGGCAGGGGCCACATCGACTTTGCCGGAGGCCAGATCCAGCGCCATGGCACCGGCCCCGTCAGACCCTGCCTGGTAGCCCAATGTCGCCTCAGTGCCACCAGCAAAGGTACCGACCAGCTTCTGGCCACCAGCGCCGGTGAACTGGGCCTGCGCACTGCCATCGGCGGGGACGATGATCTTGTCACCCACCTGCAAGGCCATGCCTGCCGGCGCTGCCATGGTCTGGCCGTCGCGCACGATCTGTACGCCAGCAGTTGCCTGGGACAGCGTGGCAGGCGTGCCTTTGGCCGATGCGGCCATCGCCGCTCCACTGCCGGTTTGGGACGCCATGCCGTGGGTTGCCAGTGCGGCAGCTGCGGTATTGGAAGGGAGGGCGGTAGAGGTGGTCATGTTCTCTGTCCTGTTGGAGATGGAATATCAAACGCAAGGGCTCCGACTCGCCTCGCGAGGCTTATCTGGGTGGAGCCTGTGCAACATGTGTGCCATAGATTTGTTTTTTATCTAGCGTCTTTTGGTTTTTTATAAGTGATTGAAAAATATGGGGTAATTTATTAATCAATGGAAAATCCGCTATTTAAAAACTATGATTCGCAAGGGTGGTTAAGCTATGTCCAATGTTGTTCCGTGGGGTGTTACGTAACGTTCCCGAGTTATGGCGGAGCAAATCTGTAAATATTTGATACTTTTGTTGGTTCATAGTATTTGCATCATGGGGCGGGATAAGCCATAAAAATTTACATAATGAATCAGGTGCCGCGCTCGCATACCATTTCCGCTGTCGTCTGCTTCTCGTCTGTTTTTCCAAATCGCTGATCCGGTGCCTGTCGGGCCGGACATTCGGCTGCGTTTTCTGACCCATGACTTTGAAAAAGCCATTTATGCGCATTGCGTCTCGCCCTGTTTCTCGTTCGATCCGGTTATTGCAGACGCGGCTGCCCCGAGTGGCCGCCGCACTTTGGACAGGCGGCGCCGCCGCGTTGCTGGCGCTGCCGGTCCATGCGGCGCGAGAGGTGGATGCCGTCGCGCAGCTGCTCGAGCAGGGGCACACCGAGCAAGCCGCCCAGCAGGCCGACCAGTTTCTGCAACTGAACCCCGCCGATGCAGAGATGCGCTTTTTGCGCGGTGTGATCGCTACGGAGCAAAAGCAGCTGCCGCAGGCCATTCAGATCTTTTCGGCATTGGCCCGCGATTACCCGGCCATGCCCGAGCCCCATAACAATCTGGCGGTGCTCTATGCCGCTCAGGGGCAGGAGCGCAAAGCTGTCGATGCGCTGGACCAGGCCATCCGCGCCCAGCCCGGCTATGCCACTGCCTATGAAAACCTCGGTGATCTGTATGCACGCATGGCCAGCCAGTCCTACGCCAAGGCGCTGGAGCTGGACAGCGGCCGCCAGGGCATTGCTCCGAAGCAGGCGCTGATCGCCCAGATTGCGCCGGCAAAGGCGGGTTCTGTTGCGCCGGCCGCTGCGTTGCCAGTGGCTGCGGTGGCCGCGGACGCGCCCGTGTCTGCAGCCAAGGCCGCGCCAGCGCCAGACTTGACGCCTGTGCAGTCCGCTGCTTCGCTGGGCACCACCGAGCCTGCGCCGGCGCCGTCTACCGCCGGGCGCACCCCATCGGCGTCGCCCCGGCCCCTGGCCGGCGCGCAGGCGGCCCTATCTTCTGCCCGCCCCGATCCGGCGGGGGATGCGCCGCCTGCGCAAACCGCTACGCCGAAGGCCGATGCTTCCCCTGCCGCCGTCCAGGCGGCTGTACAGGCCTGGGCAAAGGCTTGGGCACAGCAGGACATGGACGCCTACCTGGCTGCCTACAGCCCGAGTTTCACACCCGCCGATGGCAGCAGCCTGGCGGCCTGGAAGCAGTCGCGCCGCCAACGCATTGGGGGCAAGCGCGAGATCAGCGTAGTGCTGAGTGATGTGCAAGTGGTGGTGGAGGGCGAGCGTGCCAGCGCGCGGTTTCTGCAGGCCTACGCCTCCGGGGCACTCAAGAGCAACACGCGCAAGACCTTGGTGCTGCAGCCGGAGCAGGGCCAATGGCGCATTGTGAGCGAGACCGTCGGGCGCTGAGCCAGCGCGACAGGAAAGGCGCCTGCCGGGGACGGACAGGCGCCTGGCTGGGGTGGGGCGCTCAACGCGGCGGGCCGGACTGCTGGCGCTGACCGCTGCACGCCGTTCGCGTTCAGTTGCGTGCAAGGTTGGAGAAATTCACCGCCGCGCTGATCGTGATCAGCAACTGGCTGGCCACGCGGCAGTCGGTCAACGGCGCGCGGCTGCCACCGCTGGCAGGGCGCTGGCGGCCGGCCAGCGGATGCCCCGCCTTGGGCCAGACCATGCGCTGATAGCAGGTCTTGAACAGCGACTGCATGCCCGAGAAAAACTGGCTGCGCTGCGCCGGGCTGGAGAACGCGGGTTGGCCGTGCTGCAGCGAACATTCCATCAACGCAGTCGCCACCCAGGGCTCGGGATGCAGCTTGCTGTGCTCCTGGTCTTGTGCCAGGGCGTGCATCTGTTGCCAGGCTGCATGCAGCCATTGGCAGTCCGTGGCGGATGCGGCCTCACTGCCGCCGGGTGCATCTCCAGCCTGCTGGCCGCTCAGTTGCAGGCTTTGCAAGGCCAACTGGGCCCAGGGTGCAGAGGCACCGGCGGCGTTGCCGGTCTTGCCATGCAACTGCTGTGACAGCAGGCCAATCAGATCCCGCAGCGCTGCGGCACTGCCGGCGCCCGGGTAGAGATGGACATACTGCACCAGCACGATCAGCCCCATCGCCTTGAGCAGGTCGGTGCCGCATTCATGCAGGCTCCAGCGCTGCATTTGCGCGACCTGGTAGGCGATGGCGCGGTGCACAGTCATGGAGGACGCCGCTGTGGTTCCGCTTTGGCGCTGCGTCAGCAGCAGTGCGTAGGTGATGCCAAGGTGGTCGATCAAGGTGCTGGCCTCGGGCCAACTGCCGTCTTCGCTCTGGCTCAGGGCCAGCAGCTGCTGGGTAGCCTGGTAGATCGCCGGTGCCGCGTCGCCCCGGTTCTGCCGTGGTGCGGCTGGCGGGTAGTGGGGCAGGGTGCGCATTTCTCCCAGGGGGCAGAGGTGCAGGCCTTCCAGCACCAGATGCCAGCGGGCCTGGGTGTTGGATGGCACCGCATCGCTCAACTGCTGCAGGCGCGAGAGCGCGCGCGTCGTCTGCTGGCTCAGCGCGGCGAGCATTTCGCCGTGGTACGGCGCATGGTCGGCCAGGCTCCAGGACTGGCGCAGGTCAGCCAGCGCATCCTGCGGCTCATCGCCCGCCAGCGGAAGCACCGCCGTCACCCAGTCGACACGCAGCTCCATGCTGGTGATGTTGAATGCCCAGGCCCACTGCCGGATCCGCGCTGCACCTTCGGCCCAGGCTTCATCAATGCTGGGCTGGAGGGTGCAGAAGCTGGTGATGGGCAGGTGCTGTGCGGTCACCGTGAAGAACATCAGGCAGCCATCGTAGGGCTTGGGCAGCTCGGCCGCCTGCTGGGCGACAAAGCGTGCAGCCAGTTGGAGCTGGTGGCTCAGTCCCGGGGCGCTGTGGACCTCCATGGACAGGTGGCGTTCCTGGGCTGCATCGAACAAGGTATCGCAGACCTCCGGGCTGAGCAAGGGAGCGTTTTGGGTCATGTGCAGGTCTCCGGTCCGGGTGAAGGGCTGGCTGGGTGGAAAAATGTCTGGCCTGCAAGGAACTGAGCAACTGCCGTGCCAGCGTGCCCATGCTTTCGGGAAAAATGTCTGCAATCGAAAAGACGTTGTTTTATTTGGATATTTTTATGCCGGGTAGTGCGGACCTGCTTGTGAGGGCCCACGCCGCTCTCGCTGTGTTCCCCGGTTGTTACGTAACGTTTGGCCGGTGTTCCAAGAGCGCCTGGCCCGCTCAGCCCCATGCTTGGCCGCTGCAGCGGTCTGTATAATCAGCCCGCTTTGAGCGCGCTCCCGGCGCCGCCTTTGCCGCCTTCAGGGGCGCGTAACCGGCAAGCAAGATTTCTGGCTGTTTTCTGCGGCTTTGGTCCACTGCAACGAGACAAATCCCCCATGCAAAGTGCTTCTCAAGCGCGCCCCTCCCTGCGATCTCTGGTGCCCGTCCTATGTCGCCAGCACTGGGCGGCGGTCTGTGTAGGTGTGCTGCTGGGTGGGACAGCGCTGCAGGGGCAGGCCGCGCCGCCATCGCCAGCGGTGGCAGAAGTGAGCCAGCTGCTGCAGCAGGGCAAGGCGGCCCAGGCCGCCAAAGAGGCCGACGCCTACCTGCGCAAGCAACCCGCCGATGTGGAGATGCGCTTTTTGCGTGGCGTGATTGCGGCCGAGCAAAAGCAGAATGCGCAGGCGATCAGGATCTTCCAGGAGCTGACCCGCGATTACCCCGGCATGCCCGAGCCTTACAACAACCTGGCTGTGCTGTATGCAGCCGACGGGCAGGACCGCAAGGCGGCGCAGGCGCTGGAGCAATCGATGCGCACCAATCCTAGCTACACGACGGCGCATCAGAACCTGGGCGACCTCTATGCGCGCATGGCCAGCGACGCCTATGCGAAGGCGCTGCAGCTGGAAGGCGGGCCCAAGCAAACGGGGCCGCAACTGGCGTTGATCACGCAGATTGTTCCGGCATCGCTTGCCAATGGCAAGAATGCCTTGGTGCAAGCGCGCGCCGATGCGCCGCCCAAACCGGTGGCCCCACCGCCTCTGCCGCCGGCGCCGCCCCCCGCGCCGGCCCCAGCACCCGCACCGGTGCCAGCACCGGCCCCCGTGGCCGCGCCCAAGCCGCCTGCGCCGAGCCCTGCGCCGGCTGTAGTGGCCCAAGCGGCTCCTGCGCCTGCTCCCGCTCCCGCTTCCGCCAAGGCGGTAGCGGCACCCGCTCCAGCGCCGGCCTCTACGCCTGCTCCGGCGCCCGCGCCCAAGGCGGCTCCGGCACCTGCCGAGCCCGCCCACGCCGTGGCCGCCGCGCCAGCCGCCAAACCGGCAGCACCTGTGGCCGAGACCAAGCCCAAGCCAGCGCGCGATACCGCCAAGCTGGATGTGGAGCGCGCCGTCAACGCCTGGGCCTCCGCCTGGGAGAAGAAGGACATGGCCGGTTATCTGGCCGCCTACAGCGACCAGTTCAGCCCCGCCGGTGGCGGCAGCCTGGCGGCCTGGAAGGAAGAGCGGCGCCAACGCATCGTCGGCAAGCAGGCGATTGTGGTGAATGTGCGCAATCTGCAGGTCAGCGTCGACGGCGACCAGGCGACCGCCAAGTTCCGCCAGTACTATGCGGCCGGTTCCCTCAAGACGACCACCCGCAAGACCTTGGTGATGCGCCTGGAAAAAGGCCATTGGCGCATCATGCGCGAGACCACTGGCGGCTGATCGGGCAGCTATGATCGGCGCTGGTCCGCACGGAAGTCAGTAGAAGGAATCGCAGGCTATGCCTTTTTGCAAGCAGTTTTGGCGCTCGGGGATTGGCGCAGCCATGGTGGCCGCCGCAGGCGCGGCGCTGGCCGCAGGCACCCCGGCCACGCCGCGCGCTGCAGCACAGGCCGGCGCCGCTACTGCCAACATCCGCCAACCCGATGCCGAAGAGCGCCTGGTGCAGATCATTGCGCTGGTGCAGAACCAGCAGCTGGACCAGGCCCTCAAGGCGGCAGCCAGCTTGACGGCCGATGTGCCGCATTTTCAGGCGGCGCAGCTGGTGTATGCCGATCTGCTGCGTTTTCGCTCCGGCCAGCCCGGCGCGTTGACACCGGCTGCGGTGGCCGAGCGGGCTGCGATGCTGCCGGTCAAGCATGTCCCGCTGCCGCAAGCCGGGGCAGCGCCGTTGCCCATCCCTACCGCCAGCGTTCAGGGCGCGCAGAGTCTGGAGCAGCTCCAGGGCCTGCAGGACGAAATCCGCCGCCGCATGCATGGCGCCCGGTCGCTTCCCGCTGCTGGCCAGGTGCCTGCGGAGTTTCTGTCGCTGTCGCCCTCGGTGCGGCAGGTCATTGCGATCGATGCGAGCCAGTCGCGCCTTTATTTGCTGCGCCATGACAAGGGCCAGTTGCAGCTGGTCGACAGCTTCTATGTCTCCGTCGGCAAGCTCGGCGTGGGCAAGCTCGAAGAGGGTGACCAGCGCACGCCCGAAGGCATTTACTTTATCGGCCGGCAGATCGCAGGACAGCGCCTGCCCGAGTTTTATGGCAAGGGCGCCCTCACGCTGAACTACCCCAATGACTGGGACAAGGCCATGGGCCGCTCGGGCAGCGGCATCTGGCTGCACGGCGCGCCGCCGGACCAGTTTGCGCGCCTGCCCCAGGCCAGCGATGGCTGCGTGGTGTTGGCCAACCCCGACTTGATCGCACTGATGCGCACGGTGGACAAGCTGACACCGGTGCTGATCCGCGATCAGCTCCAGTGGGTGGCGCCAAGCGATGCCTCCCACCGCCAGAATATGGAGGCCTTCCAAGCCGTGCTCCAGCAGTGGCACCAGGCCTGGATGCAGGACGGTCCCCAGGCCGCTTTGCAGCTGGCCTCGCCGCAATGGACGGCCTCGCCCGAAGGCCAGGCCTGGCAGAACCGCATGGCCGCGCTGTTCAAGGGCCGCAACGTGGAGCTGCAGGACATCTCCACCTACGGCTGGAAGGACGACAAGGGCGAGATCCGCGTGGCCAACCTCAAGCTCAAGAGCCGTGAGCAGGCACAACCCCTGTCGCTGCGCCAGTACTGGCGCAAGGTGGGCAAGGACTGGCGCTTGTTCTCTGAAGACCTGCAAAACCAGAGCTGACCGTTGTCAGCCCATAGCAAAAGGCCCAAACCGAGGTTTGGGCCTTTGTGCTTTGTGCAGCGGCTTAGTGCTGCGAGTCCGGGTCATCCAGCAGCTGCTGGCGCAGCTTCTGGTCTTCGGTCATCTCAAACCACATGGCGTTGAGCACCGCAAAGGCGGCGGCCAGCGGCAGGCCGAGAATCCAGGAGAAATACCACATAGTCGAATCCTTTCTGTGTGCAGCGGCGCTCAGTAAGCGTGGCCGTTGCCGTCGTTGATGTCCTTGGCATTGACCTTGCCCCAGAGGACGGAGTAGACCCAGCTGGTATAGGCGAGGATCAGCGGCATGAAGATGAGCGTACAGACCAGCATGATGAACAAGGTCATGTGGCTGGACGAGGAATCCCAGACCGTCAGGCTGAAACGCGGATCCACGGACGAGGGCAGGATCATCGGGAACATCGAGGCGCCTACGGTGAGGATGATGCCGGCAATGCCCAGACCGCTGGTGATCATCGCCAGACCATCCTTGCGGGCGCGGATCAGCACGGCCGCCAGCAGGCAACCCAGTACGCCGAGAATGGGCGCAGCCATCGTCCAGGGGTGCTGCTGGTAGTTTTGCATCCAGGCGCCGGGGGCGTGGGCTGCGGTCTTGAACAGCGGGTTCGACGGGCCGGTGGTGTTCAGCACCGAGGTGATGCTGTAGCCGTCGACAAACTTCCACAGCACGATGCCTGCGAGCACGAACAGCACGGCGGTGACGACGGCCGAGATGCTGCCCACGGTGCGGGCCCGGGCGGCAATCGCACCTTCGGTCTTGATGCACAGCCAGGCGGCGCCATGCATCAGCAGCATGGTGACCGAGATCAGGCCAGCCAGGATCGCGAAGGGGTTGAGCAGGCCGAAGAAGCTGCCATCGTAGTGGATATAGAGCTCAGGCGTCAGGCGGAAGGGCACGCCCTGCAGCACATTGCCCATGGCCACGCCGCAGATCAGCGCGGGGATGAAGCTGCCGGCAAACAGTGCCCAGTCCCAGCGGCTGCGCCAGGCGGGAGACTCGTTCTTGCTG